>Ga0210059_1001618_pt1 | contig 34278 bp, 20 predicted proteins | sample Ectturendosymbi2_FD_188042 | JGI IMG/M metagenome (GOLD analysis project Ga0210059, IMG submission 188042) | Ecteinascidia turbinata endosymbiont from Florida, USA - Sample 2 (SPAdes) (version 2) | ecosystem: Host-associated > Tunicates > Ascidians > Unclassified | place: Key West, Florida... | reverse complement strand
AGTCTTTTGATACTTTGGATGACCTGCTGGGGTTTCGGGTTCAAAAGTTGTGATGTAAGTTAGTAAAAATATTTGACTAATTAGCTAATTAGTTAATTAATTAATTTGTTTATTTTAGATTGTAACTTTTGAACCAGAAACGCTAGAAAGTCAATCAAAGGCTCAAAAGACTCGGACTCGAGTCTAGTTTCCAATGAAAACTTCAGCGAAACACTTTGTCTAGTGGTTGGGCCCTAGGCCAGGCAACATGAGCCAAAATGACCCTAAAACTACTTCACTTATGACGTCACTCACAAAAAACCGCACCCCCAACCAAAATTTTTTTTTTGAGTGCAATCTACTAGACTGGCCGATCCATTTGAGCCGTTGAACAGCTCTCGTTGAACAGCTCTGCTCCAGAGACCCAATTGGTGGAGGAGCTGTGGCGTTGGTAAGGCAACCGAAAACTGCTGTTTTTTTTTGCGAAAATCGCCAAAACCACCCAGACGCCAAGGTGTTAAATGATCTCAGAGTTTAGTCATGTGTGTCAATGATACACTGAGGTGGTTTACTTTTGCTGATGAATTATTTTGTAATCTGTTACATAGCCTTGAAACACAGCTTCAGCTTTACATCTTGCAGTGTGCAGTGTTTTGTAACACATGTGCATATGTCCATATGTCCTCCTTCCTAGTCATCATGGATCCTCGGATTATATAATGTATGTATACTGTATTGGATGTTAGATAATAACCCATCAAAGTCAAGCTCGAACAGTTGAGAGTTTCAAAAGAAAAGATAGTGGAAAGTGTTGATTGTGCAGGTAGTTTTTAACTTGGGATTGCTTTGAATTGAATACAACACTGTGTTGTTTGTGTGTTAATTACTCAGCCTTTAAGCAATGGGCTGAAAAACATTTTACTTTGTGTATATTAATGACCAATTTGCCACTAAACGCTAGAATCATATTATGTAATTAAATTTTTCTTCCTATGCCATTCTGTTTTCAAAAGAATTCGGAATTTCCACAATGAAGTTGGAATGTCTTTATGTAATTCCTAGGCTCTTAACACTTTGAAAGCTGGTGTACGATACTTTCGTACCTAGATTTAGGCCTAAAAACAGCAGTTTTTGGTTGCCTTACCAACGCCACAGCTCCTCCGCCGATTGCGCCAGAGAGCTGTTCAATGGCTCAAACGGATTGGCCAGTCTTCTAGTCTGCACTTGTAAAAAGTTTTGGTTGGGGGTTGCAGATTTTTTATGACTGACGTCATAAGTGAAGTAGTTTTAGGGTCATTTTGGCTCATGTTGCCTGGCCTAGGGCCCAACCGCTAGGCTAAAGTGTTTCGCTGAAGTTTTCATTGGAAACTTGGCTCAAGTCCGAGTCTTTTGACCTTTGATCGACTTTCTAGCGTTTCTGGTTCAAAAGTTATGATGTAAAATAAACAAGTTAATTAATTATCTAATTAGCTAATTAGTCAAATATTTTTACTAGTTTAGATCATAACTTTTGAACCTGAAAGCCCAGAAGGTCATCCAAAGTATCAAAAGACTCCGATTGTAGCCTAGTTTCCAATAAAAACTTCAGCGAAATCCTGCCATCTAACGGTTGGTGCCCAGGGCCAGGCAAAGTGGGCCAAGGTGGCCTAAAACTCTTCAACTTATGACATCACTCACAAAAAATCCGCACTCCCCAACCAAAAAATTTTTTTCTGAGTGCAGACTAGAAGATTTGCCGCGTCTTTTGACACTTAGACCAGGCCCGTAGCGCTTACCTGACCAGAGAAATTCCCTCTCAAAGCCACGTGCGTTTTGGTGTTTTTTTTTCGAAAATCCCCAAAAGTGGCCAGACGCCGAAGTGTTAATGAGTTTTGGCATCACAAATTTTGTGTGGCAGTGTAATAGGCAAAGCTGCTCCACTTTTGGTGTTACAGTTTTAGTAATGAGTGTGTTGTCTACATCAACACAAATTTTGGGGTGCTGGTATTATTAAGCATGTAGCTCCAACCCTGAATATCCATGTATGTTTACATGTGTGCCAGTGTTTCTTTCAAAAGTTTTGTAAGCTGTGAACATGTCTCATTTTCCTGTATATAAAGCTGAACTGTTTTACTTCCATGTTTTAGGAGATACACCGTACATATTAATGTATTTTTGTTTAAATTTAAAAGAAACATCATGTCAGCACAAGATGCTCATGAAATTTTTGCCTCAAAATTTGCAGCAACACATACAAGAAACAAGATTTGAATGTTCATGAAGTGAAGCAATGAGTACATAGTTCGCAATTTTTCTGTTCTCATTGGCTTATCCATTCGAAATGTGAAACATGACATGTTTTTTTCTGGTTTCAGAATCCATTTTATTTGTGTGGTAATGCATTAGCTTCTAAGTTTGTTTGGGTTGGGAAATGTGTTTCTCACTTTGAAAACATGTGGATAGCAATGCATTTAAGAGTGTGTTAATACAGTGAACAATTTATAAACAAGTTCTAACATTTTTATTTTATGCAAGTTGTTCATTGATTGTAAGCTCATTCAACTTTACCATCGCAATACTTTTGTTTATGTTAAGGTGTAGATACATTTGTTTGTGTAAGCCTGTTTCTTGGGAGGGTAAAAGACAACTAATACCTCAACATGCCAGTGGGCAGTGGAAACATTGGCAACATGCAAGGGCAAAAGCCATCATGTTGGTCAACAATCAAAATGGGTTTTTCAATGGGTTTCATGGTTGGAATGGGAGCAGGTGTCATATTTGGAACCTTTGGAGGACTGAGAATGGGCCATCGAGGTCGTGAACTCATAGGCACAGTAGCAAAAACAATGCTACAAAGTGGAGGAACTTTTGGAACATTTATGAGCATAGGCATGGGAATGAGAGGATGTTTGTAGAATCTGTTCATTCAATGTGCAGCAATATATGGATGAAGATTTCTCATGTTTTTATGGGACAATTAATAATGGTCATACAAACATGTTACTTTTTAGACTGTTGCGTCTGCTTCCGTTGAAATTGCATACAGGTCATCAGTTGGGTGTAACAATAATATGACTCTGCTCTTGTTCTACTTAGGAGCAAACGTTGAAGTGCTATTTGCAAATGGTAAAACTGCTCCGTGGTAATTTCAAAATATACTGTGTAAGATAGTTTGGAACAAACTTGTACATTGTTTGTGGTTCAGTATATATGGATAAAATTTGTTTAAAACAAGTTGGATATACTGGCCTTAAGCGTAGCACAGAACAAGACATGTCATTAAAATTTTACTGCTTGTAAGCTTTTATGATGAAATCATTGCTTGCAACAATCTATGTCAGCAGTTGATTGTGTTTTTGTTTTAAATGCCTTTTGTGTTCATTATCTGAGCATAAAAAGTCATGCTTGTAAGAATTTGAAGATTTAGTAAGGTCACTTGCAGTGTGCATGCCAAAGTAAATGGCACTGTATGGAGGTTGCAACAATATATTGGTAAGAATTTTTGTGAAGTTATAGTCGAAAGATTGGCTAGCGAATGTGTCTGTTTGCACCACATCTAGCTTGTGAACATCACCATGGTTTGATGAATATTTTGTTTGAGAATTGTACTCCCTTTATGAATTTCCTTTCACTCAAAAAATGCAAAGAAACTTTTGAACGTGGCTGACTGTAGAAAAGTTGCAACAAAGTTTTAATATCTTCACGCTTGTACTTTTAAAGCCAGTAGATCTTTCTGTATTGTCAAGCAGCATGACAGCAATGCAACATAAACAGGAAGGAAACAGGCTCTTTGGTCAAAAGAAATACGAAGAAGCCATTAAACAATACACGAAAGCAATTGTGAGTAATAGAGTTAAAACAATCATTGTGTAAAAGCTGTAAATGTTGGCAGTGCTAGTAGGAGCCCCCAAGCTGCTTTATTAGAATTGTTGGTTTTTAAAATTTAATGTTGAATTTTAAGACTGCAAATAATTGGAGTTAATCAATTCAGAAAAAAAGTAGTCAAAACTGTTAGAGCCCTTGGTTGACTTTTTAGCAATTCTGGTTCAAATGCTATGGCCTACAAGCAGCAAATTAATTAACACATTCGCTGCCAGTGTATGAATGTACCATAAGCTTGAAATCACACATTGAGTCACTATTCCCATACCACTTTGCAACTCCGTATCTTGCCAGATGATTGTGCTAGAGAGCTGTTCAAACCATCAAAAGACTCGGCAAGTCTTCTAGTTTGCATAGAAAGAACATTTGGGTTTAATTTTTTTGTGGGTGATATCATAAGTGGGATAGGTTTGGCCTTCTTTCGCCAAGGTTATTGGGCCCTGGGTCCCAACTGCAAGAGGAAGTGTTTTCCAAGTTTTGTTTTTGCCCAAGTTTTCAATGGAAACTAGGCTAAAATCTGAGTCTTTTGAGCCTTTGGTTGGCTTTCTAGAGTTTCTGGTTCAAATGTTAGAGTAAAATAACAAATTGGGTGAAAAATCTTTTGGGGATAATTTTTACTTACATTCAGGTTTTCTGGCCATGACTGTTGAACCAGACACCTTAGAAAGCTACTCAAGGGCTCAAAACACTCTTTTGTTAGTCTAGTTTCCACTGAAAACTTACGCGAAATACTTCCCTCTTGCAGTTGGGGCCCAATAACGTCGGTCAAACAGGCTTAAGCATATCCCACTTACGACGCCACCCACAAAAAAGCTGAAACCCAAAACTTAATATTTTTTTTCATTGCAAACTTCTATCTGATTATGAAATATGAGGACAATCTGAGATGGTGGGTTGACTGGCTGGGACAGTTGACAGAGAATGACCCAGCCATAACTTTCCAACCAGAAATGCTAGATGGCCAATCAAAGTCTCTAAAGACTCATATTATAGTTTAGTTTCCGCTAAAAACTTGAGTAAAAAAATTGGCGTTGGCACCTAGGGCCTGGTAACCAGGGCCTAAAAGACTTAAACCTACCCCACCCTACTTACGATGTCACCCACAAAAAAACCAAATCCAAAACTTTACAATTTAAAAAAAATCCCAACTAGAAGACTTGCTGCACCTTAGAGCATTTGAACAGCTCTCTAGCACAATTGGCTGCCAAGTTATGGTGGTGTAAAGTGACGGCAAAAAAGTGGCTCATGTCCATCTTAAATGTAAATCCACGTGGCTGCTAAGGTGTTAAATGTAGCCCTTCAGAGAGACAAATGTATCCTAGGTTGGTAACTCATGTAGTAAATGATACCATCAGTGTTTGGAAAGGTTACTGCAAATGTTTTTGCTTTGTGGTAAGCATGAAACTTAAATATCATCCCCAATGATAAAGAGATAGTGGACAACAAGTGAGCCCTAATCACAAAAATGTTTGGGAAAACTGATCTGTACATTTAAACAGGTCACAATGTGGTGTCTGCAGTAAGAATAACTCTTGTATTTTGAAACTTGTTTTGAACAACTGAGGTAATCTGTTGTACATGATATGGCATGAAATCTTTAGGGCAGATCCTGCAGCAGCATTAGTTTTCTAAGACATATATTTCTATGTAATATGTGCAATGGTCCAAGTGCTTTGGTGAAGAACCTTGTTTGTGCTAATGTTGAAATATATATATGAAATACTAGCTTTATGTATAAGCTCAGAGTTTTTTTAAGGTATTTTAGGGACCCGATTCGGGTCCCTAGAATTGAAAATCGGGTCCCTATAATCAGATAAATTCATCATTGGGTCCCTAGAATGAAAGAAATCGGGTCCCTATAGGTCCATACCAAGTGCTTAACATTTTCCTTAAAATAAGCCCTGATAAGCTATATACAGTTTTTTGTTTTGTATAACTTGCATTCTAGCATGAAAGTTTTCATCTTATTGTAAGGTTAGTTATATTATAGCAGGTTCTTTACATCATGAGCTCAATAAATGTGGTAGAATCAGTAAAGAGCTTCCAGCGTCTCTAGGCATGCAGCAGAAACAATTTTAGGCATTTGGAAGTGGCATGATTTTTCTGGTTGAAGAGTTATAAAACAACCAAGATTATTACTGATGTGTTGGAACTTACAGACACTAGTTATCTGAGATCTTAGGCAAATGAATTGTAATTATTTGGTGCTTGTACTAGATTAGTGGCAATTGCATATGTAAGAGGTACATGTGGAACATAGTATCCAACTATATGTTTAGACAGCCAATGTATTTTTCAGAACAAAAGTGGTAGTACTGCCGTTTTCTACACCAATAGAGCGCTCTGCCACATTAAGCTACAACATTGGGATGAGGTAAGTATGTTTAACCTGTATTGCTTGTGACACCTACTGTTCAAAGCAATGTGGCAATTTGAAAAACCTCATTATGTTCAAATTTTGTGGTGATGGTGGTTGTCTCAACTGAATCAGTGGTCTGTAGGTGCTTGTTAGAGCCTTTTTTTGTATTCTGTGCCTCGAGTAGGGCATGTTTCGGATTGGACTGTGATAAGTTTTTGTTTCTGTATGTTGTGTTTTCTAACTTGCTGTAAGAAATCAAGATCAGCAAAAAACAAGTCAGTAAGTCAAAGACTTTCGAAGATTAATAGCAATCAACTGATACACTGATACATGTCTGTAAACTTTTGAACCAGAATTGCTGGAAAGTCGATCAAAGGCTCAAAAGACTCGGACTCGAGTCTAGTTTCCAATGAAAACTTCAGCGAAACACTTTGGCCTAGTGGTTGGGCCTTAGGCCAGGCAACATGAGCCAAAATGACCCTAAAACTACTTCACTTATGACGTCACTCACAAAAAACCCACACCCCCCAGGCAAAAAATATTTTTTTCGAGTGCAATCTACTAGACTGGCCGATCCGTTTGAGCCATTGAACAGCTCTCTGGCGCAATCGGCGGAGGCGCTAGGGCGTTGGTAAGGCAACCGAAAACTTCTGTTTTTTTTGCGAAAATCGCCAAAACCACCCAGACGCCAAAGAGTCAAGATTGTTTTGAACATTTTCTGTACCAGGTTGTTTTTGTGATTTTTCCTTGTTTTCACAAGTTGCCCAAAACATGCTGCAATTAAAACGCAAACAAGCACTTCAATCACATAATCTGCTTTCTTTTCTATTCACAATCTACATACATGCATACATGTATGCGCTTAGAAGGGAAAAATAATATGGTTATTACCCAAAAGCAAAGCTTTTGCTCATACATGTGCTCCTTACCAGTCCCGTGCAGACCCATTACGTACAAGTACATAACCCCATACCAAAAGTGTTATTTTTTTCACTGAAATTCATTAGGGAACATTTATTGAAACCTTACCTTGTTTTAGACTTTTTGCAAGTGCTCTTCAATATATATGGTAGGTATATTATTAGCAGCAATGCTTATGACAGCATCATGTTGACAAGCATTCAAGATGTAGTTTGGTTTCGTGCATCGTTATGCTGGTTAAGTTTTGTTGTGTGGTCATATTCCCATTAGTGTGTGTAGTAGCTATAGCAACTGCTGCAAAGATTTTTTCAGCATAGTTCTTAACCAGTTAGGTGGTTATGACAAGTTAACTTACAGAATAATTATTCCATTAAATATAGAAAAGTTATTCTGTTAACACGTATAGAGCTGGCCTACGTATAGAGCCGGCCTACCTAAAACCACCCAGACGCCAAGGTGTTAAGTATAGAAAAAGTATTCCATTAAATAGTGTTTGGCATATGTTATTTCTTGTAACTATGCATATGACAGGTCATCTCATCATCAAGTTTAATTCTTACCTTCATATTTTGTGTATCTTAGAATCTGTGTTTTTATGGCTTTGATCAAAGTTATTAACACCTTCGCAGCGAATCTAAATCAAGCTGTTTGCATGTGTCTTTGCAAGTCCATTGCTCCTCTGCCAATTGTGCTGGAGAACTGTTCAAACCCTCAAAAGACTCGGCAAGTCTTTGAGTCTGCAATGAAAATTTTTTTGTTGTTTTGGACTTTTTGTGACAGGTGTCATAAGTGGAATAGTTTTAGGCCTTTTTGGTTGCTTCATCTGGCCCTGGGCCCAAAGCACTAGATGGTAGTATTTTGCTCAAGTTTTTATTGGAAACTAGGCTAAAATCTGAGTCTTGGAACTTTTTTTAGATCATAATTTTGAACCAGAAACATTAAAAAGTTGGTCAAAGGCTGAAAAGACTCAGATTCTAACCTAGGTTCTAATGAAACCTTCAGCGAAATACTTCCGTCTCGCACAGTGGTTATTAACTAGGTGGGAGTGCCCCTTAGGTCGGCATCAACAAATTTTCAGTGAGGCATTAGCCCTTACATGCTCCACAATATAAAAAGTTTTGAATGGGAATGTGTCCCTTCCAAATGTTATGCCAGTGCTAATTTTACGTCACTACATGTTGTTTGGTTTAGTTCCAGCAGAGGTGGAAATCGGGGTCAAGTTTCTTGAAATTTTACAGGCCAATTTTGAGCTTGCATAGAAACATTGTCAGGAACACAACTAGGGAGACTGTTTAGTTGGTATGCCAAGGCTCTTAACAATTAGATTTCGGCTGTTCTCACATTTGAGTGTAGCATGGTGCACATACTGTAGAATATCAAGGTAGGCTGCATCGCAGAGCGGCTCGCCTAATTCCAGATAAACATAAATGCATACACTTTGCACACCTCCAGGCAGCATGGAATACCACTATGGCTTTCTGTAATTCAATGAGCTTTCTGCAATGTGACCGTACACCTGCATAATACTAATTTTCTATAGTACTTCTGCCGTGTTCTGCGATGTGGTGATGTGTATCTTCACGATTCAAGTTGAATAGCACATGTGAGACTAAGTTTTTATATGCGGCTTAGCAGCTACAGGCCACCATATGATGTTGACTCGGCCAACGAAAGATAGTAACTTTGCTTTCTGGCTATCCCAATGGTGACACTCAGCTGCTCAATCTTGGAACTGTGTCTTTTATTCACACGAAGTGGGGCAGAGTAAGTGTTTAGGTCTACAATAAACAATTGCATTTCTATTGGAATATCTGATTTATGTGATTAACAGTACTATATTTTTCACATATGAATGTTTTTGATTTGAGGTTCTAGAATCTTATGTGAAAACTCAGTTATAGCATTTAACCCAGTGGTTTACAACCTTGTTTGAACTAGACTCCACTTTTGTCTTCAAAAAATCTCAGGTCCCACCAGAACTACTCAATGTAAAAACTATTTGTTTTTGCTATGTCACTATACTGCTTACTACGTGATACTGTATTAATCATAAATACACAAAGTTTACTCAAATTTATTGTGATACTCATTAACATTGGTAATGGGAGCTCTGCACTGATGCTGCCTACATATCTGTCTGATTCAGGGTTCCAGTTTAGTCAGTTTCAGTCTCAAATCATCACGTTTGGTGATTTCTAGTTGATTTCTCTCAGCGTACAGAAAATCCACAACAACGCTAAGCCCACATTTGACCAAGAAAGATACTAAGATGACTGAAAACTTATAAGTTTTTGCCTTGTCAAAGTACTTGTGCAAGGGAAGGTTATTTCTTTTCGCATTCCTTAGGCAGGCACATCATGGTTTCTGTGATCTTGAAAAGAGTTTTCACAGATTCATCTTATGGTAACTGACATAATTAGAGATCGACTAATATGGCTTTTTTGGGACCGATGCCGATATATCGGCCATTCATGGACTGACAGCCGATACCAATATTTCCAAAATTTTGAAATCTTGTACTCTGCTTCATTATCAAAAATACAAGTATTCTATGCCTTACTTCTTTTTCAAACACTTCAAAAATCAGGATTTATGAGCTAAAATTTTTCAAATTGCAGCAATTTCGATATTTTTCTATGATTTTACAGGTAGATTTCTAGGTAGGTACATTTCCAGGTATGAATATATCTTACACCAGCTTTCAAGGTGTTAACCAAAGAAATTGGACATAAGCTTTTTGACAATACATTGCTGCACAAACTGAGAAATATCACAAATCTAAATTCCTTTGCTTTGCATCGCAAAGTGTTACATTGACTCATTGAAGCTGCTTGTTTTAAAAAATAAAGTTTATATCATAGCTCACATAAGGTTTGCCATCTGTGGTCATCAAGAGAATCATTTTAGATTTATTCTTCAAAAACTCACTGAGTGGTTCAAATTCTACCATAAATCATTTTAGGCAGTTTCCCTTTGATAGCCACCTACCTCACTTCGGTGTGGAGCAGTAATCTCCTATGATTCTATTTGAAAAAGGACTGAGGATGCGTAATTCTACGTGAAATCGATTTCCTATTAAAAATTTGCTGATCGATTCCTTGCTTACACCCATCATGGAAAGTACATACTCCTATGATTAGTGGCATAACTGACAAGGAGCATGGGTGCGAACCGCCCCCCTGACATGATAAATTTACAATATAGCCCCCACTTAGGTTATAATTTCTGTATTTAATGTTATTTTGCTTTTCAGTAGGTTGTTGCTTTTTTCGTTTTTTGGAAGTTTTTCAGTGTGTTTTCTGCTGATTTTGAATTTCAGTATAGACATCCATATCCGGAATCACTATCATTTCTTAACTTCTTACTAAGTGTTGGCTGGTGGGCCCCTTGAACTAAGATTTCCCTCTTGGCTCAAACTTCTTGTTATGCCACTGTCTATGGTCTGCGTGATTAGCCTCGCAAAACATCTGGAACAGACGTTCTGCTTTGGCATTTGCTTTGGTGGAATTGGTACATTTGATCACAGAAAATAGTATTTCGTGTAGTTTAGGAGCAAAATTTTTGCAACTTAATTTTACCTGTGGATGAAAAAATGCACAAATAACATGTCTGAATTGTGGTCCTATAGGAGTAAACAATTGAACCAGCTTTATATCTACAAATCAATTTGATTGTAAACAGATGCATTTTCAGTTTGTTTCCCACCAAAATTGTTTCATAATGTCTTCAACCTCCACGCCTCACCAAAATTTTACCACGCCCACCAGTGGTACGTTGAGAACCACTGTTTTAACCGATATACAATTAGTTGGAATAATCTGTATTCACTCTGGTAGTGTGTGATGGCAAAACTTTGCAGAGTGAATAAAACAAAAAAAAGAATTTTCAAAAGTTCACAAGTCCAAAACAAGCAACTGCAGCACATTAAGCAAGTGGGCTAGAGTGGAAACATGCATGTCTGTGAGTACCAGTAAACCTTGCACATCGTCTCTTAAAAGAAAGCATTTTCCATCTAATGCCGCATAGTAATATTGCACCAAATATTGGCCAAAAATTGTCAAGTAATCAGTGGCCTACAATTTTGGGTGCAGGGCTCTGCACAAACTGCAGTATTGAGTGACTCTTGGTATGCAGCATTCCTACCTTTGAGGTCTTATTGTTTAAAAATGTGTACCTCTTTTTTGAATGATGCATGAAGTCTAACATCATGTGGTTGCATGCTTTGACGGAGACAGATTGTTTATATTCGTCCTTATTCTTTGTATGCTACAGCCGCATTTTACTTTGTGACTAAGTGCTCGGACATTACAGTGTTTTTTGAGGGCATCTGCATGCCACAATACTTCTGTACATTACCTGGCCTTGACCAGGGTTGCACTCAGTGTCCTGCTCTGCATGTAGTGTTGTACCAGTTGTTACAGGATAGCAAACAATGGTGCGAAGAAAGTGTTTGTAAACCTTTTGTTCTACGTCCAAACTTCCTATTAATCATTATGTTGTTTCTGTTTTTATCAATCTGCACTATGCAGACTGTGTGTGTTTGTACTTTATGGACTTCATGTCTGTTACAAACCCTTAAAATTACAAAAGTTAAATAAATTTACCAACAAATGTATTTATTTTTGCAACTTACTCAAAGTCAGGGGCGTATGAAGCAAAGGAAAACTACTTAACACTTAGAGAGCCGGCATACGATATATTCATACTTCGATTTCGGCCTAAAAAACAGCAGTTTTTGGTTGCCTTACCAACACCCTAGCTCCTCCACCGATTGCGCCAGAGACCTGCTCAAGGGCTCCAACAGATCAGCCTGTCTAGTAGATTGCACTCGACAAAAAAAATTTTGCCTGGGGGTGCGGTTTTTTTGTGAGTGACGTCATAAGTGAAGTAGTTTTAGGGTTATTTTGGCTCATGTTGCCTGGCCTAAGGCCCAACCGCTAGGCCAAAGTGTTTCGCTGAAGTTTTCATTGGAAACTAGGCTCGAGTCCGAGTCGTTTGAGCCTTTGATCGACTTTCTAGCGTTTCTGGTTCAAAAGTTATGATCTAAAAATAAACAAATTAATTAATTAGCTAATTAGTCAAATATTTTTACTAACTTACATCACAACTTTTGAACCTGAAACCCCAGCAGGTCATCCAAAGTATCAAGACTCGGATTGTAGCCTAATTTCCAGTAAAAACTTTAGCGAAATACTACCACCTAACGGTTGGCCTCCAGGGCCAGGCAAAGTGGGCCAAGGTGGCCTAAAATTTATCCACTTATGACGTCACTCACAAAAAACCCGCACCAATCCAAGCAAAAAATTTTTTTTCGAGTGCAGACTAGAAGACATGCCGCATCTTTTGAAACTTTTACAGGGTCTGTAGAGCATTCCAGACTGAAGAAATACCCACGCACAGCCACGTGCGTTTAGGCGTTTTTTCCGAAGATACCCGAAAGCAGCCGGACGCCAAAGAGTTAATTAGCTAATTAGTCAAATATTTTTACTAACTTACATCATAATTTTTGAATCCGAAACCCCAGCAGGTCATCCAAAGTATCAAAAGACTCGGATTGTAGCCTAGTTTCCAGTAAAAACTTTATCGAAATACTACCACCTAATGGTTGGCGCCCAGGGCCATGCAAAGTGGACCAAGGTGGCCTGAAAGTCCTCTACTTATGACGTCACTCACAAAAAAACCCGAACCCCCCAAGCAAAAAATTTTTTTCAAGTGCAGACTAGAAGACTTGACACTTCGACCAGGTCCATAACCCGTACAGGAGCGGAGATATTCTGGCACAAAGCCATATGCGTTTAGGCGTTTTTTTCCGAAAATCCCCGAAAGCAGCTGGGCGCCAAAGTGTTAAGGGGGAGGGGTGGTGGAGAAAAGGTTAAGAACCACTGGTCTAGCGTTTGGCCAGGTAACATTAGCCAAAATGGCTAAAAAACTGCCTCACGTATGACGTCACTCACAAAAAAAACGAAAAACCAAAACAAAAAATTTTTTTCATTGCAGACTTGAAGACTTGCCGAGTCTTTTGAGGGCTTGAACAGCTCTTTAACGCAATCGACCAAGGAGTTATGCTGTTCCTAACACACATGGAAACTGTTCGATTTTAGGCTGATTTCAAAGTATTTGTATTCATACCCTGACAGCCAACGTGTTAAGTATATTACTCGATTTTCCAATTTTTTTAAATTTCGGTATTTTTTCAGTTGTAGTTCAGCCCATTAACCCTAGTAAAGAGAAAATAAATCATAAATCATTGTTTTACAATGATACATGGTTAGTTGAAATGTATTTTTTCATTTGGGTTCCAAAGTGTGTTAGCCAATCACAAAAGGTTGAAGATTATTGTAACATCATTGCTATCATCATATTGTTGTCATTTTTAGAAACAGAACACCATACTTTGCAAATGACCAAGAGAAAACTTTGTTTTATCTCCAGTAGGTAAAGAACAAGAGTTGATTGAAAAGATCTATCCAAAATTACGCTATTTATGCACTGTGCAATTGCCCAGCAAAATTAAATTACTAACTTAATAGATTGTGCTTCATAAGTACAGCCAGCTAAAAACATAATTTTATCAGCATAGTATTTTAAACTAATTTAGTATAGCCAGGTTAGTTCAGTTAACACTTTGGTGCTGCTTGATGCATATATGTGTCATACGCACAGGATGCTGATTGATGCATATATGCGTCATTCAATCAAATGTGGTGGCAGATGCGGATTGATGTATATATGTGCCAACGTGACAACTTTTCTTTTGCTTATTTGTTTGCAATAAAAATTTCCGCAAATGATCTTCATACATAGACACATCACTCCTGAATATTTTATACAAATTAACCAAAATCTTTTTGAGTTATGAAGTTTGGCAGCAAACATCTTGCCAGGCCTAGGCTACAAGATTGACAGTTGTGGCATGTATAAAGATAACTTTGTTTTTAGATATATTTGTGCACAAAAAATTTCTACATATGATCTTCATACCTATGCCCATAACCTCTCAAGATTTGAAATAATTTTAACGAAGACCTTCGGCATTAGGTACTTTTGAATAGTAACTACAGACGCACACAAGCTACAAAACATTATTCTATTCAACAGGGTTGAGCAGTAGTTCTGTAAACTACCATAACATTTCAAAATCAAAATTTACAAGAATCTTCTTTAGATTGTTTTGCATTTTGCATGGAAATTTGAATTCAGTGGATTGGGAACTTTCTAGTAATTAATTTTTTAATTGAGCAACTGGACTCTGTTCCCAGCACATCGGACTAACTGTTGCTGCACGTGCCTGGCAACACGCTAATGCGGGTTCAGCAGTTGTAGAGTAGAACACAATAACTTTTATCAATTTTGGTCTTTTGCAACCAAGTTTTAGACAAAAGTTCTTGTGAAAATGCATCTTACTTGAAAATTTGAGGTCAGTCAGACAAGTACTTCATGAGTTACTCAATTTTGAGTCCAGCTGTTGAATGACAACAACCCAAAAACCATCCTGCACCAGCTGAATAATTGCACAGAATTCACACAGCACAGAAGGCGTTAACTCTGCATGTATGTGGCTACAGTTGCATGCAACAACAAGCTTGTTGAGTGCTAATGTCAGTAAAATACATGAACAAGTCTCATTTTGACAGAATGAACATGTGGTAATTGCATGTTTAGAGTGATGAAACTTTTCTAAGCAAAAACTAAATTGGCCCTCAAATCATCTTGTAAGCATCTTTGTGGCCCATAATTGCTGAAAGATTCCATTCTGGTTAACCCGTAAGTCCCAATTTGGTTCCCACGTATTCAGTCATAACTCCCCAGTCTCTAGAGCTATTCAAACCCTCCAAAATGTGGAAAGTCTTGTAGTTTTGATTAAGAAAACGTAAAAAGTTTGGGTTTGAACTCTTTTTGGTTTGAACATCACGAATGGGGGAAGTCAAGGGTTTGAATTTTTTATGACATCATCGTGACCTGAGAAAAAATCAAGAGGCAATTTCTTAGTTTTTTCTTTTAGAATAAAATAGGTAAGAATCTGCGTCTTTAGAGCCCTTGGTTGACCACCTAGCACTAGTGGTTGGCAAGTTACGGTAAAAAACATTATTTTCAGCTCAATTGTAACATTAAAATTTTTCCCAAATATAGATTTTCAGCTATAACTTGCTACTACTAATGCTAGATGGCCAATTAAGGGCTTTAAGGATGCGGATTTTCACCTAGTGTATTTGGAGAGATAAAACAAGTAAATTGCCACTTGAATTTTTTTCTCATGCCTTGATGATATCAGCAAAAGTACTTTGACCTCCCCCAGTTGTGATGTCACACCAAAAAAAGTTCAAACCAAACACTTCCAATTTTTTTAAAGTAACGTATATGACTTTCCACATTTTTCAGAGTTTGAACAGCTCTCTAGCTCTATTGGCTGGGGAGTTATGGCCAAGTATGTGTGAACGAAATTTTGGTTTTTAGGGGCCTATGATGAAGCCCATTATTGTTTGCAAAATCTTGCTCAGTAAGTCTGAATCTTTATGAGTAATTTCTGGCTGAGCTTAAGTTGTTGTTTTGTTGCACATTGTTTCCTATTAAAAGCAGTGCCGGATTAACAATAGTAGCAAATGTAGCAATTGCTACGGGCCTTGCGCTTTTTGGTGCCCCGCGGTCTTCTGTAATAAACCTTATTCATTACATTATACATAAAAATTTGTTCAGTCTATGAAGTCAAGAAGCCAGTATTTTGCTAAATTTGCCATAAGCAGTAAGCGAAGGTTTTCAATTGAACGCTGTCTGTGTCCAGAAATTCTTGTTTGATTCTTTTTGTATAGTTGTGTAACAAAAGGCATAAGTTGCGATCAGCAGTGTTGTCATTTTAGCTGATTTGCTGCTAAATCTTGCAGAAATTTCTCACTGTTAGCTGTAAAATTTTCAATTTAGCAGTTAGTTAATTTTCTAGCAGGATTTCACCAACTGTTTGGCAGGTGTAGCAGGTAACAAATTCCTGACCAAAAATCTATTCTAAGAGTTTTTCAAGATGAAAACTTTTACACCTTCAAAAAATGTACTTATCTTCTTCATAACGTTTTTAACTGGGTAACACCAGTGGTGATTCTAGAATGGAAAAACTGGGGGGGGGGGCACTGCGGGGCCAAGGTAAAAAGTGGGGGCCAACAAAATGTTTTTCCTGCACGGTGATTTTCCATTGTAATGAAGATTGATTTGCTATGATTAACCCTATCAAACCCAACATAGGCTTGTGAATATCGTCAGAACCGTCGCCAGAAAGTCCTCAAATCGTTTAAAACTGCTGGCTGAAAGTTATTTACTGTGTATGTCAATCAAACGAATTTGGACATGAAATTCAGCACAAAACTGGGGGCCAGCCAAAAATCTGGTGGGCCATGGCCCACTTAAGCCCCCCTTTAGAACCTCCACTGGGTAACGCCAGTACAAAGCACAACCAGGTGCCTGCAATTATTTGGAATTTTTATTATGATGCAAAGAAGCTTCTTCAAGCAGATGAATGTATCATGATAACAAGTAGGTAATTAGATAGCATGGTGAAGCCTACATTATTTGCTTGTGTGGTTAGTGAGGGCATTAGGTTGAAAGGCAGCATCGGTAGAATATATTTTTATTGTACGACACGATATTTCCAAGTGGTTCAGTTGCACTTGTAAGTAGTTCTGTCTGGTAAAAAAACTTCCTGGTTAACCGAAGCTGCCAAAAGTTTCGACATATATGGTTGCAAGATTCAGAACTTTCTGCTAAAGTTGGCTCAATGCCTGCTGCCTATCCTGCTGATTCAACAAAAGCCTTTTGCGAACTTTGCAACAATGCAATCATAGCGTAGTACTGTGAGCTTAAAAGGCATAACTGGTAGTGAAAGCACTCAGATAAGACTGAAGAACTTTTTGCATGCTCCCTAATGTAACACAAGTTATAAAGACCAGACTTAGAAAGCTGTATGCTGAAGCTATGCTCAGATTGTTTATTGCTGAGCATCATTCTACTGTATAAAAACATACAACCATTTGAAAGAGATCGTCAAGAATGATGTGTCATACAAAAAATGAGACAAGCTGCAGTACGTTGCTCAGAAAGTAGAAAATTGTGGGCCGAAAAGTGTGTTGGCCAAGACCGGCATTTTCAGCCCATGCTTATTGAGAGTGAGCGCAAGATGAAAAATTTTTATATTGTGTAACTTTATAGGTTTCCTTTAATCATATTAGAAATGACAGTTTTTTAACAGAATTTCACTGCTTTTAGCAGATTTTAGCTGAAAATTTGTGACAAGACTTTTAACAGAGTCTAGCAGTTTTTTGTGACACTATTTAGCAGATTTAGGTCGCAACCATCTGGCAACACTGGCAGTCAGAAAGATACACTCAGACTGCCATGTCACGATGCGAACTGGATAGAGCATATAGAGAGTGAAGATAGAAACACGGATGCCTTGTCCACACACTTTATGATTTAGCAGGTGTTGAGATGTTGTTTTTTTTAACTTGGGGCCCTGCACTCTTGAAATGCTACGGGCCCCACGCTACCTTAATCCAGCACTGATTAAAAGGTACATAAATGTGCATTCATATGTTTTTGCATGAGATTACAGCATCTTGCCATGGTTAAGAGATTTCTGGAGAGTGGAGAGTAAGTTTCTTTTTACTCATAGTCACGCTAGCAACAGAAGGGCAGGGCTGAGCAGCTACAAGTAAAACACTTAGCTGTGTTGCAGGCAGGTTGTAGGTCAGTGGTTAGGTACTTCATGATGTATTTTAAGAATGAGTGTTGATGTAATGTAAAAATAGTTGATTTAATGTTCTGTGCTGCTGCTTTCACATGTTTTCAAGTAGCCTAGGAAGTCGACACACATTTGATGCCAGAAACATGGGCACTTAAATAGCACATGTTTTTATTGTGTGCTTACCACATTGTGGTGTAGCCTTGTGTGTGATAAACTGTTTATGTGCTTACCATGCAAAACAAAAGGATAAATAATGTGTGTGCATTAAAAGCTTCTTTCATCCTTGTGCTTGTTTGTGCATCAGTTAGCATGTTTCAGGCAATCACCATTTGAAAATAGGGAAAAACAAGAAAACTGCTTAGTAAGCAATGTTTCACTCAACAGCAAACCACCTGGTACAGAAAGTGTTAAGAGCTAGAATTGTTTGTTTGATTGTATAATGTTTGATTTAAATACCTTTCCCACATCATTGTATGTTGTAAGAAATGAAAGATAAGTGTAAGGATGTGTGGTCTGTATGAAGTGGAAGTCTTTACAAATTGGTAGCTCTAGTTGCATAAACTAGCTGATAATAACTTCAGTCCTTATGCTTCTTTAACATTTTTGGCAGGTTATAGCAGATTGCAAAATTGCTCTTGAAAATGATCCCCAATCAGTCAAAGGGCATTTCTTTATGGGCCAATCTGATATTGAACTTGAAAAGTATGATGAAGCAATATTGCATCTAACCAAAGGTCAGATATGTTATGTGGTGGCGAATTGTTTTTCATTTTAAGTCTTTTTGAAGAACAATGTGATTAGTGATTTTGTTTTCACCGGTTACCGAGATTACCTTTTTTATACTGTTATGAAATTTACTTTACCTTCAGTGTTGCGCTACCCTACTCATTAGGTTGTTATGAAACACAAGCGCTGTTTTAAGGTACTGAAGCATGTTTTCATTAGCTAATGCAATGCTTTTTCTCATGCCAAAAGCTATTGGGATTAGTTGATATACCGTAATCTGATTACTTCAATGTTAAGGTTTTGTTGAATGCAATCCCATATTTAGTTGATTCCAGCAGCTTGCTGCTTCAAAGTTGTTGATTTAAGTCAGTGGTGCTCAAACTGTGGCCCGCAAGGCCCTCTGGAGTGGCCCACGAAGAAATTTTCATTGGAAAGAAAACTTAACACTTGAATCATTTAAGAGAATTTCTTAGAAAATTTTTATTGAGATTATTAATTCTTGTGGCCCGCAAAGGGTTTCTGAAAGACAAATGTGGCCCACGAGCCAAAAAGTTTGAGCACCACTGATTTAAGTGATATCCTACAAATAAAATATTTTTGCTATAGGACTCATAAATAATTGACATACTTCTCTTTTGCTATGCACAAAAATTCTCAACCACAGCAAACTGCTTTTGTTTTTATCTACTTTGCATGGGTTAGTATAAAACAAAACGTTATTTGTGAATTAACTCAATGGAAATATATAATGGGGGTGGGAAGCAAAAAGGAAGACAAAGATTGAATGACGCAAACATGACATTTGTTAATGACTGTTTGAAATAATTTCTATGTTGTATATAATTCATAATGCTTCAAGTAGTAAATGTTTCAAGAAGTCTAACGTGGTTTTATCAGGGATTACAACTTCACCTTTACAAACAAGCTGACAGTCTTGGTTCATGGCTTTGCATTAAAACTTTTGTTATTTTTAGCTCATGATCTAGCCAAACAGCAGAAACTCAACTACGGCGATGATATTGCTACTGTTCTACGTTTGGCTAGAAAAAGAAAATGGGAGAATATGGAACAACTGAGGGTCAATCAAGAAATTGAACTTCAGTCTTACCTCAATGGCCTTATTGACAACGACAGAGACAGGTAGTAGTACTGCGTAATGAATAAATAAAGGTCATCCTTATTTAAATGTGCATCGGATCTGTAATATGCAGTCGTGATGAAAGCTGCTCAATCTAAGGTGCTTCTTTACTTCTTTATAAATGTGATTATTATCTCTTGTTTCTTCCAACTCTTACGTTGAGACAGGTGTTTCTCACTGAAAATTTGAAATTTGATTTCTTGATTTGTGAAACATTTTCGACCGGGAATAGTATTATCATGCCGTAAGCACATCCAGGTAGGTGGTACAATAGAAGTTATCTTCTTCTCAATCCAGCTTTAAGTGTAATTGAATCAATCCAGCTTTAAGCTTGTAAGCAACTACTGAATGAAGAAAGTCAGCGTTTCATCTGATCGCTGATCAGCATCTCGGATTTGTCTTTATGAAACTGGTGCGCACCATTTCAACTACTGCAGATAAACACAAATTTTGTGGTTACAAAGTAAATTTTTGAAGATTTTTTCCATGCATACTCGGTTCAATCGTATTGCTGCCTTGTCATCAAACAGCAATTCGTTGCGCATTCGCTGAATGTACTTGATCAGCTGCCACCTCAATCTTAAAATTCTTCAGATCATGCATTGTCAGTTTTTAATGGAGACAATGCAGATCATGCATTGTCAGTTTTGCTGTTTAATGGTGATGGATTTTTCAAGCTTTCTTAACCTTGATATAAATATTAGAAATTGCAGAATTAAAAACTTTAAAAGGTCTCGGGGAATCAGAACTGCCAACCTGAGAACAGCTTCTGTGAAGCGTAGTTGTAAACGTATTCTCAGTGCACCCCTCCTTTAAGTGTGCATGCCAAGCTACACGACTTCTATTTTATGCCACACCAGGTTCGAGACCTAAGCTTCTGAAGATTACCACCGCAGTACATAATAAACAAAGTCCTAATATTCAGAGCTATCCACGGCAGACAACTGTAGAAACAGTAGGTTATATCTGTTTCTAAAAGACACATACACTTTCGCATTTTTTCCGAGCAAGAATTTTAGGCTGTTTGATATATTTCGTTTATTCTAATTGCTCAGTGATAAAAACAGTGACAATTTTTTGCATAGCAAGGGCACTTGTGCAGCTGTTAGTTGTTTCAGTGGGCAATTGCACTACTTGGCAATCGTGTCAATTGGCAGTTGTCCAAGAACTAGGTTTCGGTCAATAAGTATAATTCAGAAAAATGCATTGGTGTTTCCAAAAACTGTTCTCAGGTTATCTAAACCCAGTCGTTTAGTGTTGTGAATTTGTGCAAGATTTTTCAATATCTTCTAATTACGATCCACTTTTGGTCAACAATAGTGTTGTTTTCGTGCCTTTCCTGGTTCCTGATCTCTTGGTCGTGTCTATGCTTTTGTAGGCTTAATAGATCTGTCCGTGAGCGGTGGGATTGAAATAATGTTGTAACATAATGTGCTGAGCATAATTTTGCAAAAACGTTCGCAGAGAACTTGAAGAGCGCAAGGAAGAACTCGAGACCTTGGATAAGGAGGAGTTGGAAAAAATGACGAATATCATGGATGCGAAATATGTGAGATACATGTACATTGATGTATTAGTGGTGAATTAACACCGCTTGTAAATCACTCGTTATTTCAAACGTATATTTAACTGATTTTTTTGCACGTGTAGCGTTCAAAATTTAATATAACCATGGGAAATCAGAAGGATTTGATTTGTGCAAGGAGAAACTTCCTTGGGATTGTCCGCACCACTAGAATATGACTTAATCACAATGACGCGTCATTTCGGGACAAATAAATGTGTTTGTCACCTGCACTCGCAATGGAAAAACCTTCGAGGTCCTACGCTGATGTTGAAATTGTAAATATCCGAGTTTCTCTTTTGTCATTATCCCGGGTTTCTGCTTTAACTTCGCTGGCGCGGACTTTAACTGCAAACGTGTCATTTACGTAACATGACTTTGTTTGAACTCCAAATAAGCAGCAAAACACAAGCATGTAGGTGTAAAGAAACGAAAAAGTTGGGCTACTTGATTAAGAATTATTTGGTTATCCACTGTTAGAAAAGACGTTTCTAAGGAAAAAGGAGCAGTGAAAGTCCAAGATTTCTACTTTTCGTCACGTAGTTACCAATGTGAGGTATCCCAGCGTAACACGAAGTTGCAATGAAAAATTGAAGTCGTCATTAATTGATAACGACAGTCTTGCGCGTGCTATTGTGAGCTGAGAAGTCTTGCCAGAGACAACCAAAAAAAAACAGCAAGGTCATTTGAATAGGTTTATGCGCTGGCGTACGGGACGGTGGGTCGGGAGGCACCAGTGCCCGAGCGTTGGAAATCACAGCCCGCGTCAAAATCGGAACAGTGGCTAATTTACTGGCTGAACGGTCACTCCCTAAAAAAACATTCTCGCGCGCTTGAAGGGTGTGTGTTGATTGAAGCTTTTGGGCAGAAGCTGGTGATCCTATTGATTTTCGAAAATCCGAAAATCGATGCCATTACGCTGTGGCAGTGTTTTTCTAAAGCGTTTTGAGGGGCCAAAACGGTTTCTCAAAATACTGTAGAACCCCGCTTTATGACCATCTTGGTATTCAGAAGAAATAGTTGCGGTTACTCAAAATGTCTTAACGTTCACCAAGGTCAAACCTTAGAAGAAACCTGCGCTGTGGCATTCGTTTGTGACCAACAATATGCAATGCATTCATGGCATTTGTTGGACAAGATTTACAGGTTGTGAGTAAACTGTGTATTTCATTCTGTTTTATTCATTTGCGTGTGCTTTTTTGATGACTTTTTGAAGCGTTATTTTGAGAAATATTTCCATCTTTAGTCGGGCCGACCACTACCTGCTTCTGTTGTCTGTTGCGTAATACAGTACCTGCCATTACCCGAAACGTTCGACTGCTCATCGAGTGCGAAAAGCATATCGAGCATCCCTGTTCTAAACTCTGTATTGCGCAGGACAAGAAAAAACAAGAACTCAATTCATTGTTTGCTCAAGTTGATCTAAGAAGAAAGGTTTGTTAACGTATCGTGTAATTTGGCAGTTTTAGATATTTTAAGCCATGGATGGTGGAGTTCTCTGAACTTGCCCGGGCTTGCTTTGGAATTTCTCAATGCGATCGTTCTTCTTCGTAGAGGTTTTGCAGCACACAAACACAGTCTATGAAATACATACTCGGTGCTCAGGGTAGTTCACTACGTTGCTAAGACCTACGTGGCTTTTTTCGGTTGCTAATATACTTTAATTTAGTCAGTAACGCGAGGTTTCACGCGACTAGTTTTCATGAAGTTCTTTTCTACCATTACCTGGGTATGTAGAAATCTGTGTCCAGTAGGGCTGCGTTGCGTGTGAAAAATGGATGATTTGTGTCAAATTTCATTTCTATTTGAGAAAAGATATTTTGGTACGGTGTAAAATTCAGTTTTTCATGACCACGTAATGCTGTAAGGTTTTGTGAAATTACATTCGGATTAAAATTATTAGTTGCAAGATAACCATCTGAAGATAAAAAAAAATTGGAAAACGGCAATTTGAAACTGCGCTCGTCCCTTAACAATCAGAAACGCATTACACGCAATAATGGCTACTATTCTTTTGCTATTTGGCGCACGCTATGTTTAGCGTGTTAGTATGACAAGGTTCGTTATGCGCTCATTAAACTGCAACTTTGCTCTGGAATTGTGACTTCTGACATCTGAAGCAAAAACAATCATTTAAATGACTACAGTATATGTCGTTCAAAGATCCGCGTTCGACATTCAATTGACGACCTGTTTTGCTTGCATCGCTTCAGAGCCGTAGGTCGTGGTGTGGGCTCCATGTATTTAAAAAAAACTAGCGTTCGCAGTGTGCGTTGACGACGTAACACAGAACAAACCTTCAGAACGAGTCACGTTGCAGGTGAGAGACGTTCCTGACTATCTCTGCGGCAAAATCAGTTTTGAAATAATGAAGAATCCAGTCATTACGCCCAGTGGGATCACCTATGATCGCAAAGACATAGAAGAACATTTGCAGGTGAACGTTATGCTGCGTCAAGGCTGGCCCGAGTCGAATCCTGTTAAGCGTTGGTTGGACGCTGACAGGTGGTCCCAGCGAAACGAATAGAATACAGTTAGCGCGCACGCGGATTGGGGGTGGACTTGTGTTCCCTCTAAGAAAATTTTACACTGAGCAAATGCTCTTTTTAGTGCGCATGCAGTTGCGTAACCATGTTGTAGACACACAACTAGTGAAGCGTTTCAAGCGTTAAAAGGGCAGTGCGATATATATATACGATATTAAATTTGGAATGCTGGAAGTGCGCGAGAATGAGACTTCGCTGCGCAAATGGTCTGGTGGTACTGCGCAGTTGCGCACCTTAGAGGAACACTGGTTCGGGTATTATTGTCGGGTAAAAATCAGAACGCCAACTGCAAAAGTTACGAACGGCCGAGCATTGTGTTACTCAACAAAGCGAGAAGTGTGACGAAGTAGCAACGCGCTTTTCGCAGTGGATGTATATGTAAGAAAATTTGCGTGGCGCTTTTACCAGTTCTCGTTCTAGGTTCAGTGAAAACTGAATCAATTAGACAGAGATGCTGTGCTTTCAGCGGATGTTTTTGTGGTCGACGCGAAAATGCATTTTGCGGTATCAGGTCATTGTTGTAAATCTAAATATGGTTTACGTCACCTTACTCCTGGTGGTAACATCTGCACACTCAATACGGTTAGAACAGGCGTTGAACTTGTGAATGGAGTGGATCACGCTTTCAGTATTGTAAGCGAAGGCAATGGAAAACTCCAAACCTACATGTCATCGAAAATGCAATAAGTTCACAGGTTTATCCAGTGTGCGCCTGCCGTTTGCTGAGGTTTGGAGTTGGAAAAGTCGGAAACATATTTTCGAACGAACCGTTTGACGTTTTTCGGTTTTCGCCTCAAAATTCGTTTTGCGTCAACAGCGCGTCGGCCACTTCGACCCAGTCACTCGGCACGAGTTGAAACTGAACCAGTTGATACCTAACCTCGCGATGAAAGAAGTCATCACGCATTTTATTGAAGAGAACGGGTGGGTGGAAGACTACTGAATACGACCTGGTTCTATTCTTGTGTCAACAACACCTGGAGCTTCGTCCAGAACACTGCGATTGATGGCCACGAGACTCTTGGAATGAAGTTCTTGGTTTTACCGCTCCGGGAACATCGCAGAAAAAGTATGGCGCCGCGGATAATGGCGAAAAGGTTTTTCACTTCGTAACAGCGTTGAGTGACACCCGAGTTTTAAGTTAAACCTCGCATTGTTGCCAGTCTCACCTTCATTCTTTGCGAATGAATATTGGTCTACGGCTACGCGAATAGTTAATTTAAAAAAAGTGCAAAGTGGTTGTCAGAGTATTCGTAAGGTAATCTTTCACGAAACACGCGATGTAATATTTAAATCAGCCCCAGTTGCCCCTTTTCGTGAGTGAGAGGGCGTACAAGGGTACGTACTTGCGAAGATTTTGATTGATCTTGAGCATCGCCATCCTGAGAATGTTCTTGCAGATGAGTGCATCGCTCAACCTGGAATTTCGTCACTTTTTCTTGTACTGTTTCCACTTCTGCGCACATAGCGTTTGTTTAGTGGAGATGTTTTCCGTATGTGCACCATAATGCCCTTCTTGTGAATAGATGAATGCTGGCTGGGCAATTTGTTGCGTATTTAAATGGCAACAATTTTTCATCGCGATAATTTATTTTGTTTCTGCTTTTTCACCGTTGTACCTGCAAGGGTTGCGGAGTCGGAGGTGAAACATCCGACACCAACTCCGACCTTTCCAAAATTTCCGACACCCGAATCCGACTCCTTAACATGAAGGGAATGAAGTTTGGCTGTTAAGAATTTTGTAGCAATTAGCAGTCAATGGAAATCGTGGCACACAGCAAGAAATCTTTGTTTCAACAAACGTTTCTAAAGAAATTACCATTTCCACAAATTCCTAACTTAGGAGTGTGATGTAAAAAATGATTCAAGTGGACTTCCGGAGTCGGACAAAAATATCCGACTCTGATTCCTAGTGTTGTTAGGAAATCGACTCCGGCTCCAACTCCGACCTTTCCAAAATTTCCGACTCCTTAACATAAAGGGAATGAAGTTTGGCTGTTAACAATGTATCAACAAAAGAAATTGCACCATTTTAACAGAAATTCGTAACTTATAAATCAGATTTTCAGCTCTCAAACGTTTTTTAATCCCAAATAACTTGGGAAAGAATTGCAATTGCGAATATTGCTACGAGGAGCCGAATGTCACAGCTCTGTACTTGTTTTATTCGTGCGCTTTATTGTGATCCGAGGCTTGACAGATTTCTGCTGAGCGCTCAGCAGTGTTTAAACATGAAAATCCCATTGCTGCCGCAAATCAGATCTTGCGAAATATTTTTTATACTCGAAAAAAATAAAAATTAGAAAGCATTGGTTGTTGGCATCTGTTAAACTTACGATAAAGTACAGGTTTTACGAAAAGTGCTACAGTTGACTTCTCTGCTGCTTTGAAAATTGTTCCCGGGGAGTGAGTGTAAACAGCAACCACGATTGCATGCGTCTTTATCTCTTACAAATTAGTGGCAGGAATATGAAGGCGCTGTCGCTGACCCAAAATTTTGGACTGCAAGTATTGAACCTTTGAGCAATGATCCGTAATGAACGTGTAAGGTCAGTTATTTATATGAGTAGGCAATTTTCTCCCAAAAATATATTTCTGGCTAGGCAGTGAGGACTTTGCAGTGTTGATGTAATTAAACCCGGCCCAACAAAACCATCTGGGTTTTTTTGAACCCCCCTTAAAAAACAATAAACCCACCAAAAAATTTTATTTTTCCTTGAAAAATCTACTATGAAGTAAAAAGTAAAATAGGCAGCACGTTTGAACAAAAAACTGTAAATTGTTTTTTTAATCAAATGAAACGGACAGCAACGAAATTTGAAGGACTTAAAAAAGAGAAGAATAATTCGAACAGTTGAGTAAATTCTAACAGTTATGTTCTTCAGCTCTGTTGAAACGGTTATATTAATCAATTTTTCTGCCTTCTCTGCATGCACGCTCTGATGTTGGATCATACCAAATCATGTTGAAAAAATACTCTGTAAAGTGTAGATGCTGCACTAGGAGGCCATGCACATAAACTTGACGTGAAACTGCAGAGGTTGTGTGGTAGTGGCTTTTCTATTTACTGTGCACATGCTTGCCAATCCTTACCACTTTGGAGTGAACTGGCCAACAACACTGCGTAAACAAAGATGGGGTAGGCTACTTTTATTTACCCTCAACTTTGAATGCCATCATATGCACAACAAATCAAAAGTAATTCTTGTACGACTCTGAAATGCATGATGCAGTAAAAACACTTCAAAATAGGGTTTTTCTATTTTTCTTGAAAAAACAAAAACCTGTTTCATTTTAAAAAAACAAAAAATACCCTTTTTTAATAATAATAGTGGTTTATTTCAGACTCGTGGTTGATACAGACGCGATCATAGACACAAGAGCACAAAAAATGGTCAGCCACACAGCGCATTACAGAATCGGTTTTGCACATGACCAACATTGAGAGGAGCAAAACACTTTAAAAGCATTTCTTTTTGTATGCTTCGTGTGTACACATTGCCCACACATTTTTTTACTACACAAAAGCAATACTGATGAGACGCGAAAACCGAAACATTTCACCACTGCATTTGTTCTCCATCATACAAGAGCGTTGAATAATTAAGGAAAAATGAAGATTTGCAAAAAGCATCAGACAAAAACAGTTTGTTTTTTTCTTAAAAAACGGGTTTTTCTCAACTCTGGGACTTTGGGTTTGGTCTGTGACGCTAAGCGATTAAGGGGGCATTTAGTAGGTTGTTGCGTGCCCTTCCATTAATGATGCTGTTGTGGACCCCTGGAGTGTCTAATTATTCTAAAGCAGTGGTTTCCAACCGCGGGTTCCTGGACCCTTAGGCAGGCCCATAAAATTTTTTCGCCTCCCCAGGAAAAATGTGTTGGGCATAATTTTTGGGCCCTCTCAGCAAACTCTTCCCCTCACCTGGTGTCCCAAGCTGGTTACGGGCCTGCCGTTAGGGGACCGAAATGCGATGTTCGAGGGTGAGCGTTTGTATGTTCTAGGAATAGAGATGGCACGGGATAGCACTTTTGCAGCCCGGCCCGTGGATGCTAAACCACAAATTATTTTCTGGCCCGGCCCACCCATGGCCCGTAATATAACGTAACCTCAAAAACAAAGTAACAGCCCTTAAGTTTTCAGATCATTGTCCTTTGGACACTAAAACATGTCTTAATGCAGTGGCTATAGGTCCGACAGTTGACCATCACTTTTGAAAACTTATTCATCCGCCGCCTGTAACGTGACACTAACGCATGACGAGTATGTGTTGGACTGCGTTTCACTTGCTAGTAACATACTAAACCTAAGCCTTAAACCCAACCCATAATCCTAAACCTAAACCTTGGCTTAACCCTAAACCTCAGCGACAGACTATGAATGAACGGGTTTGTTGTTTGACTGGGTTGCCAACCTGTCTTCACCAAAAAAGCCAGACCTCTTTTTGTCCCACAAAAAGTCAAAAAATCCAGACAGTAGTCTTAAGACATATACACGTAGGCTACACGTAAAACATGCACAAACAAACACGAAACAGACATTAACCTCGTCAGAAACATCGATATAATGCAATTCCAATTTTTAGAAGCATTTTCTTTCCCCGTAATTACACTGTCGTACATCTTTTTTCTATGAAATACATCGAACATTTTTAGGGCAGCAGTAAAATCTCTTTGCAATACTCTGCACCCTACATGGTCATGACCAGAGTCGTATCAGCCGCACTCCATACCTCCCAATTGGGGGGGCCACGCTGTCACAGGGGCCCAAAATTCAGTCCAGTCACCACTTAATCCCTCAACGAAAGCTTCGACGCCCCAAATTGAAATATGAAGCACAACGAAGGTGGGGGGCATTTTGAAAGAAAAGTGCTCATAAATTACGGTTACCTTCTGCCCCTTTGAAAGCAAGGTATTTACACATTACAACTGCTGTTGGGTCCCCTTTGAAAGCAAAGTAACCTACTTATACATTACAGTTGCTGTTGGGCCTCTTTGGAATCAAGGTACTTTACACATTACAGTTGCTATTGGGGACTCCTGTGAAAGCGTAGTGATCCTTCTTACATATTACATTTGCGATTGTGGGCCTCTGAAAGCGTAGGACTTTCACGTTACAGTTGCTATTGTGGTCCTTTGAAAGCATAGTACTTACACAATGCAGTTGCCTAGTAAAGCAGGGTACCTGCGCAACACGTTTGTTGTTAGGGGCGCCTTTTAAAGCAGAGTAGCCTGCTTACACATTGTAGTTGCTTGTGGGGGCCCCTTTTAAGGCAGAGTACTGAATTATGATGTGGTTCGGGAAATATTATATGAGCGGATAATAAATTTTTCACCAAAAATGAGGAATATTAACCCTGGCAATGATCTTATATGAGAACATGAAACCGATTGAACACGTTCTGCTTCATCTGATATGCGTACTTTCTCACCTGATGTGCGCACGTAAACACTAATATAAAGTTATCTTTATATTAATGAATGCATTGAAGTTGCTGATGAATTTATCACTTCAAAAAACATATTTAACGCGATTTTTCATAACTAAACCTAGACACCCAAGTCCATTAAAAAACACAGATTTGGTTGAAAAAAAACTCAATGGGAAGCCTAAGCCTTTACGGTCCTGACCTGACTGTGGAAAACTAACATCTATGTATGACAGTTTTGGAGCTGTGTACAGATCAGATGCAGATGGCAAACAATTAGACGTGAATACTCTAGATTGCAAAATGCTAGTATCAAGTCGTGCAACTCAAAAATTATCGCGTCCTGAAGTCCTGTCATTCTTCGATTTGCCTTGAAAACGTTCTGTTTCACTTGTGTCCACGCAAATCACTTGTGTCCAACCATTTAATGAATCAACAAAAGAACAGGGTTGCCAATTTGAATTTTTTGATGCCAGATTTTTAAATTCTGGCTTTTTTCAACGCACTTGACTTTATTTGATTAAAACCAGGCTTTTCCTGGCTTTGAAAGGGCTTGGATCTGGCAAAACATTGTCTGAGCTGCGTGTTCATCACAGATCACTTTTGATGAGAGTCATGACCAGTGCCGGAGCAGCCCAACTCTGGCCCCCCAAAATGCTTACAGGGGCCCCCTAATGGTGACCTATAAAAATAAATTTTCGATGTTGTGCTACATCTCGAGGCCAAAAGGCTTTCAAAACAAAATTGAAACATGAATCACTATAAATCAGTTGAGATTTGGTAAATTTTTACAGTGTCAAGCCCCCCCGCACAAGCCCAAACCCCCCCACAGAAACGCAAAACCCCCCTGTTGAAAACTTTCTGGCGACGGTTCTGCAGGCCCGTACTAGGTTTTAAGGTTTGGGGGGCCAAAATACATTTTTAGAAGGTTTTTGTTTTCATCATATGTTTAAAACACATTTTTCTAAGTACAACAAAATTTGGAAGGACAAGAAAAAGATTTGGGGTAACTGCCCCGGGATGTCCCCCGTGTCTGCGGTCCTGGGCAGAACGGTCGCCAGAAAGTCTTCCATTGGGGTCCTTCATGTTTGTGCAGAGGGGCTACACCTTCTGAAAATTTATATTTAATTCACAACATGAACAGCATTTACCGATTGTGCAAAATAATTACAAATATTTTCCTGCAAGTACCCACAATAGGCTCCTAGTTTCCAACTAAAATTTTTTGAACGAGATTAACAAAAGGAATTAAGTCATAAAATCATTGTTATTTAATTGACGGCGATTATTTGGAGATGTCGTAATGACATGCAACTGTAAAAAAATTTGCAGGAAAGCAGAATCAATCCTATCGTTCAGTTCTGAAAACACTATTACTGAAGGAGCAAACATGAGGCCAGTCAAAGCATGTGCGCCGCGATGAACGTTTTCTTTCATTAGTGCAAATTGATCAATTTTACCATGAGCTTAAGTGAAGTATGCTTATAAAACCTGCGCACTGCGCTTTTTACTGGACGAAATACGCATGCACAAACCTTGCTGATGTCTGGACTTACTAATCTCCTGGTGCATGGCACATGTTTAGATTGATAACGTTTTGTATCTTAAATCGCCTGTAAATGTTAACAAATATAGACTGAGACCTATGTGCATCTTTCTACTAAGGCCTATGTGGACGCAACGGTTAACATCCAATCCACTAACTGCACTACTCTGTTTTAGGAAAACTTAGAAGAAATAGACTCTTCTAACTACACAATTAACTCCATCTGGCTGTCTCAACAGCAGGCTGCGCAAATGTGTAACTTTGGTTGTAAGCACCAAAGGTACTTTGCTGCTATGCAGTACAAAATAACAGAAGACTACATGGGCTAGACCAGCTATGTCCAACCCAAATGGCTTACAGATCCAAAAATTATGTCACTGTCTTGACCAAGGCTGCACATTGAATGACATATTAATAAGGACCGCACATTGAATGGTTTACTTTGGTCTTGGCAAACTAAATTTAGCTTAAGCCAATGTACTGAAAGCGTTCGAATCTTAATTGCAATGGTAACAGACATGATAAAGTGGCACTGAGGACCACCTGCATTAAAATGTCAAATTGAAGATTATGAAAATAAGGACAGGTTGTCAGTGTGTAGCATATTTTTACGACAGTGAACACCTAAACTGGGCCGCATAAAACCTTCGACTGGGCCGCGGGTTGGACACAGCTATAGCTGGGCTAGACATAGTACATTTTTTACAATCACTACACAAAGCATGTTGATCTAGTGGAAGTCTGACTTTTGAACGTATACAAGTAGGCAGGGCCGGATGAATGCAAAGTCGTGACCACCAGGTCCCCGAAACGTTTAGCGGCAGCGCAACTGCGCAGTTCGCTCATGTGTGATTCTTTGCCTGTAGAGGCAGGTTGCCAAACTGGCAAACGGATGTTGTACTCTTGGTCTTTATTGCGTAAAAATAACACAGCAATAAATCTTCAAACGTTCACTTCAAGTTATGGTAGTAGGCGTTTTTCCGCATGTGACCGGGGACATCGAACAGAAAGCCAAATTTGGACAGAAAAAGCTAGCTCTAAACACAACTAACAAACAAACCTTTCTTTCATGAGTTAACATTTTTTCCTCAACTGGTATGGTAACGATATTAAATGCTGGTTTTTCGATGGCTAACTACTGTCCTCTACCTTAGTCTCTGGACTGGGGTAGTGTGTTCAGCCTGTTTATCGGACGCTTGTGGCCATCGAAGAAGTTTTGTAAAGGGGATGTCGGTCGCAGCAGTTTAAGTAATTTGTAAATTTGTAGGAGCTCAACCGCAGTTATTTGCGTAACAGTCAGATTTTCACAGCCACAAACTTAAACTCGTCTCAATCGGATTCCGAATAGTATCTTCTTGTCCGAAATGCAACAGCACAGACTGACTTAGCATTTCCTAAAGCGTGAGAAGGACGAGGTTTTGTAGATGGCAAGCGAGCGTTCTTGTTCTGTCACAAAGTTTGACCATCGTCTTTTGTCACAATATCGCAGATTTGTCACAAGCCTTGGTGGTGCTGGCATAACACGCCCAACTTAATGCATAAGAAAAGCGCGTCGTGTTGATGCAACTCCGCAGTTTATGGTTATAAGGGGCGTAAAATAGAAGTTCAAGAAACTGTAAAGAAAAATTTAAGTTTTCGCCAAGTAGTTTTTGCGCCCCCTCCAAAGTTGGACCCATGGCACGCGCCATGCCCAGGCCCGTAACCAGCTTGGGAGAACAGGAGGGGCGAAGAGTTTTCTGAGAGGGTCCCAAATTTTTTGAACTGTGTCCAATAGTTTTAAACTATGGCCAACACATTTCTCCAGGGGGGACGAAAGGTTTTCTAAGAGGGGCTTCTCTCCCCTGGTTACGGGCCTGGCCATGCCTGCCATATCCTAGATATGCCACACACCCGCAAGTAATGCAGGAAGACAGTGAGTTCTCATAGTGGGTGGCCACATACTTTTATAGCCTACGCCTACTGTGCAAAAAGAAGCATGCTACGTTTGAATAATCCATTGTTAGTGTGAGACTGAACCAGACTGAACGCTTGTCGATATGCCACCTTCATCAGCACGTACGCTCCAACATTACCATCCCATGATGAGACTATAGATCACTACTATGCGAGGAATCAAACAGGACTGCGTCCTAGCACCTGTTATTTTCAACCTCTTCTTTGTGGCAGTGACTCTCCTTCCCAGGGGCGGCTCGTCTAGACGGGCTGAAGCCCTCCCTGAAAAATGTAAGGCAAAAGATTCCGCCAAACGGCCAAACTCGCCATAAGTTTGGATTTCGTTACGAACGTTTCACAACACAATCATTTTCGGTACTTCCGACACCATTTCGGCTCAACGTTTCCTAGGAATCCAACAAAACCAATGTTTCGCTGCTTGCCAATGACACCACTTATGCGATGACGTTTTCAGCACACTTGCCGATGAATTTGGCGATTTCGGGGCTGTCATCCGCACAGACCTAAAGGAAAGAAACCAAAAATTGTCTGCAAAAAACATGGTGGTATATCCGCCTATCCGAAAGCGTTTTTGATATTTTGACGATGAAGTTTTAAAGAAAAAACGGAGGAAATATGATCTTGACTGTTTCTTACTACCTGAATTTCTTGGATATTGAATTTTGTAATTAAGTTTAACAATGCTTTTACTAGTATTTTGGCGATATTTGCGGCATTGGATTCAAATCTGGTCGCCAATCTCGGGCTGCGAAATTACAGCCCTTCGTTTATCTGCACCAGTGCAGCTTACAACTGTTGGCTAAGCTGATGAGCTTTCTAGGGTTGGCGTTTGAAGAGGCACTAGTTGGTGGATCTCATTCTTGGACAACACAAGATGTGACTGGTTTAAAACAGTGAAATATGAATAATTTGAAGCATGCGAAATCTGGCAAGCCTATAAGCATTCAAGTACTATAAGTAGACCTTTAATTTTATTGGTAAGGTGAACGTTGCAGCTGTAACTGATTCAGGATACAAACTTTTACTGGAAAAGCATAACAATCCAGTTCAAAAAAACGAGAAATCTTGTGTAAAATCATCAACTGTTCGAATTTTTTTGGAAAATTTAAGCTTCATTTGAAGGAACATGATTAAAGTACCTGCGCAAAGAAAGTGGCACTAGCCCAGGTCTGCTGCCATGACACGGTTTGAATAAAATGCTAAGCTTTGTTTTGTTAACAATAGCGCCTCATCAGTCGAGCGGAATGTTCCAAGCTTAGTGTGCGAGTGGTGCTGGGTTCGACTCTCAGCCTTGCAACTTTGATGGCAGTGGTTATGCGTCATACTTTTGATGGGACCGGTTTAATTCTTTTGTGTTCGTGTTTACGCTTTAGGGTTTGGTTTCATTAAACTGAAGTCAATGTTTTCTATGTATCAATAAGGGCAATTACGAGTTTGATAAGATTAGGACTGCTGGAGTGACTGAAAACGCCACTAATTATAAAAACAGCCAGGGCGACAATTCCATATGTTCAACCAGACAGGATCGTTGCC
>Ga0210059_1001617_pt1 | contig 34280 bp, 28 predicted proteins | sample Ectturendosymbi2_FD_188042 | JGI IMG/M metagenome (GOLD analysis project Ga0210059, IMG submission 188042) | Ecteinascidia turbinata endosymbiont from Florida, USA - Sample 2 (SPAdes) (version 2) | ecosystem: Host-associated > Tunicates > Ascidians > Unclassified | place: Key West, Florida... | reverse complement strand
AATTTGGCGTGGCGTGGACCAGGGTGACCTCTTCTACCATCGGATCGTATTTACTCGAGCGTCCGTGACGTTTCAGTAGCACCGGCCCTGGAACACTGAGCCAAGTAGGAACGGAAACGCCAAACGTTGACCGACGTTTAAAATTAAAGAATCGTTCATGAGGGTTTTCATTGGTTGCAGTGCACAGATGGGAACGGATCGAGTGCAAGGCATGTGGAAGTACGGCTTCTCATTGCGAGATCTCTAAACTGCGCGACTTCAGTGCGAGTTTCACCGCAGACCAAATAATACCATTATAACGCTCGCACTGACCATTACCGCGAGGATTGTACACCGAGGTCCTATTGCAGGCAATACCATGACAATGCAAATAAGAGACAAGTTCAGTCAAAAGGAACGCAGACCCACAATCGGAATGTATGTATGCACAATGTTTTTTTTAAGGTGTTTTGCGGGACCAAAACGGTCTCTAAAAATATAGTGACCTGAGGTCACATCAATGGAGAACGGTCTCTCAAATTCCTCCAAGCGGTCTCTTAAAATTTCCTTGCTGTCACCAAAGCGAAACCTTAAAAAAAAACCTGTACGCACACATGCCAAACACAGCAAAGAGATCATTCAAGCATGCTATGACAGTTGTCGCATCTGTGCTACGACAGGGGAAGCAAAGGGGAACCTCAAATTCATCGACGATCGTAAGCAAGTAACGATTTTTTGACGTTGACGGAAGCGGCCCTTTAAAATCTAAGGATAGATGTTCGAAGGGCTGCGTAGCCTTGACGAGGGACGCCACAGGCGGTGTGTAAAACTGGGGTTTGATTTCGGAACACACACGACAGTTACCGACTGTTTACGAACATCGTCCACTGAAAATGGCAAGTTCTTAGCACAAACGAAGTGCAACAAGCGCATAATTCCCGGGTGACAAAGCGCCTCGTGAATCTTGTGCAATGACGTGACTTGGGTCACCGCACAAAAAGCTCGTGACAATGTATCAGGAGGTATATTTAACTTCCCAGGGCAATGCGAAATTTTAAAATCAAAGGCGCTCAGTTCCACACACCAACGAAGTATTTTCTCTCGTGTTTTTCACTTTACCGTGATTGGCGCAGTCATACATGAACGACACTGACTGCTGGTCAGTCACTACGGTAAAACGGCAGCCAGTAAGAAAGTGGGCCCATTTGCGGATGGCCTCAACAATTGCCGTGGCTTCTTTTTCCACGCTTGAATATCGCAATTCACTGTTATTGAGTGTCCTGGAGAAAAAGGCGACGGGACGGTTTTGTTGATTAAGAGTCGCAGATATCGCATGCTCAGATGCATCACTTTCAATGGTAAACGGGAGGCGTTCATCAATAGTGCCCAGGGTTACGGTACTGAGACAGGTCTTTAACGAGTCTAAGGCAGCAACGGCCTCCTCACACAACGGAAAACGCTTTACGGCAAGGAGTGGCGTAATCGTTTCGTTCGTAGCGCCCGTTAGACCCTCTAGCGGTGCAGAGGTAGATTCGAAACCCCGTCCGCGATGCGAGACATGTGTGACTGCGGCTACAGTTCCCACAATCGCAGTGACTGTCCGGCTTGGGACAAGATGTGCTATAAATGTGGTAAGAAAGGACATTTTTCGCGTGTTTGTCGGGCCAAACACTCCAAGTTGACCTGTAATTCAACGAGTTTTTCTCTGTTGTATTAGTAAGTAAGAAACAACCAAAACAGCTGCCAGAAATTTGAAAAAATTCAACTTTAAAGTGGTGATGATAGTTTTTTGAAAAATTTCAGCAAAATGCACAAATTTCGAAATCTCTAGTTTTGCTCTCGAAGTTTTAGCAAGGTGTCGGTATCAAAGGTTAGTCTTGACTACATAACTGATTATTTGACAAAACAAATATAATGCCATCTGAAGTATGTATCAGACAATAATGTATGGGTAAATTTGAAGCAAAAACAACTGTCAATGTTATGGAAATAAGATTTATGTTTGTATCAAATCAAGTAAGATATCTGGATCATGCAACTCTGGCTTTTAAATTGAATATTATAATGAAAATCAACCAGACCAAAGGATTATAACCAATAGCAAATGAGAAAAAAGAACAAATTACTACTAAGCATGCTGTAAATCAGATTACATGTTAGAATTCACAATGGTAATTTTTCTGACCATGAAAATGACATATGCAGATTTATGTTATATTTGTTTAAATTTCAAAAATCAAAAATATTAACAATATTCAAAATTAACCCTTTTTTCACATTTTCCAACATGTTTTCAATCTGAAAAAATTTGTGTTGAAGGTATTGAGCATAGTTAATAACTGTATTGTTAAAACATTCATTAAATATTTTTTTTAATTAAACAAACAAAATAAAATTAGATTTAATTTAAAAAAACAATTAAATTGCATTTAATTAAGCAAATAAATTTAGTTAAAAAATTTTTTTTGATGGATATATACTATTATATAAACATATAATTTTTTTGCCTGAAGATCTAAAATAAGCATGGGTGACCAAGATACAGTAGTATCTCCATAACACTAACCCTTAACTTAAAAAAATGAAGTCAATTGAAGTTGCACTATTTGAGTTATAGGTATTTAAAATATTGTCATGCTTGAATGCACATGAAAAACATGTTGTCTTATAACTAGGGCAAATTTTTGCAACTTTTTTTAAGCTTCCAACAGCTTCCTAAGTACTCAAAATATATGTAGTTCAATGTTTTGAGCTGTTTCAAGGAACTTTATATTGCAACTTTTTCGATTTTTACGTGCAACTTTTGCTGCAATTTTCGGCAAGTATTGCGTAAAGTGCAAAAGTGTAATTAAAAAAAATTCTACGAAACTATTTCAGTTTAGTTCTATTCTCTGTGATTGCATGAAAAAGTCCTATATGACGGATTAGCTGCATCTCAATGTTATCTATGACGAAACAGTTGGTTTGCAAGCTAGAAGTTTTACAACCCCAGCCAAGTACTATGCCATTTCTCCCCAAAAATGTTTAGAAATATTTCGCATTGTATGTAAACAAATCGCTTGAGCAAATTACTGTTGTTTGCATTTTTTGAGCATTAAGTGCAACTTTCGTTGAAAATAAATGCAACTTTCTCACTTTTTTACTGTGCATAAATGCAACTTTCCTTGAAAATAAATGCAACTTTCTTACTTTTTTACGGCAACAAAAACTTGCCCTACTTATAACAACTATTAACCAAGGTTCAAAGGTCACCAGTGAAAAACGTCCTGTGTTGTTTTGTTCAGCGTGGAGCTTTCCACTTTACTGCAAAATATTGAATGAAAATATTCAGAGATAAAGGTGTGACAATCAAATGAAGTTCCAAAAGCAAAACTCCAAGAATTTTTTGGTCCAATTCTTTCAAAAAACATCAAAATTTCAAATGCTCATAATTTCGGAAATACAGGTCTGATTTTAAAAATTCCAACTTTGTTGAGCTCAGAAGCTTGTTTCCCATTCTAAAATTTCGTGAATTTTGTTGAGGGTCAGATGAAAAATCCCCATTTTGCTGGATCACCAGGCATGGAATGACCCTTAAGCCATTGATTCAAGTTATGATTGCGTTTATGTTGTGCTTAAAATGTTGTGAATGTAAGCAGATTGTATCTGATCGTCTGATTTGCCAATCAGTTGTTTTTACAGTGATAAAATCCTGCTGTGGGGTTCATGGTCAATTTGAGACTGACCTGGTATCAATGCGAATACTATCCTGTAAAACCATTGATACACTTGTATACATACATATATGTCTTTTGCTTACGCCTTGTGTTGCATGTATTGTTGTGCAAAAGAACAAAATGAAGTCATTGTTGACCAAACTAATTTTTGTCACAGCACCGATCCATCAGCAAGTTTAAATCCATTGACGGCTACTGTTGCACCTCTCCAAACATCTGTTGTTCACACGTTCCAGACAACATCAGTTACCAGTGTGGTTCAATCTGCCCACCGTTCAAGCAGTGGGATTACACAGGTAGCACGTGCAGTTTGTGTACAACATTGCTTTTGCCCATTTCTGATTAAGCTGTTTTTTTAACAAATTGCTGTGTGTGTTCTATTGACTGGTTGTTGTAGAGGAAAGTGTGCTATATAGAGATCTGTACAGTAGACCATGTCACTGTATACTGCACTAGTTTAAAAAAAAAAACGTAATTTTATATTCTACCTCATTTTTACATTTTCATTCCTAGCTGATTTCCCCAGAAAAATACACTGATTATTGGGTAGTTGGCTGCACTTGCAGAAATTTAGCCCCAAACAGGTTTCCCTCCCATATTCTGCTTTTTTCTATTTACAGTGTATGTATGTAAATCTATGTACTTACCTGTACAAGAGAATAGGATAATGGTTGTTGCCCAGATCAAAAGCTTAGTCCAGAAACGTGACCGATGTGGTGTGGAATTTTGGTGACCTTATCTAATATTGATCTATATGAGCAGGAATGAAATTATTATTTCCCTAACTGATGCATTGCTCATTTGTCTCTTTGAAAGAGTTTGCTTTGAATTTTTAAGCACTTGAACCTTAGCAGGTATTGTGTAATAGAACATAAAATCTTAAAAAACAACCTGCACAATTCCTTTTGGTCCCAACAGTGATTTTGGCATGTTCCCAATTATCACCAGGTGTCAACCCCACCTGAAAGAACATGATAAGGTGAAAATCACAAAACGCTGTAAATCAGAAACCACTGTTGCATGAATCTTCATTTTGGTCTGTACAGTTGCAGAATATACAGTTTCCTATTTGCCACAGGAAAACGTTTATTTCGATAAGAAATCAGGATATTTAGTAAAAACTGAAATGAGGGTTAAGTGTTGTGAAAACAGCTACATTTTGAAAAGTTCCACAAATAAATTTTACAGTTTTGCATCAACCCAGAGCAGAAAATGAATTTCATCCACTCATTTTATCATGAAGTCATATTTTACAGCCAATCAGTTAAAATAACTACTGAAATTTTAATTTTTTTTTTTCATACAAATTTCATAATTGTTGTCACAATAGTAAAAGCAGCACCAAGGAACAGCTTATGAAAATTAATAGATATTAGCAATAAAAGGTACATTATTACTGCACAATTATTTAACAGGTAGTAAATGAATCAGTGGATATGTGCACTATATACATACAGGCTAATACACAAGAAATCATATTAAGAACCATACTTTTTAGCTGGGTGTTGAGAGAAAGAACTATTTATGAGCAAGATTGTGTTGTTGTGCTGAACTACATAACCTTACTCGATTTTAGGGTCATTCCATGTCAAGTGATCCAGAGCTATATATCTGACCGTAATCAAAACACATGAAATTTCATAAGCAGAGAGATCTCATCATTCTGATTTCAAAACACTTTGAATTTTTTTTAAATCAGACCAATATTCACAAAGTTATTGCTGGTTGAAATTTGCAGTGTTCCCTTCTAATTTTTGCATATATTTTTTAAGAATTTATTACTCCGACATAAAAACCCTTGTATCTTTCTCATCTGTGAATAGTTTTAGCTGAAAATTTGCAAGAATGTGCCGGAAGATGAGTTTATTAAAAATCAAACATTGGCAATTTCCTTATGACCTTTGAACTTATGGAAATCAAGGTCAAGTAAAATATTGTCTTTGTGTGTGCCCGTGCATGACCACATTTCAATTGGTTAGAACTTGAAAAAGTCAACTTGTATGAAGTTTAACACTTCGGCGTCTGACTGTTTTCGGGGATTTTCGGAAAAAAAAACGCCTAAACGCACTTGGCTTTGCGTGGGAATTTCTCTGGTCCGGTATGCTCTGCAGACCAGGTAAACGTCTCAAAAGACGCGGCAAGTCTTCTAGTTTGCACTCGAAAAAAAATTTTTTGCTTGGGGGATGCGAGTTTTTTGTGAGTGACGTCATAAGTGGAGGGCTTTTAGGCCACCTTGGCCCACTTTTTCTGGCCCTGAGCACCAACTGTTAGGTGGTAGTATTTCGCTGAAGTTTTTACTGGAAACTAGGCTACAATCCGAGTCTTTTGATACTGTGGATGACCTGCTGGGGTTTCGGGTTCAAAAGTTATAATAAACTTGTAAAAATATTTGACTAATTAGATCAGGGGTGTCAAACATACGGCCCGTGGGCCAAAACCAGCCCGTTGCGTGGTTGAATCCGGCCCGCGGGATGATTTTGTAAAGTAAAATGTTCCTTGTTTGCTTGAGAAGTTTATCCAGTTGTACTTCAACATCTGGTGACTAGATTTCAATTGCTTGAAACCTTAACGCAATTGCTTATATTTTATTTTTCTCATGTGAAAATTTCCCATTTTCTGCATATTTCCTTTTGCATGTTCACACCGGTTTTAACTTTGAAACAGGTGTGAATAGCATACACAAAAGTTCAACAACTGTTGATAAAGTTTAACACTAGAACTCTGTGGAAAAAATATACCTTGAATTCCAGCGATGTCGATTTTGAAGCCTTAGGTGTTCTAGGCATGGGCGCATTTTGGTGGGGGACACGGGGAACGTTGTCTGACATTTTACCCTATGTGGAATACTGTTAGAAAGGTTATTTTCTTGTAACAGTGAGAGTATTGCAGCTACACATGTGAGAGACCACAGTACAGCCATTATTTGTTTCGTGCAGAAATTTAACTGACTATGCTTTAACGTTGGTTGTCATGTATTCAGAAAAAGACAGCGTATAATTTAATGATGCTCGTGTACATGTTAGAAAGTTAGATTTTCAGGCAAATCTCTGCGAAGCTTTTGCCGAAGACAAAAATGCAACACTATTACGGAGACTTAGTTCTGGGATGGACAGTTTTGCAACATACTGTCTTCAACTGTTAGTGAACAGGATTTCAACCAAAACGTTGGAGAAGTTGCTTACAGTATTTACCTGGCTGTATATTGACCTGTAGCTCAAAACGTAGGGACTCGACTCGCAAATAAGGAAAAAATATACATTTATCCTAACTTTTTGTAATGTCGTGACAATGTTGACCAATAAATAGAAAAGATATTTTTTTCATTGACTCTCAAACGTTTCGATCCTGCTGAATGCATTGGTTCGTAAGTCATCTGATTTACTTGCATTTAACCAAACACACAATGCAGCAACGTTTTCATCCAAGTCTGAAACATTCGCTTTACAAGTACATCACACCTAGTTTTGTTGGACATTCTTTTTGTGTTAAAGGTGAAACTTGGTCCTTTTTTGCCAATTCACCGTTGCGCATTTTGATTTAATCTCAAATATTTTTGTGTTGTTACTCGTTATGCACAGTAGAACTCTTAGAATTAAAATTTTGACATGGTGCAGAGTTGTAAGTCAGACCAGGCTTTTCAGATCGGGCCGGGCTCGGGCTTAAGTTTGTCAAAATTTTTCAGGCCTGCATACAAAACTTTTTATGGCATTAGGAGCAACAACTTTTTTCTTTCGTGGCGTAGATTTGTTGTGCTCACCGCGATAACTTCTGTGAATGAAGTTATTGTGATTTTTTCAGCTGATTCTGTTTGCAAACACAGCTGCGTTCTTTTCTTCTCTGCTTGGATTAATCTCACACTCTTTTTAAGACGACAGCTGTGAGGAAATTAGCAGGCGATGGGTTTTGCTCAAAGAGATCAATCACTCACGTGATTCTTGTCTTGTTTTAAGAAGCCTACAGGCCAGTTTGTCGTGCCTATAGCGCCATCGTGGATAGTTTCATGATAGTTTCTTTTTTTCTTGAGAAACATTGTATTCCGCAGTATTATCGTTTACTAACAAGCTACGTTTGTTGGTCAAGGTGGTTGTTATTTTGGGTGTGATAAACCGTGTACTTGCAGCTATACCCAAACACAACGTTTTTTGTTACTCCGCAGCTGCACATATCTGAACTCCCTCGGTAAATTTGGCTTTTGGGCTTCAAAAATAAATGTCGGGTTCGGGCTTGTAATTTCAGGCTACGACCGGGTTCAGGCTTCAAAATGAGGCCCTTTCACAACTCTGTGCGGGTTTGTATTAGAGTCCTGCGGTGGGTTAACCCACGCGGGATGCGGGTATCCGCATTTGTGGGGCGGGTGCAGGGCGGGTTGAACTTGCTGTGGGGCGGGGTGGGCACGGATTAAACTTGCTGCAGGCGTGGGATGAGAAACTCCTCTTGCGGGTAAATGAGTGTTGAGCCAAAGCACATGAACTTAATCAAAATCGCAAAACACATGGATGTACTAAAGTTGTTTGCCAGCATTGCGCTTAGGACAGTAGGCCTGCAGCAGTTACAACATTATGATGTAACAACCCATTGTTGTGAAACATTAGCTCAGGCTCTTGCCTTGTGGTGAGCAATTGACCATTTTCCAATGCAACCGTCGTACGTGATGAGGAATACCTCAGTCTAGCAGCCCTTGTGAATGGATAAGACAACGCTTAATGCACAGCTAGTCACAACTGGACTGAAACGTGTTTTTTATCACCTAAAATCTGTTGACTGCGGAAAACCAGATTTGTGGAAAAGTTTTGGTTGCCAATGGAAAAATGAATAGCTTGATTTTGCTGCTTGTTAGCCTTGCCTTCAGGCGTTATAAGTAGGGCAAGTTTTTGCAACTTTTAATTGTCTTCATGAAGTATGCGTTGCATAACTACTCGCATTGTAGGTAGCATATCCTGATCAAGAAAGCACTCTTTGCTACATTTCCGATAGGTTCAAATGTACAGGAGCTGTAATGTGTCCTAAAATACATTACGTCTTTGTTGAAGGTCGAAGTTTCTGTTCGTTATGGTATTTTTAAAGACAAACTCAATTATCTCCTTTTAAACCGTCATCCAAATCATGTGAAGAAGAACCACAAGCTGCGTTAGTTCCATTTTGACGAATATTGTTGCTGGACACGATTCTCACAAAGAATGCACGAAATCCATTTTTGAAAACAGTGTTTTTATCATTTGAAACCCGTTTTTATTTCACGCCAGGTTTTAGCCGCTGGATTAATCAGCCAACCTACCCACGCACCGTCTCCTCAAAGCGCTGGTCAGATTCAAACACAACAACAACAGCAGCAATTTCAGAAACTTAAGGTACGTTTCTTGTCAGAGCAAAACTGAAAGCTTGGTTTCAATGAAGCATCCGCATTTTGTAAATGTGCAGTGATGAAACTGTTTTCTATCTGGAGATTGCTGCTAAGTTTTATTTATTTTTGTGTGAAAGCTTTCTTCCGCTTTACAGATCTATTTGACCATTCTGTACTGGACTATTGGCCATTACCTCAAAACAAATTATTGCCCTTTAGGTTGAAGACGCGCTTTCTTATTTGGATCAAGTAAAGTACCAGTTCGGCAACCAGCCACAAGTCTACAATGATTTTCTGGACATAATGAAGGAGTTCAAATCGCAGAGGTACATTGCTTTTTGCGTTGCCTTCGTATCAGTTCAGTTGCCAATGAAGCGGTTGGTCATTTGGTCGCCAGGCATATTTTTGTCTCAGTTTTATCTCTTCTCGCCGAACTCACCCTTACTGTACTTTTTCTCCTGTTTTTCGCGTTCTTGAACGTTTCGGAACGGAGCTTCCTGGCCAAAAGAGAGTGCGCCCGCATAAAAAAAAACATTTTGAAACAAGAACTAACACTACGGAGCGCAGCTTCCTTGCTCAACCAACATTGCTTGGCAGTGGTTTGATCAGATCAAAGCGGCATTCTGCGGTAGATATTTGCACGCTATGCTCCTTCCCCGCGCAGCTGCTGTGCATCGCCAATGTTTCTATTGGTCACCGTGTGAGCTGTTGCTTCACTTTCACATCATCAATACACTATACTTAAACAGCTTATGTGATACTAACTCCAACGCGTTCTTGAAACTGTAAGTTTAAAATTTGTATGAATAGTGCTAGAATACAGCAAACTGACAGGATCAAGTATCTTGGTGTTATAATTGATAGTCATAAACTTTCTTGGAAACCGCAAACCAGTAGCCTCTGTGAGAAACTTTCTCAAGCCTGTGGCGTTGTGTGTAAACTTGGACATTTTGCTGATAAGGAAATATTGCATTAAATCTATTTTAGTCTGTTTCGTTCACATTTACAATACTGCATAATTGATTGGGGACGAGCATATAAAACTGCTATCCAATTAGCGCAAGTGCTGCAAGGCCAAATTTTGAAATTCGTGTCTTTTAGCAATAGAAGATCAAGTGCAAACGACATTTTTAAATTACTTAAAATTCTCAAAGTTTCCTATTTTGTACCAATTTGGAAATGTTTATGTAAAAGTATAATGCCAATATCCTGGCTTCTTCTTTTGATAATTTTCTTTCAAAACTGTACTACATATCTTCATGGCACAAAACAACATGTTTCAGGAAACTTTCGTCATAAACGTGTTAGAACTGATCATGGTAAAAAAATCTTGCGATATGTGGGATCTGTTGCATGGGATTGTATTTCTAACAAGTTGAAACGTTACCATTACGCATGTTATCCTATAGAGTAAAATCGTGACCGCTTGCTGGATATTGACTCTTATGTGGGATATATGTGATTTGTAATATGTTTTTGAGCGTTGACCTTAAACTGAGCAAACTTTTAGTTTCTTTGTTCTGTTTTCATTTTGTTTTGAACTCATGTTTTGCTGCTTCACCCACACTATTGAAATTTAACAGTCATTAAATATTGGCTGGGCTTGATTAAGTGATTGCTTTGACCGTGTTTCGCCCAACCGGTGCTGTTAAGCTTTGTCAATTGAAATGCGTTATTTGTAGTGTACTTGCAGCGCAAACATGTCTTGTTGCTGCGATTCTCTTCCAGCAGTAGCGCCGCTCGTTTCGTGCGGGTACCGTAGCCCATAACCTTATCTATTCCCTGTAGCATCGACACACCGGGAGTCATTGCCAGAGTCTCGCATCTTTTCAACGGACATCCGGATTTGATAGTTGGTTTCAATACCTTTCTTCCGCCTGGCTATAAAATCGAGGTGAAAACTTCAGTCTTCTGTTGGTTTGCGTGTTGAATTTTCGTCTGGTTTCAAGCAACCTGTTCGCAGAATCGGTTTTAAATTCAATGAATTGATGTGCTTTCCATCAGATTACGTGAACCATCGTTCCAGATTAAAATTAGTCTGAGTCAAACAAACTACAATGAAGGTTTTAAGATTAAACCAGCTAAAGCTGACCTCAACACTTCAGCATTTTGGTGCATTTACATGTTCAGCAAGATTAGTACAGACTTGCACAGTCATTGGTTTTGCGTTGTTTTTGTAATGTTTATTTTTTCTACTCAACGTGCTCTTTGTTTTCAAATTTTGACGTATGAGAATAAACCGCTACCACCCGTCATTTCGTTTCTATGCAGGTTTCCGCCAACGACCAGGTGAACGTGACCGGTCCCAACATGATCGCGCACACCATCCATCCTCTTGGCATGCTCGATCAAGGACAGCAACCAACCTCTGCCACGACGATCCAAGTAAATGTAATGGTCGTGCGCGGATTTTCTGTGTGGTTTTCATGTATAGGCAGGGGCGTAACGAGGTTAGGTGGCGCCCAGGCCAAGAAGCAAGATCGGCGACCCCATGTTTAAACCTGAGGTCTTTCGGAAGCAATTGTACTGTATTGAAGAAATTACTTTTGATATTGTTGGGACTTTTCGGCGCCCTCCACAGTGATTCGGCACTGGGGGAATTGTGTCCCCCTTGCTCCACCCTCGTTACGCCCCTGTATATAGGACACCGACAGTGTAGCGCGGAATGGTCACTAGCAGTAAAAGTATTCATGTGCTGCGCTCTAAAGGTTCGTTTCTTGAACTGGCTTATTTTACGTTGCTGTTGAAACCTTGCTAAGGTGTTCGGATTGAACGATGATAATTGCGCCTTTAGCATACAGCGCAGGCATTAGTGATTGCGATCGGCGATCTTATGAACGAACTCGATGAACGCTCTCTGCATGTCTGTTTGTTGTTGCTTCGTAGAAAAAAGTAAAAACTCAAACAATCAACTTAGTCTAGTGGTTCTTAACCACGGGGGCGCGCCCCCCAGTGGTTCGTCAACAAATTTTCAGGGGGGCGCGAGCCTTTACGCGCCCTACAACATAAAAAATTTGATCAAAAAATTTACCAATGAATGCATTTGTTTTTACAGCTAACTTAAAGTGAGGGAGGGTTGAAACAACTGGTAGAAAAAAAGGTTCAGAAACACTGATTTAGACTGTTGGAGCATCGTCTTTGTCAGCCCGTACTCCGCTTTTTCCTCAGGTCCACACACCTCACGGAAAATTCGCGACCACTTTGCCTCAGCTTCCAGTTCAACGCGCATCGCCTGGACCAGCGCAGCAGCCCAGTGCAGCACCGTCTTCCGCCGGCTTGCCCGGAGCGGTTTTTGCTGCGCAACAGCACCCTCCAGTGACATCCACTCCAGGTAATAGAAAAAAATGACGCTGCGAACGCGCTTCTTGTTTTGTCGTAGTGATTCAGAATTTCGCTCAGAGCCGTTGAGCCGTGGCTGCCAACTACATGTGTTGTATCCTTTGGCAAGGATTGACGGTGCAGATTTTTTATGCAGTATCCCTGCTTCCTCAAAGATTGCAACGCATCTTTGTCCTCCTTCAAGCTTCACGCATGTAATCTTGTGCTGTCGTCTACTATTCAATCTCCGACTTTGCGAGGCAGGAAATGTATTCGTCTCGATCAAAATGGGAACCAAGCAATGCTACGTTTATGTGCTGATAACCAAAAATGGTTGTGGCTCTGAGTAAATGCGTACTAAAATACGCTTAAGAATGCCTAAACATGTGGAAGGTAGTCCGTCTGTGCTCAGCTCTGTAGTGGGACTCCTTGTGAACGTATTTTCACCACGAAAATGGGAACAAAGTTTTTCAATTTTTTTCACCAGGGATTTAGTAAAAAATACAAAATAGAAAAATACAAAATACTTTAAAACCAATCAAGAGTGCGTTATAAAATATAACTCTTGATCACTTTTATGCATCAGCGCTGTGTTGGGCAAAACTTACACTTTTTCGCAATGAAAAACGGCCTTTGGGAATATTTATATGCTCTGATTCCCGATCAGACGCTTTTGATGATCGAGTTGACGAGTCGACTTGTCATGAGAGCGTTGTGTTGCAACTCCTTCACCTGTGACAGTTAGAACGCGTTCAAAGCATGTAACAGCAGCGCTGCTGCGATTCCACGTGTCAAGCTTCTTGTTTTGCAACAACTGCGCATTGCACATCCCAGGTCCCAACACAAACACCGCTTCGAGCGCTTTGATCGCGGCGTCACCGGTGAGCCAGGCTCAAGGCACGGGTGTCGGAGGGCAACCGGTCGAGTTCAACCACGCCATCAACTACGTCAACAAGATCAAGGTAACATGTTTTGTCGCCAACCCACGCATGTTCGTCGTCTTTTCATGTCTGATTAAAGACGCAAACCAGCATCAGTGACTGTCCTTAAAAAATAATTTCCCCGTAACTCTGTTCGGGAAGGTTTTTCAAAGCTTTTAAAACCTGCTGAAGTTGCGCATTATACACAACACAATTTTACCAGCTCTGTTGGTTTGTAGCATGGCATATTGTTGATAGTGAAGTATGTTGATTGTTATTTTATTTGCAATAATTATATGTTTCCTTCTAATGATAAGTAAAAGGCAAGCCCTTCGCCAGGATTTCGCAGCAGGGGCGGCGGCGAAAAGCCATAAGAGGTGGACGCATTTTTTAAATACAATTATGGATGTTGGCAGCAACCGGGGTGCCAAACATGAAATGGGGGTACATATTTTAAATGGGGGGACGGGCCGCACTGGCTCCCCGCTGGCGACGGCCCTGGTAAAACGGCGCTTGTTTTTATTGTGTGGTTGAGCAACCTGATGCTAAATTCCTTTGCTTCGCATTCACGCTGCAGTTGCTGCAAGAACAAAGCAAATTAAATGGCATTCTGTCGCGAAGCGCCGGGTTTTGTGGATGTTAAGCATCCATATGACGAACATATGTTTGGGGGTCGTTGGGTTATAGTGGGTTGCTATAATGCGTCGCGGTACAGAATATGTGAAAACCACTGCCTTAAAGGGTTTGAGAAAATACGATTGAGTGATCTGATTAACCATCCCCCGCCTTTTGGGATTAAACGGCAGATTCTGCTGCAGGGCTCAGGGCAACGTGTTTAGGCGTTTAGCTGGAGCACCAGACCCAAGGTATGAGTAAAAGGTGTCCACTGACATTAGAATCGGAGGGCTAGGGTGAAGTTATGTGGTGGTTACGAACCCTCAGTCGAAATACATCCTTGGTTTAGCATGTTATTTTGTTATAGAATCGGTTTCAAGGCCAGCCAGACATTTACAAGGCTTTTCTCGAGATCTTGCACAAATACCAGAAGGAGCAGCGCAACGTCAAGGATTCGAACGGTTCCTACGTTCCATCACTCTCCGAATCCGAGGTTTACTCCCAGGTATGGTGCATCCATTAGCGGTTTTACAGAGATGGATTTAGCACTGACAACAAATATTTGCGTCGGATGTAGATTCACAAACGCTGTGTGTGTGTTTCGGATAATCAAAATTTCGAAGTTGGGTCAAATCGAGTTGAAACGAGTTTAGTCACAAGCATTGCGGTGCCTATTTTTTTTGTTTGTTTTTTGAAATATTCGTTTTTTGTGATTTTTAACTCAATTACTCTGCAAGTTTTGACCTTAACGTAAATGTTATGTAAGTTAAGTTTGTTTATGCGTTTTGCCACGGCATGACGTTTTCATTTGCCACTTGTATTTTATTTGTTTTGCAACACTGCACAGTTACTTGAATCAGTTTTCTTCACTCAAAATTACTTGGAATAAAACTGCGAAGATCTTGAAACGACGTTCACAGCACATATCAGCTCTGTTCAAATATATTTTCTAAATGTTATGTGACATTTCGAAAGTTGTTTTTTTTCAAACTTCTTTTGATCTCTACGCAGGTGGCGCGCTTGTTTCAAAACGATGAAGACCTTCTGCGTGAGTTCGGACAGTTCCTTCCCGACGCTGGAGGCGCTGTTGCATCCAGTACTGCGGCGTCATCTGTCACTCACGTGAGTCCTTCAAGCGACCTACAACCAATGTTCCCTCTAAGCTGCGCTGCCGCGCAGCTTGCCTAGAACCCCCGCCCAGTACTTTCGTTCTGCCGCGCACTGCATAAGTATTGACAAGACAAGCTAAATGCGTGCTTTCAATCGGAAACAAGCCCCGCATTTGAGATTTGACAATATTGTTTCACAAAGTCAAGGTGCAATCAGTTAATTGTGCAGTGATACCATGAACTTCTACTGTGCCAGCAATCAATCGAGCATATTAACTACAAATGACGTCACAATCACTTGACAATCTCAATGTCAATAGAATGCATTGCCATTGAAAAACACATGAAAACGGCATGTTGTTGACAAAATGTTAACAGCTGTTTCGATTAAGTTACCTGGAAGTACTGTTCTGATAAGAGTTAAACTAATAAGCACAAGGCATGTGATAGTTAGTTGTGTGTTTCAATGAAAAATACTCAGAACATAAGGTTAAGGGAGGGAATGAAGAAATGGTAGGTAAGAGGTTGATGAAACTGTGACCTCGTCAGGCAGAGCTGCGCACCTTACCAGTTACCACTAGGCCTTGGGAGCAGTTGAGATTCAAATCTGATTTCAGGTACTTATGCCGTAGGCTACCGTGTGCCCACACTGTAGGCTAGGAATTAAAATTGCTGGCTAAATTGCTGAGATACCGTTCCTAGCCTACAATGTGGGCAGACTGTGACCTACGGCATAAGTACCTGAAATCAGATTTGCATCTCAACTGCTCTAGTGGTAACTGGTAAGGTGCGTAGCTCTGCCTGGCGCCTGCCGGGTTCAGGGGTTCAAAACCTGCTTCCGTCTGATGACACAAATATGTATTAATTTCAGGAAAATTTGTCCACACTAATTGCTTTTAAATAATTTTTATTCTAGAACCCTCCCTGAAGATCCCTGACAGAGTGAAACAGGCTGTTGGAGGCTAAAGTTGTCATTAACATTCGGCAACACACAACAGATGCTGTTACATAAACTTATCAAGTAGCAACAGACATCAGTGTGTTTGTTAGGCGTGTGATCAATAGGCATTCATTTCACAAATAAACGTCGTTTTTGTCAGTGTGTTAGTTACTTTAATTTTATCCAGCAATATTAACCATGTCCAAAAGGAATTTTTTTGGACTGAGCGCTAAAGCAACACAAAGTAAAAGTAACTACAGATACGCCAGATTTCAAAAATGTAAACGTTGAACTAAGTTCGATTTACGAATATTCTTATGAGAACGGACTCAAATGCAAAATTTGTGCTGCTTGTTCAAGCTACAAAACTAATACAGCTAATGAATATGCAACATGGAAATTAGATTACCGTAAACGACATTTATTATCGCGCATTCGTGCAGAAAATGTTCCGAGTTTGTGCAATCAAAAGCACGGAATCAGTGTGAAAAGTCTTCTGACAGAAAAACTTGCTGGCCGGAAAGCACGCTTAGACCATGCCAAACGCCTGCAAACAAGTGAGGAGCAAATTCGCATCCTAATGGACAATGTTCTTCTTGCTATCAATATGAATGCTTCGATGCTTTCTGTACAAACTATACACGACCATATCGGAAAATTTGTTTTGCTACCAGACAGCTGGCGAAGTAAGAACTATACATTTGAGTTTGTTGCGGCAATTAATGGAAGTTGTTGCAGACGAAATATTTACAGAATTACGTGAATCCTTATTCCATACACTCATTGTTGATGAAAGCACGGATATTGCAGCACATAAAGTGTTAGTACTGTATTTCAAATATCGTTCTCCCGATTCACTGGTTTATAAAAGATTGTTCGGTGGAATCATCCAACTGACAGCATGCCATGCTTAGGCTCTTGAACGGGCTATAAAAGAGTTTTGCAATGAACATGAAATCGACCTCAACCGTTTAGTCATGTTAACATCTGATGGTGCATCTGTTATGCTGGGTCGGTGGAATGGATTAGCGGCCTTATTAAAACGTACTGTTCCTCATCTTTCAGAACACCACTGCGTCGCACATAGAGAAGACCTGGCACTAACTGCTTCATGAAAAGATAACAATTTATTAGTACCTTGACGACAACACTTTTTGGAATGATAAAGCCAAACAAATTTTAACTGAAAATGAAGACATTGACACAAGACAAATTACGCGGTTTATTAGATCAGTGTGTGATCATTTATATGCTAGAGTTCCGCCTGATGAACTAAAATGTTGGTCTGCTTTTGATCCTACTGCTTTGAAAAATTGCACATTTGATTTTGGTGTTGCAGAAGTTAAGAAACTGTGTATGCAATATAAAGATCTAATTAACGTAACAAATGACAATTTGATTACGAAGCAGTGCAATGATTTCAAATTCCTGATGAGTGAAAAATTAATATCAGGCACTATTATATCACTGCCAGAAATAGCTGACATCACTATAAATGATGAACAGTTTAACTTACTTTCAATGTTGGTTGACATTTGCTGTACTTTTCAAGCTTCCAGCGCAGATTGCGAACGAGGCTTTAGCCTTATGAATAACATTAAAGTGAAGACGCGCAATAGGCTAGGCAATACTCACTTGGATCATCTTGTGCGAATAAAATTGTATTTAAATGCAGGTAGAACTGTTGACTTAGACAAAGCGTATACTATGTGGAAAGAGCAAAAAGTCAGGCGTCAAAAGACTTAAAATCATTATCATTTGAGTGTATAAATAAATTCTGTTTTCGTTTAAAATTTTGTGTTCTCTATTTTTTCGAATTTTCTAAGTCGCAGACCTTTTTTTAGAGCTCACACGGCCTTCCATTCCGCGCACACTAAGCAAGCTCTTAGAGGGAACTTTGCCTACAGCTAGATTTACTGCAGCTCAGTGTAATGGAACTGTGCGCTTGTCACGTGTATTCTAATATTGTAATGTTATTAATTTCTAATATTAATAAATAAATCGCGTCGTAGTTTGGGTTTCGCTTGTTTGTTTGTTTGTTTGTCAAGAGTGGTCCAAAGCATAAAAATCAAAACAGATGATTCATCAAATTTAACGTAAAAATTTGAAAAAAATAAAAAATAGATTTGACTTACGTTCGATCCTCAACAACATTATTCGCTTCGAAGAACTAAAGATTATGCATCGTCGGAAATGAAACTTTGACGTGTTCGTGATATTCCGTCTCATCTCCTGGAAGAGCATTTCGACGCAAATGTTTCATTTATTTGCTCGTATCCAAACTGTCAGGAGCCCGTGGCACCAACGCATAGAACCGTTATCCACTCAAAGCAAGGCGCATGAAGGACTGCTGCCAGATTTGCCAACTTTGTTGCAGTCGCAGTTGTAACGGAACCAGTTCGAAAAGGGCAACCGGTCTTTTTGACCATCCTGTTTTTTCTGGACCAGACACCCACCCATTCCGTGTCGACGTCTACTGCCACGGTGAAAGGAGATAGTGTGATGAACGATCACTTGTCAACCGTGAAGAAAAACCCTCCTCCCATATCCACACCCAAGACCCACAGGAGCAGCTCCCACCAGGCAACCAAGCGCCCCAGCACGTTAACTACTCCCCACCCAACAGGGAGTAAGGTGATTAAAAATTTTTGATTGGTTTTATTTTGTGTTCGTGTGTTACCAGGTTTGACTGCAAGTTGAATTGCCAGTAAGCTTACTTATGAATGAACTTACTTTACACACGTGACGATTTGTTAGTTGTTGTCAGAAGTGGGTTTGAGTTTTCGGAAATCTTGAGGAAAGACGAATGGGCAAACACTAAGATAGACACGAAGGTTGTTTTTGCATAAAACACAGTATTCCTTCAATTTGTTTCCATTTTTCAAACAAGCCTCTTGCAATGTGATTGTCCTAAAATTCTGCGTTCTAAATATTCGAAACTTCCAGAATTGGCGTTGCGTATGAGAACCAGGTCAATTTATTCACCGGCATTACCGTTTTAACCCATACATGTCAAGTATACACACACTGGACGTTAGAAAAATAAAGAACATTGAACATGACAAAACAATTGTTGTTTTCAATTTCTAAGATTCGTTTAAGTACGCAAAAGCAGTTCTCTGTTGTACGTGCAAGGCGTTCCAGCGCCGTTACGTTAGAAATTTGCGTCGCTGTTTTACCGAATGCGACCATCTGACATGTGCTCTATTTTGAAATGTCAATGCTCATTCCGCTGAAAACCTAGCGAATATTCATCCACCCGTCACTCGTTTTTCCTCCTGTTGCTGCAGAGAGCGAAAAGTTCGTCGCTGAAGGACGTCTCGGTGTCTGAGGCTTCGAAACTCGGCACGCTCAGTGAATTTGCTTTCTTTGACAAGGTAAACCGTCGTTAACGTATGCGTTTTCAATGAAGCTTCCGTTAACATTGCTTGTATGGAGTGGATTGTCCAATTAAACCGAATAAGAACGTGACCGAAGTGGTTGGTTGATTGGAGGTTGGGAGTTACTCAGATCAGTGTTACGATAAAAAATTCCTTAAGTCAAGTTGTGTTTTTGTTCTGGGGCCACCATCCATTTTTGCGCAAGCGGTTGACATTTGAGAAATGATAGTCTGTCGATGTAACTGCCAGAAAGTTATTAATTTTCTTGTTGATCGCCACAAGCTTTTATTTGTGGCAATGGTAGCAGAGTGGAAGGCGCGAGTTTCGTATTTGATCGATGAAATACACAAAGAAAAAAAAACATTTTTCAACATTTTGGCGTTTTTTTCAAAAGGAGGACAGCAAGCCATTTAACCCCACCTCACCCCAGTTTCAAGGAGGGCAGTAACCCAGTTGAAAGGAGGGTGCAGCTGCCCAGTTAACCGCATCTCACCTTTCTGTTTCCGTGCAACGTCTCAATCTCAAGCCTATGATGTGGCAATTTTTTCCGGACTGCGTGTTTTCGATCATTACAGCTTCACCGCCTGCGATTGCTTCCTCCATTAAATGAAACACGGCTCGCAAGACGCGCCTAAAGTATCTTTTTGAAAATGAAACACTGTGTGGGGATGTAAGTGGACTTTGCCGGCTGCCGGCAATCGGTAACTGCGCTGCCGCGGCAAATAACACCAGTTTGTCCATTAACGCGCTGCGCGTCCAATTTGACGCTTTCGACTGTCAGTGGGCGTGGCTAAATTCGACTGGGCAACAACACAGCAGAATTCGGTTAGTACATCCTTGGTGATCACAACCAACCGCTTTTTTTTATCCAGATGGCTTGGGACGAAAAGTTCCTATTCATTATATGTTGTGCAAACCCAGGCCAATACACCCAGCCACCGTATAACAAACCCACTTTAGATTCCCTATGCAAACATATTGTTCTTTTCAGTGAACAATAAATGACTTATTCTGAACGGCAGTACGCACGCTCCTATGTTTGTGTCAATCTTTTCAAAGGCGCCTCTACCTAAAACACGGAGAATTAAGTCCTTCCTAGATAATTGTCGATGTGTCTGATACTACCCAGAAAATTTTGCAGTTATTCCAAGTGAAACTTCTGTTCAACCTCTGCAGGTTCGCAAGGCTCTGCGGAGCCAGGAAGCGTACGACAATTTCCTGCGATGCATATTGCTATATAATAATGAAGTTGTCGGCCGTGACGAACTAGTGCAACTGGTACAACCGTTCCTCACGTAAGTTACAACAGCTTCATGAGCACACGATAAAGTTGTAATATTTGCTGCATTAGTACTTTTAGTTTCCTAGCTGGTTGGTGTATTGGTATTTTCAGTTTTCCACTTTGTGACGTGAAAAGCGTAACGTTTGTTTGATTTGAAAGTATCTTTAGCACTTTGTAAGGTCTTCAAAATAAGTAAAAACATTCGAAAATGTCAAAGTGTCACATAAATGAACTACAAGAAACACAGGTTTTATGAATCGTAATTTTCCTTTCTCCCAATCCATAAAAATTAGTTGTTTCTGTTATTCTGCTTTCAACAAGTTGTGAATCTCCTGATTGTGTCACCGATAAAAAATACATGAAATTTTCTTACGTTTTTTGTATGCAGGAAATTCACTGAGTTGTTCACTTGGTTCAAAAACTTTGTCGGTTACAAAGACGGGGGCACAAAAGACGGACAATCGGTCGAAATCGAAAGTGAAATCGTTTCTCAGCAACAGACAAAAGAGAAGCACGAGGGAATGGCGATGGAAATAGGTGACTTTCTGCAGATGCGCAGGTTCTGTCGCTTAAATGACCCACTGTTGATAAACGCATTATCAACCTATTAATACGAGAATCCCGGGAGGTTTGAAAGAATCGACAAAACAAATTGGTGGAGCCTGGACACCCGGGTTAGGAAAGAGTTCACCCTGTTGTTTAATGCAACGTATGAAGAATTCTATATAATGATCTATCACGGGCGGTTTCTCTTCTACGGTGTTTTCAAATTTCTGTCGGTGGTGTGAAAGTCACTCACCCCTGAGTCTGTGAAGCCGAATGAACCAATCGCCAAAGTTATTTATAACCATCCGGCGGCACCCGGTCTAAGAGACAAACGGGAATAAGCAACGACACGGAAACAACGCTCAACCGCGAAAACCGTTTGTACCGCAGATTACCGAACGCTGAAGCGGCTCGGCTCGAGCTACCGCATGCTTCCTCGCGGTTACCAGCAGCCTCGCTGCACGGGAAGGGACGCGCTCTGTCACGAGGTGCTCAACGATACCCTGGTGTCGTTCCCGTCCTGGAGCGAAGACTCCCAGTTCGTGACGTCGAAGAAGACACCGTTCGAGGAGCACATGTATCGGTGTGAAGATGAACGATACCAGGTGATGCTTGTCTGTGGTGACGAAGCTCTGTTCTGCTCTTCGTCGTCAGTGCTTGATGATTTCCCGGTGATTTGCGAAAATTGGTGTTGCAGACGTAAAAAAAGGAAAATAACTCATCCTGGCTAAATTTGCGACCTCAAGTATCGGAAACGCTGCCATGCTCTCTCCTGAAATCTTTGTTTAAATTCGCTTGTGACTGAGCCATATGTTCCGTGTTTCCGCCCACATATAAGCACCAACCAAAACTGCAGCATATGCGGTTAAGCAACGGGCACCTTCTTTTGTGAAAAACTGCTTCTAACTTTCGGTTTTCATGTCTTCCGCGCTGATCCCACAAGTGCGCCTTATACCGAAGTCGGAAGTTTCATCATGTGGATCGTTGCCTTCCCACATTTTTCCGCTGACATTTGTCTTTTGCGGCATTGTCCTGGACGCGCTTAAATCTGGCAGATCTTCGTTGATTTGGTTGCTATCGCCAAAACGTGCTCACTTCGTATTGGCTACGATTTTTTGACCGTTGAAGAAAAAAGAGTTCGTAATCGCCAAAATACCTACCATTATTGTCTCTGCGGCAAGCATGCTACGACTCTTAAGATTTTACTCGATGAAACGTAAGCTGTGTTTTTCAATAGTTCGAGTCGTGATTAACCCTGAAACTTCGGCTCGATTCATGAAACTTTTGTGATTGGCCTACTTCAGTCCTAGTTGTTAAGATTTAGTCTTTTTCGATGAGTTACGTCTTCCTTGTAGGCTTGGCTAATAATTTTTACCTAATTGCCTACTTGCTTTGATCTTGAGTGCCGGGAAACCAGGGTGAACGGCTCATCATTGTTGGTGACTTGAGTTGGATTTGAATCGACTTCAGAAATCAATGACACGGGTTCATTTTTGGTTGTTCTTTGACTTCTACCCTTTTGGAGCGTTTGTCTTCAAATTTGTGACAATGCACTTTAACCTTGCAACGATTGTTTCGTTTCAACGCAGCTTGACGTTGTCATCGAAACGAACCTCGGCGCAATTCGAACCCTGGAAGCTGTCAACAAGAAACTGTACCGGATGTCAGACGAAGACAAAGCAAAATTTCGATTGGACAACTCGCTCGGAGGCACTTCAGAGGTGAAAAAGAACACAAAACGAGCGTTTCCTTTCGATGCGGCGCGTTTGCATCGTTTTTATGTATATGTTTCATTTATATTGGTATTATTAAATGTACACGTTGCTGCAGTTCTTTTTAAGCAGATCATTGACGTAACGTGGGCATTATCCCATGTAGCGTTCGCCACGCTTGTAATCCTACTTGAATCTTAAAATGTGGTTCGGCATCTGAAACCCCTTGCAACTGATCTTTGCTGGAAGTTTGCACTAAATAAAAGAGGTCAAAACACTCGATTTCAAACCGCTTTCGTTGTTGAAATTACTCCTCGTCTGATCAACACTAGAGAGCAAAGTGAGCAGAAATCACGAAGTCGTTTTCTTAACCTGGCCGAACGAAACAACCATAGATCGTCACTGTGCAAATCGAGGTTTGTCCAGAAGCGTAGCTTGTTTGAATACAAACAGAACGAGAACACCTTGCTTGTTGTAAGTCATGTGAACAAGGATAAACCTGAAGTAGGAAGATCGCTTCAAAATTAGCAGAACCAAAGTCAGATGCCTTATGCTATGCGTTCGTTAGATCGTGCGACTTCGTTGTACGTTGACAAAGCATGATGGCGTAATGCATTTTGTTAGCTTGGAGTTTGCAAATTAACAATCATGGAATAGCTTTCAACTTCACAGCGGAAAATTGAAGACATAACAACTGAATAAATTCGCGAAGGATTCAGCAGAAACTTGAGCCATCGTCTCTGGTTGAGGCGGATGGAGATTTTTTCACTGACAATGTCTCATGTGCAAGCGGAAGCTTTTAGAATCCTATTGATTTTAGTGGCTGAGGTTTTCTGCATAAAAATTACAGTCGCAATAATTGCGCCCAGCTTAAACAAAGCAACACCGTTGGCTTTTTTGTTCTTGTTCTTTCAGTGACGTTTTTAGTTGCGGAAATTTGAACACCGGCAAAAAAGTATTTCTGTCCAGCATCAGCTTCAATTTTTCAACAGCAGGTCACTGGTTGAAGAGCATCGTGTCGCCGCTTACTTTCGTTGCTTCTTGCAAGGGTCGTTTTTGTTTTTTCAAGGTCACTCAGCGCAAAGCCATACATCGGATCTACGGCGACAAAGCTCCCGACATGATTGAAGGGCTGAGAAAGAACCCGTTGGTCGCCATTCCGATCGTTCTGAAAAGGCAAGTAGTCACTGGTTGTGCAAGTCTCGGACTCGGTGCGTTACGCACTGTCTTTTTGCAGATTTTTACACTTAAATATCTAGAATCGTGCGAGGGGAACGTTTTGCTCATAATCGTTTAGTGTTTGCCAGTGACGAAACGCTTCGCGAGTGTGCTGCTGTGTCAACATTTGACTTACCCCTTGTGTTCATTGGCATCGGAGGAAGGATTTTTTCAGGGGGAGGCAACAGTGGATTTTTCCAAATGGTGACCGAAAGAATTGTTGCAGGGAGGCAACGATGGTAAAATTTAATTTTGCAAACTTAAAACTAACGGAACAACATTTTTCTACAAAAAATAAATAAGAAACATCAAATTTCAAAATCTTGGGGGGCAAGCCCCACTTTGCTCCCATTCTGGCCACCATGCCTGTGTTAGAATGTAACGATCAGCGACCATCGCGAACTCATCGTCGCAGTGACAACTCCTGTGCAGCCAGTTGTTCAGTCCTGCACTTCGAGCAACTTATTCAAGGCCGTTGCACTTGTGGGTTTCCTTGGCAACAGGCGCAACTCGAAGTTTAAACCGTTGTTTAAGATTAAAGATGAAAGACGACGAATGGCGCGAAGCACAACATCAGTTCAACAAGATCTGGAGAACGCAGAGCGAGAAATATTACCTCAAATCCCTGGACCATCAGGGCATTACCTTCAAGACGAACGACGTTCGCTACCTCAGATCAAAAAGTTTGCTCAACGAGATAGAAACTGCCTATGACGAGGTAAAGCCAATCGAATCGGCGCTATTGCAGTGCCATTAACATTTCCTTTATATTTAGAGTTAACATCCGAAAAGAGTGCTCGCATTTGGCGTTTGTTGTTACATCACGTGTTATTTGCTGTCATGGTAGATTGGTCGTGCAATATCTTATGCAAAGCAGCTAGCTTGGTTCTCTCTGCTCTTGTTTTCTTCACGCCTGAGTGCTCCGTTAAAATGATTGGCGTTGAGAATTGTCTGCGCCATACGCCCACCTGTGTAAATGCGCCAAGTTTGTTGAATAAGTTACCTTGCTTTTTTGCAACTGGTGTGCCAGAGCTTCAAGCCACGTGAGCATTTTACTGTAAAATCAGTCGAATTGATTTGGATTTAGGCGAATCTGACTGAAAGAGGAAGGTTTAGGGGCTAGCAAAATATTTAGGCTGTGTTGGATTCGTGTGGGAGCGACCCCCTGACGTGAATGTTGTAATGCCGAATTTGAGAAGAGGCATCGATCAGGCCTCGGCCTGCCGCCTATTGTCATTAAATAAATTTGTCGCACAGCCTGGGATCCAGCAAATGCTTATTTTTTGGCATGAAATGAGTTTAGACTCATTTGGACTTATCCAACGTCAAGACAGAAAAACTTAAACAGCATGCCAAGATTTTAAATCTTCGTAAGTGTCAAGAGTTTCGTCCAAAGCATATCTGTTCATCACCAGCGACAAGAGGCGGTGGAGAACGGCAGCACTTTGGCCACCGGACCTCACATGACGCTAAAGTACGACGACAAAAGCATAATGGACGACGCTGCCTCGCTCATAATACACCACGCGAAACGACAGAGCTGTGAGTTTCTCTTCGTTGCATGCAAAACGTATATGAAATTGCTTCTGGAAAAACAAATGTTGCGTTTAGAAAATTTGAGTTTTGTGTTGAAACTGCAGCCGAATAGATAGCTGCGATGTTTAACTTTGATCATAGATTTTATTTTTGTTAAACGACTTGAAAAGCGAGAGCCTCCGTGCATTCGCGAATACAACTTCCATCTTTACGTCAACGTGCATGCGTTTTCGATTCGCACGACGCACGATTGTGTTTTCTACTTGAGCTCCTTCGCCCCATCAGGACTGTATCAGGCGAATCGCAACACGAGCACAAACCACGTGTCGGGACCATTGTTCTGGTGCGCTGTGGTTTCCCTCCAGGAACGGAGTGCATTTTAAGGCTCACAGCTTTATCTCAGCAGCCATCTAATAGCAGTTCCACTTATTGGAGTAACCAGGAGCGAAATAAAATCTGCTGTGAAAAACAATGCTCTACAATGTCCTTGTTTCGAATGTAGCGTTGCAGACATCATCCTAACGTATTGTTTTAACATGTTACGAAGTATTTTTGCCTGCCTTGCAAGAATCATGGTAGTCTATCGTCCTTTCAGCGAAGCCAGTATTTTGCTTCGTGTCCAACACAAGTGAAAATAAAGTTTTTGTGCGACAGGCATAAACAAAGACGACAAGCAGAAAGTGAGACAGGTGATTTATCAGATTCTTCCTGATCTGTACTTCTCACCGCGTGGCAACCAACCAAGCGACGATGAAGACGACGATGACGATGGTGAGGCTTTTGTTTGGGGGGGAGGGCGTGTTTACAAGAATTGAGTGGCATCCGTGAAGACGAGTTTGCGGTCAGAATTACTCCAGTTCGTCTATTTCATGTTTGCTGTGCTCACTGCGGCTGCACGTGTTTCGCTTCTGAAATGATGTTTATAAACAGAACCAGACTGTTGCGAAGGTTGGTAAAAAAATTAATTCAGAGCAATACGACCACGCAGTTTGCATCACTGTACACGCCACTGGCGCAGTTGGGAATCCATTGTGGACACAGAGCGCCCACTCGTGTTCTCATTCAGACGTTCCTTTTGAATTTCTGAATAAAAAGCGTGGCACTCGTAAAAGTGTATAAAGGCGAGACTTGGCTCACGCCTGTCAGATCGTCATGAACATGCGACTTGCTGGACATAATGAACATGCGACTTACTGGACATAAAACTAAAGTACCGCGTTGCTGTTCCACGGTATATGTCTCTCATTCTCTGCTTGTTCGTCGCTTTGCAAGTTAAGGCCAGCTTTTCCCTGTTTCGGATCTATGTACGTGTTGATTGTTGGCATATTTGAAAGTTTGCCGACGTAAAGTGAGGATTGAATGGTTCTTCAGTTAGACTGCTGCTGTATTTGCAGAAGATACCGATGGCGAGAAGGCAGAGAAGAGCAACAGCGGCAAATCCCAAAACAGAATAGCTGGTGGTTACCAGCCAGGGGACGACGTGGTTAGTGGCTGCTCTATTCATGTGTTTTTGTTCAACGGTACGGTCTCAGGAATTGTTTGTTTGAGAGGGCGTGCGGTAGCTCGAATCTGATGTCGGTGACGTAGCGTCCGGAGCACTTCCGTCATAGCAAGCTTTGCGGATCTTACGGGTGTGCTCGTTTGCTCCGCAGTGCTATCGAAAGAGTGCGATGTTGCTGTAAAAATAAACATTTCCAGGAAGATTGTTCATTGCGCACTTGATCATGGCCTTATATGCGCATTGTCTCTCTGTTACCTGCTTTGCTATTTGCTCTGGCCTGTAGCACCAACAGATTTTCGTTTTAAAACTCAGGCTTCAATTTACTATAACTTTAAGCAAGCTTAGTGACGCAACATGCTCAAAGAAAAGAAAACAACGATTTACACCAACCACTCGACTTAGTACTGTAGATTGAACTAACAGCGCTTACCAGACTGACAAACACGGTCTGCGGTGAACACGCGGAGAAAACGTACGGTTGCACTCAGCTGCATTCCAGCAAGCCACGCAAAAATGCGGCGACCAATAATTACCCGTCACCGCGATCATCACACGGCAAATACACCACACTTTTTCTGTAAAGCACGTCTTCCGACTTCGATGTTTTTAACAGACCGCCGATGGATAATTTTTTTGCAAAGTGACAAATTTCGAGTCACAACCAGTTTTCACTCCCACGAAAAGTAGCGTTTCACTTACAAATTCGAAGATAGTACGACGCAAAGACGGTTTTTCGTTCCGCTGTCTCTCGTAAAATTGAGTGCCATCTGTCGAAAATCATTTTGATATATATCATGTTCCCAGAGCTTTTTTTATTCTTTCAAAGACGTGATTTAAGCTGGTGCAACATTATTTCAATATGTGCTTGCTCTGCAGGACGGCAGGTACCATTTATTCTTCGGCAACAACCACTTCTATCTGTTCATCCGTCTCCATAACTTGCTATGCGACCGATTGCTCAATATCTACAGGTGAAGGTTGCACCGTTCTCTGCTGCTTGTCTAAGTTCAGGGTTTGTTCAAACATTTTGAAAAGTTGAATTCACCATAAGTTAAATCATGCTGTTGTGAGTTGATCGCCGCAAGTTTAATAAGCGTTCATAAGTGGCACACCGCGAGTTTACTGATGCGATCATTAGTGGCTCACCGTAAGTTAAATGATGCGAACATGAGTGGCTCACCATAACTTACATGATGTGTTCATGAGTGGCGCACCATAAGTTAAATCATGCTGTTGTGAGTTGATCGCCGCAAGTTTAATAAACGTTCATAAGTGGCACACCGCGAGTTTACTGATGCGATCATTAGTGGCTCACCGTAAGTTAAATGATGTGATCATGAGTGGATCACTGCAAGTTCAATGATGCAATCATGAGTGGCTCACCATAACTTACATGATGTGTTCATGAGTGGCGCACCTCGAGTTTAATGATGCAAATCATTAGTGGCTCACCGTAAGTTTAATGATGTGATCATGAGTGGATCACTGCAAGTTCAATGATGCGATCATGAGTGGCTCACCATAAGTTAAATGATGTGATCATGAGGGGATCACCGCGAGTTTACTGATGCGATCATTAGTGGCTCACCGTAAGTTAAATGATGTGATCATGAGTGGATCACTGCAAGTTTAATGATGCAATCATGAGTGGCTCACCATAACTTACATGATGTGATCATGAGTGGCTCACCGCAAGTTACATGATGCGATCATGATTTGGCAAACTGAGTTTAATGATGTGATCATGAGTGGCTTGCCATAATTTTAATGAAGCGATCATAAGTGGCTCATCGTGAGTTAAATGATGTGATCATGAGTGGCTCACCGGGTATGAAATCAGTGCGATCATGAATGGCTCGTCGTTATTTAAATCATGTGATCATGAGTGGCTCACGGTGTAGCTCGTTGGTTTCAGACGGTCTGAGATCCTTTTGGAGGAGGAGCAGAAAAACAGGAAAGAGAAAAAGAGCGAGGCTGTTGCGGAGATGCTTCGCCTGAGACAATTAAGTGAGTTGCTGTCTTAACGTCAGTACAATTTGTTATGTGCAGGACTCCATCGAATTACTTTGAATACCTTGACGTGACGTCTCTTGAAGCGGCGTTCCTGCATCAAGTTAACATTTTGCTTTTTTCATCTTTACTACTGTTGCAACCTCTCTGTTGGCGTTGCGTTGAATGTGCGATTCACCACGAACGGGATGTGCGTGAAAAACAACACCCATATATATGTGGCCCGAACAAGCAATAACAGAGTGATCATGGCATGTGATCTCTATTGTTGCTTGCTGCCATAGTGTGAAGCTTTGCGCACTTGCCGCTCGGGCTTTCCGATCGCAACACTTCATTGTTGATATATATTTTCGTTTCGTGCCTGCATACGATTGCCCCCCATTAGCTTTGTTTTATTATTCTATCAGTGTTCTAATCCGATCATGCTTTCACTGTCAAATGCCCCATTTTGCTGCAGCTGTAGACCTTTCTTGGAGGTGGTGTTTTGCTGGTGGCATGCTCGCTTGATATTTGTGTTTAGTTTTGAGGTTTGTCAGTGCATAATTGGTATATACGGGAGATCATCGTATCAATCTTTTAGGCCTCATTGGTAGTGAATTTGGAATTGGGTCTTTTTGTGGCTAGTTGCTATCGAGTATGGGTCTGGTGAATTTCGTCCTTTGGTTTATTTCGCTAGTTGCAGGGACCTAGCACTTGGGTAGAAAGACAAACTAATGATTTATTCGCAAATAAAGTCTGTTTCTGACTTGCCAACGCTTTGCCGTTGCAAACAGAGCAACCATCGATTTCTAGACTGTCGTTTCTGCGACATGAGCGTGCACCGATTTGAGTGACGTTATTTGCTCTGTAGCTATTTAACTTCGAGTCTGTCCATCACAACTTTTTATTGCAAGACCGACACTTTTTCTGACGGACGTTATATTTATGCCGACCAATGCTGTGGCACGATATTGTTATATTGTTTATGACGAAATAGCTTTAAGGTGTTGTGACATTTACGTTCAAAAAGGCTCAGGGTAAAAGCCGATGTCTTCCTGAGAAAGTTGTCACTACCGTGGTTTCTGACCCCGGCCGCCCAGAAGGTTGTTCGTGCAAATTGGATGTAATCGTCTTACATAATTAGGATTTTCTGCAATTTTTCCCCATAATTGAAGTGAGGAGCTGAAACGTCACCTACCTCCTTCGGATCACAATGTCACCCGGAAAAGTGATTCCTGCTCTCGGCACAGTTTTCAATACAATCCGATTCAACCAAATTTTATACGTCCGGTCATCGCATTTCACTCCTCTGCTCGGCCGTGCAGAGGTTTGGATAAACATCTCTCCTTGTCCCTAAAAATGCCCAAACACAGCACAGATTTGCCTGATTTACACAAACGTGGCGCCCCCCTCTTAGATCCCCTGTTTGGTATGCCAGCGATCTGATCCTTACGTGCAGGCGACATCGAGGTCGAGGATTATTACACAACATTCCTTGACATGGTACGAAATCTCCTGGACGGTAATGTGGATTGTGGTCAATACGAAGACACCCTACGCGAAATGTTCACTATACACGCCTACCACACCTTCACGATGGACAGATTGGTGCAAAACATTGTCCGACAGGTAGCTTCTGTAACTGGTGGACAACCTCGTTGTTTTTCTATTTGCTGTGGTCTGATTTCAGGGCTATGGAGCCGGGGTTTAAATTTGAGGCACTCGGCTCTGGTTCCAGTTCCAGTCATCAACAATTTTTGGAACCGGCTCCAGCTCAAATGATTTCGTTCTTTGAAAACTGCAAAACATTGTTTTATTTCTACGACTCTCTTCCCCCACAAACTGGAACTGTGGAATGGAACCCAAATTTACGGATCCGTTTTCGGCGCTACTATCTGAAAGTTTTGGCCTTCGGCCCCAGCTCCAATCATTAGAAATTACCTGGGCTCCTTCTCCATAGCCCTGTCTGGCTTGTGTTAAACTTTCTAGCGACGGAGTTGATGAATCGTAGAATTCTGGACGATGCAACGCGGGAATCAAATGCCACAACGTCATCGCGTTTGTCACGAACTGACGACGTAGCTCTTCAAAAGTTTTGCCACGCGCCGCTTTCACACTTGCGTTGCGGAAAGTAAAGAACGCGGTCGTGCCATTCTCGAAATTCCCTTTATTCTTAGTGCATACTGGATGAAGCATTGTCTGATTGAGTCAGTGCTACGCTTATCTAAATGTTATTATTATCTGTACGCAGTATCGTATTAAATCGTCCGGATCGGAATATCTGGTACTGAGATTGCTCTCATTCCGCAAACCATTGCTGTACACGAACGCAACCCGTTCAGTCGCATCAGTTGACGCAAACAGAACACAGTTCTAATACGTCGTTAGAGCGTAGCATGTCACGAAAGCGGTGACTGAAACAAATCACCGACTATCTGCTACTGCCTTGGCAGCTTCAACACATCGTCCAGGACGAGACATGTATACAACTGCTGGAACTCTACCACAACGAAGAGTCGAACCAGGCCACTGGTGGGCCCGTCGTGTCCCAGTGCGTCCGGCTGAATGCTGAGAGCGCGTTTCAACGCAAAGCAGAGCAGCTAACCAGGAATGAAAACTGTTTCAAGATCACAATCGGTCAGGTATGTTGTCTCAGGCCGTGCAGTGTGGCTGTAAGTTGTAGTGCTGTAGTTTCTCTGCTGTTTGGAGGAGCTACAAGACGCGAAATAAAGAGTACACAGTTTTGCAGGCAGCCCCCAATCTGTTGCTTGGGTTTTGTCTTGATAGGTGTTTGTACCCAAACGCCGGTGGTTCTCAACTGCTTCGATGACGGCAGCATTGAGCTTTCATCAACTTCTCGACAATAAACAGGGCTGGCATGCAGTTAACGCACTGATAAACGTCGTCACTATTTGCTAGCTGCTCAGTGGTACTCTTGTTTCCAGAAGCAGTCCCAACTTCATGTGGGGATAGAGTTGCTTGACACCGATGAAGACACTGCCATTGACGTGGTTGAAGTAGCCAGGTGGAGCGAATACTTGGAGCATTACGTCAGTTCCGACTCGGTGGACATCACTTCCGCTATGAAAGAGCGATTAGCAGAAAAGCCAGTTTTTCTACAAAGGTAAATTCGCGCAAAAACCTGATCCTAACTCGTGTCCTATTCTATATTTTGTCTTTATTCTATCTTTTATTTTTTGCGCTGGGTCATTTCTGGCACCAGATTTGTGTGAAGTACCGTCGTGCCGACTGAAATAGTAGCTATTTTTGTTTGTTCTTGTTTAAGTTCGTGCAGAAAATTTGCGTCGGTTTCAAAATTGTGTGAACATCCTTTGTCTTTTTTTCTTGTTAGATTTTACGGTTGCACACACTTATTGCTGCCGTTGTTTTCAATTGCCGTGCTGTTGTGTAGTGTGTGGCGCAACAAGCGCTCATTGTGATTTCAGAAACGCTAATCATCTGCGTCGAGTTGTTAAGAATTCCGAGGAAGACGAACAGAACCTGATCGTGCACAACAACCTTGAGGTGAAAGTTCAAACGGGTTCATACAAAATGGCGTTCGCGCCCGGCACTGAGGACCTCGTCTATCGCCCTTGCTGCTTCAGCCGAGCGCGAAAGGTAAGTTCACTCTAAAACAAAAACAAAAAAAACTGATGAATGCAGCGCGAAACGTTAAACTGCGAAAGACGCAGCTGGTGCGGCATGCGCAACAAAAAGAATGTGTTGTACACAATACAAAGTGCGATTGATTCTGTGACTTTCCAGATACAGCAGCGAGCGGCCGTGAAGCTGTACAGCAAGTTCAACGATTGGCTGCAAAAATGGGAGCACGAAAACGTGTCGCGTGACATGGCAAGGCAGACCAACAACTGGCTGCTTGGAAAAATATCCGGTACGTCGTTGATCGTCAAGCACTCATTATCTCCGAGCGTAATTTGCATGAATTCGGCCGTTTTTAGTTTAATATTCAGTTCCGTGGCGCAGTTGCATAAAAAAGTTACAATCGCATGAGAACGATTGAAACCGATAAGCCAGTTCAATCTCGCGTGGCTGAAGTTTACTTTGTTACCATGGCTATTACAATGACCGACCCTGATTTAATTGTGGGTCACGCCCTTTTTAGTTCTGTGTATTCTTTTTGATATTACCGGGGCGATGGACTTGCAGCTGAACATCGCATCCGTTTAAGTATTGCTATTTTATTTTTCCGTTGACGTCAAACGTGTTTTTCTGTCGTTAAAAGCGTTTTCCAAGTATAAGTATTTTTCGGGTTTTTTGTTTTGACCTTGCATCACCTCATCCTGTCCATTCCGATTTCACCCCCAGGCTTGTCGCCCCACACTACGACGCTGAGCGTTGAAAAGTCGGGAAAAATCAACAGAAACTTCTACAAAGTCCAAATGATTGAATCGTGAAGATGCATTCAAAGATTTTTTTATGGTTTCCCTCACAAGCATCAAGAGCATCTCTTGCACAAATTACTGCGCGGCAAGCCGCACCTGTCTGGCTGCTTGTCGAAAACTGATCACTTCAACTTTTTGTAAATTCTTATATTTTTTGTGAAGTTGTCTGATATTCTCGGCTTGGTGAAACACCGGTCTAAATGACACACCGGACCAGTCTTGCGTTTGCGTTTTGTGCCGAGGGCTGTTTAACGCCAAACAACAGCAGGTCACGCTCTGATTCTCTTCGCAGAATTCAAGTTCGGTTACGCCAACTACAAAGCATCACTAAGATCAAAAGAAGATTAAACCCCCGAACAATTAGGGAGAGGCAGTATGAGCGGTTGCACACAGTGTGTTTCGGCGTTCCATTTTGCCATTCTGCTTTCGAACACGCTTTTATCATCAGTGCTTACGTCAAGAGGATTTAATGAACTTTCCACTGACGTATTAGTTATGTGAATGACACAACAACACAGTGATCGGCACAACAACACGGTAATCGGCGTAACAGCACGGTAATCGGCGTAACAGCACGGTAATCGGCGTAACAACACGGTAATTGGCGTAACAACACAGTGGTCGGCATAACAACACAGTGGCCGGCACAACAACAACAGTGGCCGGCACAACAACAACAGTGATCGGCACAACAACAACAGTGATCGGCACAACAACAACAGTGATCGGCACAACAACAACAGTGATCGGCACAACAACAACAGTGATCGGCACA
>Ga0210059_1001616_pt1 | contig 34297 bp, 26 predicted proteins | sample Ectturendosymbi2_FD_188042 | JGI IMG/M metagenome (GOLD analysis project Ga0210059, IMG submission 188042) | Ecteinascidia turbinata endosymbiont from Florida, USA - Sample 2 (SPAdes) (version 2) | ecosystem: Host-associated > Tunicates > Ascidians > Unclassified | place: Key West, Florida... | reverse complement strand
CCCCATTTCAAGTTTGGCTCCATGGTTGCTGCATACATCTAATACAGTATTTTTAAAATGTGTCCCCCCCTCCTGGTTTTGGCCCCTCTTTCTGTTTTTTGGCACCCCCTGCTGCTATATCCTGGCGACGGGCCTGGACAAGACAAGGATCATGTCACCCAAGGGAGGACCATGATTTAAACATTAATTTGTGCGTATAACTGTGGTCATTTATCTTCATAGGAAGGCTGCTGTCCAGACAGTCAAAATTGATCTGTTCTACACAAGTAACAATGCAAGAATTATAATTTGGTGTTTTATGGGGTGCCATTAAACACAGCATAGTGCTGCGACAAACTCAATTGGTGGCTGTCATTCCCTATATTTTGTTTGTTCCAAGTGGGCTACTTCGTTGCACTGAATATCTTGTAGAAAACTTGTTCACTGTTTGGCCAACATTCTGTTGCTTCCATATCACACAAGTCTACGGTTGACTTGAATTTTTTCAAGAACATTTTGTTGTTTTGTGGTTATTGAAATTTTACTTCATGCCTACTTTGAATAGGATACTTTTTCGATATTGGTGGAGCACATTTTTTGAAACAAACATTGCTAAATAACAATGGGTACTTTTTACTACACGCTTGTTTAAGATGGAACAAATGTACACGTTATTCGGTTCAATTACATTGTTTAATCTGGATTCTTGAATGTTCAATGTAATCACTAGTTCATTATTGTACAATTTCATAATTGTTCAAGAACTTTCCAGGACATCCAAAAATACTCAAGGGCAACAAAATGTTTATCAAGGATAAGGACATAAGCAGTTCTGATAGAAAATTCAAGGAAAGTCCTTGACGCTGAAGGACGTCTGGCAACCTTACACAAGTCGCCACAGAAATGCCATAGTTTGCACTTGTCAAGTTTTTTTTGCGTGGATATATGAAACAGCTGCTTCCAAGGACGCCGCTGAGGGGTATTTTTCCTCTGCCCTTTCCAACGCTTTAACGTCTCTGGTTGGGACAATGGCTTTATTGTTTTCCATGGCAACTACTGAAAAGTGCACAGTGCTTGCAAGACCTGACAAACCGAAGGTTTGTGTTTCTGTTTAGCAAGTTGTTTGCAATTGATCTCCACAAAGACGGCGGGTTAGAATCAACAAGCAACTTTAGAAAAATAGTAAATCGATTTCATGTAACACTACGCATCTTCAGTCCTAAAATCTTATTCAAGTAGATTCTATTTGTCGCAGTTTAATGCAGCGCCGCTCTTTTACTCACTGATGTCGTAAGAGTGACGATTTTGTTTACACTGTAACCATTCGAACATCAGTTGCAATTTTGCAGTACATACACGGTGCGTTTACTTCGATTTAGAGACAACCGTTGCCATAAAGCGCCTTGACACTGTTAATTGGTTTACAGCTCGGTCTAGCATATTCCTCGCTTATTAGGTCGCTTGATATGTTTACCTTTCTGTCACTCAATGTTAATATTGATGCTGTGTTGTTTTCAGGCCCGTAACCAGGGAGTGCGCAGGAGGGCTAAGCCCCCCTAGAAAAATTTTCGCCCCCCTGGAAAAACGTGTTGTACATAGTTTAAAAATATTGGACATGGTTCAAAAAATTTGGGCCCCTCTCGGAAAACTCTTCACTCCTCCTGGTGTCCAAAGTTGGTTACAGGCCTGGTTGTTTTTAATCGATATGCAGCGATCAATGCTCGAACTGCTGGTGGTCGTCCAGTAGAAAAATCAATCAACTCACGCGACAAGCTCTCTGCCTCATCTAAGCAACGCACTTTTCGTAACAGTGATCTGCTGTTCCTTATTCTACTTTGCTCAATACTAAGTTGTGGAACTGGCTTTGAAATTCCTCTCTGCAATTCCAACACCACAAGTGTTTGAGTGCCGCAGTCTTTCCCATGTTTTTTTGTTTGAAACCATGAACGCAACAAACCAGTCATGCATGAGAAACCAAGATGTGCACAAGTATGGCTTTACAGAACGGGTTTGGCTAAATTAGCCGACAGCCAATAAGGTGATCTTGAAATTAACATCACAAAGCAAACGATTTTTCGAGTGCGCAGCTGATAAGAAACTTTCTTTCTGATCTGCTGGTCAAGCAAGATTCTTAAAATTGGCCACAAATGTTTTTGAACTTCTCAAATTTTCGATTTAGTTGAAACACTTTCTACGACGGCAAGACAGACACACAATTGGAAACACCACACAAATGAGCACCTTATGATTCATTCAAAAACAAATAAATCAAGTGACTAATTACAGTTCGTGAAGTCCTTTCTTAGAAAAAGTATTGAGGGAATCAAATGCCAACTAAATACACAGGGAATAGCCAAGAAAGAGACAGCAAGTTTTAAGTGTTCAAAACTAAGCAGCAGTATGAAAAACTCGCAGTGGCGTTTCAAACCTCTCCAACCACATCATTGGAACGTAATCGTAGTTGTTTCAGTCACTGTTCTGGATGAAGTTTGAATTTAGTCGAGAAAACTGGTTCGCTCCGGAGATAATGTTCACCAGTGAGAAGTGACGTAGAATATACGGACGAAAGATTCCATCCGTTGCCAATCCCAACCAGACGTTTGAAAGCTTTCTTGGGAACGGAGTGCAGGTAAGAAAACAAACAGGGCGTATTAGAATGGAATTTAGCCTGGAGGGCTGTTACTTACGTCCTCACGAACGCAGTAAATACATTGTTCCTCCCAAATTGCATCTCAGCCTAAAGACGTCTCGTCTAACATGTGACGTGATATGCGTTCGTTGCATTTGCGCTTGCAGCTGCTCGCTCGCAATGCATTTTTCAAACTTAAGCGGAATCGCCAGAAATCTCGAAATGTGCACCAATCAGCAAGGACTTAAACCATTGCATAGAATGCTCACGCTGAAGGCAGAAAATTCAGATGAAAAACAAACAGCGACGCAGGGTTGTTTCAAACTGGAACGAGTAAAAATGTTACGGAACGCGCAAGCGCAGGTGTTGAGCTAGAATTGTAGGATTACATGATTTGCTGGTGAAACCATTCCAAGCTCCTTTCCGGTTGAGCTGATCAGGAATAAGAACGACAAAAGTGTCAGTGAAACGAGATATGCAAGATCGAAATGTCTCAGGGGTTACGGAGAAAGCAAATCGCAAACTGCATTAGGGTATACGTAGCCAGCATGCACGTGGCAGTACTATTCAGTTTAACAGCACACATCGTATAACCACTGATTAATTACAGACTGACGCATAAACGCATATCCGCAACAGAACCGGAACACCATGATGTTGCAAATCAAATTATGAAAGAAAACTGTAAAAAATATAAAAATATTTCTGAAGATTTGATGGGAAAAGAGAACCAACACATGCATAACACAACCTTCAATAGAAATCTAGCGATCATCCGGCCTCCTGTACCAGATCAACATATAACAGTCGACTTCGCTTTGCACAACGATAAGAAGCATGCAGTCCGACAATTATAACCGAACACTTTAGACAGTAACACTCCACAGCAAAACAAAAACCACTTTCAAAATTACAGAAAGGGAATGCAGTGCACAGGTCCAAGTGGAAAAAGGCTTCAATGAAGAATCCAACAAAATTCACCATTTTCAGTTCAGTGCGTTCCATTGACCTCCCGAAAAAGGAAATACCAGGATGACGTCACGCGCTATCGACAACACGGTAGTGATTTCATGACAAAACTACGGCAAAGCAAGGTTGGAAAAGCACGGCGGCTGATGATACGGAAATAACTTGTGCATGCAAGCAGTAAAGTCGACAGCAAATCAATAAGGTATCCTGCAGGCGCTTATATATACCGTAAGGCAATTTGCATATGCGTCAGGTACGTGCGAAGGATTTAAGAACACGATGCAATGAGCAAAGATATGGGAGAAACAAACAGACAGCGGATAATAATCCAAAAGGCACAGTTGCGCATGCTGCAGGGTAAATCTAAGAGCAAGGCCACTGATTACATTTTCCATAAAAGTGAATTATGCATTTGAACGAAACATGATCTGCAAAGATACGAAAAATGAAACGGCGAAAACGTTTAAACGTTGCAATCTACAAGGCATTTTAAGTGCTTACAGGAATCCGAACAAAAGTCGCCAGCATTTCATGATAATTTCAGCAAATATCAAAAACTGCTTGAATGTCCTGGTTCCGGGTAAAACGGTTTCCTGTTTTGATTCGCACCTCTTTACAATAAAAAAAAACGCGACCAAAACAAAAAACCGGCTTGGTAAGAATGAAGCACGGCCCACGTCATCAGCCAGTGCACTGCGTCACCAACAGTCAGGGGTTCAGACTATTAGTCGCCATCAACCCACTTACAGAAAAATAACTGCGTGGTGGAAACGAAAACGTCGCAAATTCAATTCCTGCAAAAGTGCGTCGAAGGCCCGATCACACCCAGGAGTCTACAGGACAAACAACTCCTCCCTGATCGCGATTGACGATCGTTACGTAGTCATCGTTGTCATGGTTAGAGAGGTAAGGGGAGGCGGTATCGCGATGCAGCGACTGGCGCTGAGGACTCGGGCGCTGTGGAGAGCTTTCCGGAGCAACCGACGAGCTTCGGTTCTGCAGAAATACTTACCATGAAAAAGGACGTCGCATGAAGTCGATATTGTGTTTCAAATTTTATTACTATGAGCGCACACATTTTAAAAACTTCAGATGAGTGGAGCTAAGAGAGCTTAGAATTTCATCACTGTGACCCCATGACGTTTTCAAAAATGAAAAAATATTTTCGAAAGTGAAATAACCTTTTATTGTGGCTTCCATTTTAACTTCCGTATCCACTGAAGACTGCGTGAAACTTACGAAAATCGCGATTAAATTCTTTTACAGAAGAATTCTCAAAGCGACGTACGATAAACTGTGGGTTATTTCGTGTATTTAGTGCTTTGATTTACACAAATGTTTGCTTTTGCATACTTTTGATATCAACAACGCCAACGGTTACTTTGGAATGAATGAGACTGCAACGAAGTATGCAATTGCTCGATTACGAAAATTCGCCTCCATCGTTATCTTGCAAGTTAAGTTTAAGGGCTTCCGAGCAAAAAAAGCTGAATGGCTTTATCGTTCGATTATAGCTTACAAGAATCCAATCGCGAAAGCAACGTTTTTCAAATGCAGGCAGACTTGGCAGAAAATATGGCGTACACGATCAGCATACACACGGTCGGGTATCACGCAAATCGACGGCTATTGTAACTACTATTGTCATGCCGTAGCTTGAAACCGTTAAGTTGAAACCATTTTATGCATTGCCAGAGTTTTTCCGACAGTCTCTAACTTACTGTCGAGTTAAAGAGTTGCAAGCGCCCAATACTGCACGTAGCTGCCAATTACCGCATTAGCGTAACGGAATGTGGTGAAGCAATCGCCGGTCAAAAGACGAAGTACGCCACAGCCGGGTGCTGCAGTTGGTGGCAATCGACTGCTTTCACTCACAAAACCCATATTCGATAATGACAGCACGCAAGGTTAGATTTATTTGCGAAAAGCTGCGTTTGCGAAGATTAAGGGCGCTCACTTGAAAAGTGTCGACGTCAGCGGGGGATACGGGAGCGCTGGCCAATGGGGAGGCTTGGCTACTGGCGCTCGTGATGCTCGGAACGGACGTCGCGAAATGGTATCGCGACCAACCTTGGTTCTTCAACGCTGACCGCACGCTTTTGAATTCCCAAAGTGCGGCTAGCACCCGGCCGGCTGTTTTGACCGTTCGATGTGGGTACCTGTGCGTGAAAAATGGTTTGAGCAAACAGTGACTTAAAAAGTGATGTAAAAAAAGGTATGAGGGCTTCCGTGTGGATGGAAACATTTAACAGCCACGCACTGGATGGTTTTGGAACAAACAGTTTAACCCAAATGTTAATTCTAGTCTACAGAGTCGAAGTAACTTATTACGCTTCAGTTCGCAGTGCAAGGACCCGCAACGCACACAAGTGTCTCTTGTACGTCGACTTCAACGCAACGATACATGTTTGACTCTTGGTTTCTCAAGCACTGTCAGGAATTGACTTGCAGCTGGGGTCGGAACTTTAATCAGCGAAAATACCTAAAACTAAGACCAATTTGCTTTTTTTTCGAAGTGCTGCAGAGGATATTGATAGCAAGAATTGTTCACCGCCGTGAACCTAAACAGCTTCTGGATCAAACAATTTGCATTAAATCTTGCGATCTGTTTTGAATATTAAACAGATTTTGTATTAAAATAAGACTCATGTTGCAAGATAATATAAATGCCTAATTGATGCCACAAGGTAATACAAATGCTTAAATGAGCCCTTCTACGTGTTCCTGCATGGGATAACGACGAAACAATGCTGCAGCTGCGTCAAGGCCAACTGCTGGGCATCATCACCAGCACTGCAGCGTTTGCTGCAAGTAAAAACAGGTGGCATTCATTTCGAGCACCTCATTTCACTGTCACATGATCCATGAACAAGCCGTTACCTTGCTCTGTACATAAGCCTACATGGTTCAGCGCCATCAGTAAACCACTGCTTTGTGGAAACTAGAAGCTAAGGTTCGTATTTTGCACAAGGATATTTGAGCGAAATTTTCTCCATGACAGGACGGGTGCTGTGGAACTTGACCTTCGCCCCCAGGAAATGGAAGCTTGGAAGCGAACCAGGTCGTCCATATCCTAACACTAAATCATTCGAGATTCTACTCTTACAGTCGTTGCAATTACTTCACCTTCCTTTTTCCACGATGCATGACGCAACGCACTCAGAAACGAAGAGAATGTTCTTACGTCTAAGAACTTGAATTTGTTTCGTGAGGTACAAGCCAAGCTGCAAAGTTCAGAGCACATCATTATTCGTTTGTATGATGGTTGTTCATAACTTTGTGGCAGCACGCTAAACTTCGCTAGAGCGCAAGCGGAAACTCGCAGAATTACTCTGCAACCGCTTGTTTGTCTGCTCACGTGAATCAGTTGTTGCGTGAACATGGTCGCGCGCGCGACCTTCGCCGCGTCGCGCATCAAACAAATAAATGCAACATCGGTGAAGTGCCAAACAAAAGCAAGCCAATGTCACGTCACAAGCGGCGCTCGTGCGAAGCCATTCGCCTGCAGCGCGACAGAAAAGCTGCCACAAGCTTGCGATTCGCTCAACAGCGGCGCTGAACAAACCTGCAGCCAATGCTTTTCGTTATGGCCATGAGCCGCGGCACGGCGCCCGACGAGTGGGCGCGACCGGCGTTCTCGCTGTGGTTAGTGACCAGCTCGAGCAAGGCGCTGCAAGCAGCTTCAAGCAGAAGGACTTTCTGGGGCTGGGGAAAGACGAAGGCTGAGTCGTTTTCTTGCAGGGTCGACGCTTCGGCGGATGGGAGGAGGTCCGCGAAGTGCTGCATGGCGTGTTTGCCTAAATCGAAAAAACCGTGACGCCGATGCTGCTGGTGACGCAAACAACGATGCCTCGATGACGCAAACGAAACGGACGGTCGATTACAAGCTACAACAGACAGAAAGCAACATGCAAGCAATGAGAGCACGAGCGAAGAAAATTCGGCTTTCAACTGCGGGCAGCTGCCGTCCCTGATCGCGAAAACTCAACAGTGCACGAAATTCCGCAGTTAGATGCGCGCCGCAAGCATAGTTAAGTGTTTGCGACGAACCCTAGTTTCGGTTACAGATTGATCCATCGCTCTGCCTGCGCAAATATCAAGACTTCCTTCAAAAACGTTTTCCTATTTTCACGACTGCAGGGCTGTTTATCGGGAAAGATTTACCAACCAACTCACCCGAAACGCAAACCAAGGTTCGAATTGCGCGTAAGGAACAGGCTGGCTTGAGGTTAGTAGTAAAGCAGTCCTGCACTTTTCATTAGCGACAATATACTCAGCCTCACACAAGCAGCTCTTGCGCGGCATTTCGCGACTCACCGAGCAATTCCTTGTTTCTCTCGTCCAGTGCCATGTTGCGCAGAGCTGCACAAACTCCGGTCACGATTCTCTCGCTTTCCATGTTTTGCAAAAATTCGACCAACATCGGAAGTCCTTTCTCCTTACGCACTGTGGCCCTGGCGAGAAAGGACGGCGGTTTAAAAAAGCGCCTGTCGAGCACCGAGTACGACGCGCCTCAAACAGTGATCTTTCAAAACATGTCGCACAAGAATGCTGTCAACATTGGCAGTCTTGAGGTCAAATCAGCCGTCGTCTACTTTCGCTGTCGAGTACTTATTGTGAAGCAGAAGGAATTAGCTGGTAAATCGCCGAAATTCCCGACGGCTACTACCGCTGCAGAGTGCGTTATGAAGTGACGTAACAAGTTCCTTCGCCGTCATGAGGATCCAGTTGTTTGCTGCCTCCGAAAGCTGACATCCGCTTATTACAACGCCATGAATTTGCAATCGCATGATTTGTTCATATGAAATGGATCACACGCATCGTTCCATCTGATCAGTTCTGCCAATCCGTCATCATATACAACACGTGACATAACAGTTGATTCATTCTCGCTATGGCGTAATCGATCGCCATTTTAAAACAACGATACCTTTAAAACTGATAAACTCTATTTAAAAAAAAAACGGAAAAATCTTGCACTTGGGTTTATTGTATCGTCGTAGAATTGCTTGGGCTGTTCCATTCACACGATTCGGACCCAACGAAATTACCTGGAGTTATGAGAATTGCGAGTTTTACACAGTGGAGTCATTCCGTCGCACGCATCCCTAACGCAAGTTCAAAGCCATTGCGGTTGTGGTGTAATGGTAAAGGTTGGTCAGGCTCGACCGTGGTCAATGCATACATAGGCTGGAGCCAGTTTGAGTGATGCTGCTGATGGCAAGCAACATGCACCGCAAAAATAACCGCACGGCCTACCACAGATAGGCGCTATAAACCACGAAGGACACGTTGCCGTTGCCGGCTGACAGCGATCGTAAGGAATTTTTGCCAGGTAAATGTTGCTCGCTACCTGATTTCCATCGACCACGTCCACTGTCCGGCGGACAAGTTCTGCAGAGCTCCGGTGACTGCTTCCAACGTTCCGAGATTGCAAGTTTCCGACAACAGAGTCAAGTAGAAATATACCACCGACGGTTGCCATAGCAAGTCAGCGCCGTGCAGCTCGCTGGAAGTTACCATGACCTGAACAAAAGTGACCTTCTCTGAAAACGTTATGAAGTTTAGGACACGCTCGAAAAACTTCCAATGAGACTTTCACGTACTTGGAGAGTTTTAAAGCAATTGACGCAGGGCAGCTCGGTTTCGCTAGTGACAAGTGACGCCGCTTGTGCAAGTGGCAAACAAGTTCAATGAATAAAATTAACTGTACGCGCAACGTAACTTCGCGTGAATCATAAGATTAAAAGTAGAACAGAGACCTCAACGCAAACCTGCTGGGTTTTCGGAAACGCAGGTTTAAAACGACAACTTACTGCCAGTCGTTACTTTTTAATTTCTTTTTCAAAACGGTTTTATTTGAGTATATGAAAATATGAAATGAAATCGGCAAATGACAAATGTTTGAATGGTTTGAGTTCTATTAGATACTGAATAGCAAATTTCCATTGTTCGGGTGAAAAATGTTGATCTACAAAACCAAAAATGGTTTTGTCCGCAGAAACTTTCGCGCCCAGACCGCATTTGCAATTAATTGGCAGCAGGCGTCGGTCTGGAGAAACTCACCTCAGCTTCTTTGGGTTTCTTCTTTTCTCTTCTGCTTCTCCTCCTCCAGCAATCTTCGTCTTTGACTACGTCGCCCTTCGCTTTGCTATCCCTGTTGATGGGAGTGTAAGCTGACTCGACTTCTGTAGCCAAACGATAAGTGAGGTTCCTCAGAACACACATGCAGTTTTCCACGGCCTGCGCAAGAACAACACGTCACGACGTTGTTTCAAACACACCTGATGAACAAACAACACCGCGGGCAAGGTTGTTGCGTCACAAGAGTCCCGGCAAACGCGAAATAAAACCCAACACGCTCAAACAGATGAGGGCAGTAAATCAAGTATACCGCGCAGTCACGACATTTACACGCGAGGAACTCACTTTCCCATCAACATCCTTCTTGCCGACAACTATCTCAATGACCAGTAGCAAGGCCTCGACCAGACCCGGGTAGTTTCTCATCTTTCGGCGAACTTCCATCCCAGCAGAACTGATATTCCTGACAAGCACATCATCCGACGGCTTTTTTTTTATTGAGTTGCAAATTCTGCAATCAGCAGCATCGCGACGATGCACACCGATTGAACAGAACGCAAAACTGTTCAGCAGCAAACAAGTAAACTGATCTAACAATAGAGAACAGCAAGTAAAATCGCAGCATAAGGTAAGCAGGGGATGCACCCAACCGCGGTAACATCGTACCTCAGACATCCAGCGGCGTTAATAAAAGAAGGAGACCAGTTCGGTTCGGTCGAACTGATGCTGGCTACCGTGTCCGATTCGGTCAACTCCGCCGAGCCGAATCTCGACATTCGGTGGGGTTCAGCTAAGCTGACGTCATGAATGATGACGCGGGAGGCGAGAGCAGACAATGCGCTGTCACAAATCGAGCTCTTCAGATCGTCGCACGAGGACAAATTCCAAAGAACGCCTGAAAGTGAAACGATCGCAAGTTATTTACTGCGCAGTAAACAGTCCAGCTTACTCAAAAAGTGAAAGCAATTTCGTGAGGAACACCTCCATTTGCAACTGTGCGCCATTGCGTGGATTCGCGGCGCAACACGTGCTCAGACATTTTTCCGTGTGGTCCACGTGAGTCTAGTCCCGACAAACCTGGAGTGGTTATCAGAGCTTTCCATGAAAAGCTACGCACGAGCCGTGCTTTAACTGCAGTCAGGTAAAGTGGAGGCTAGCCTTATGATAAGGATAGACAGGCAAACACTTAGCGGAACGGACACTGACTGCTACGTTCTCGACAAACAACGGGCCGGATTAGCAAGTTTATTCACGTGACATGTGCGGGAAACGTCGCTCGTCAGGTGCGGAAATCGTTGGCGTTTGTCTTGGATAAAATTATCAAATGGTTAAGAGCCGTTAAAATGTTCAATACTCGGACTTTGCGTACACTGAATAGATCACAACAACCAACTTCGATGCAACATCGACTGAGTTCAACCTTTGGCGTAGCTCAGTTTGCTGTGCTTTGGGATTAACATCGGTCCCATAAATAGTGTCGTGCAAACAAAGCTTAAAGAGCAAGAGGCAAAAGTACGCAAAACCTCGTAGTTCTTACGCGCTAATCAACGCAGGGCTGTAGGTGATTACTACTGCTGGGGACTCCGTCGGACGCCCCTTTAGGAAGTCAGGTGAGCCTCGGGTAGGTGTTGAAACCATAAGTAAAATAATGTCTGCATTCATCTGCCAGAGTGCCGTGACTTTTCAGAAGTTGCTGCGCCACGTACTTACAGGAAAGCGTGTAGGCAGAACCCGGTATCTCCTGAGCCATGTCAGCCGGCCTGAGAGCGTGACAACAGGTTTAACGGGTCTGTCAAACTTTGTGATGCTCATGAACATGTGGCGATCATCGCTCTCTGCGCATGTCTTGGAGGCAGTCAAATGGATTTCACTGCACAGCAGTGAGGATTAGGACGATTCACGACCCATTTCCTCTTTTTACGGTATGTGTTGATGTAATGCTAAAAAAATGGCGGCGGCAAAATGTGCGCACCGCTTGCGTCTTGGCCACTAAAAGCCATGCCTATCGTTATGTGACAGATGTTCACGAGATGCACTGTCAGAGTATTCGGGAAGACCTTAGCTGGGCCAAAGATGACAAATTTCAGCACAAAATGACGGAAACGGCAAGATAAAAAGAATAAAAAAACAAAAAATGAACAGGAAATAAGTTGGCGCTAACAAAAAATGGTTGAGAGGCGAAAGGGACACCGCGGAACTCATACACAATGCCTATTTACTTCAAAAGCGCATGCAAACAAAGGCGTGCTATCTCATTGAATTTCTCTGTTGAACAGAAATTTAACATTCCGACGAGGTTGTTAGTTGCGGTACCGATGGATTTCGTAAAAAAGTTTCTTAGTCTGACTCGTAGGGTGCATCACTAATTTTCAACCGAGCAACAGGAATAGCAACTCGCTGTTTTCTGTTCACCGCTGTGTTCATTACATGTTAACCTGGTTAAACAGCTTGAGATATTGCCAAAAAACACTTTTTAGAGGTTTCAAAATTTACGTAGGTCTAAATTTTAACGATGCTAATCTGGACTTGAGCTGTTTCCAATTATTCCACATAAAATCAATACCACTTAAGCTTGTCTACGCCACTTTCAGAACAACGACAACAGTCTTTGGCTGAAAACCCATATCTGCAGGTCAAAATTTAGGACTGGCCATGGATAATACCCAGTGTGACAACGTAAATTAGGTCTCCATAAAGCACTGCCGCTAACGCAAAAATACAAGTTTTTAAACACCAAAAAGCCCGAGGCAGACGAACATTTCATCTCCAGCAATCTTCCCAAAGCATTCGCAACTTTACACGACACAAGAGCTCGAGACTAAAGACAATCCGAAACCAATGACACGGCACGGTCTGGTAAGGCTTTGTCTGGGCAAGCGCTGGGTATACACACTTTCACACCGTTTCGCGCACCTGTGATGAGGTCCCGCATTTCTTGATCCTCTGTATTACGCAGGACATGAGCCAAAGAAGAAACTCCACCGCACTTTCCAACAGCGGACTTAGCATCGGCATTCGAGCGGCCGTAGACCATGTTTCGTAACGCGCCGCAAGCGTTTCGCTGCACCTGAAAGAAAAGGGTCCGGAGTGAAAAGCTGAACTGACAGCGCAGCGGTAAACTCGAAACTGTTACACAACCTGCAATGATGTCAATTGATATTATTTGTAGTAGCGATATCATTAAAAGTCAGAGTAAACTGAAGCCGTTCAGTTTTGAAATAACAGTGAAACCAAGAACCTCTACAAAGCGATTCTAGCAATCCATCGAACGGAAACAATCGACCATGCGCAACAAATGGGTTGATACTGAAAGCAATTCAAATTTTAAGAAGACGCTAAAATCGCATTGTTCGAAACGCACGGTATGTTAAACAAGAGACAAACGCATAGAATCAAAGAATCGTTTTATAGTTTTCAGTTTGGGCAAGTTCCCTGAACCTGATGCTTTTTGTAGGAAACAAACTTACAAAGTTATACCTGAATCACGTGATGATGTAGCAGGTTCACCAACAACGGGACCACGCCCTTCTTCCTTAGTGCATTCTTTACATGGTCGTTAGAGAATGTAATATGCTGAAGATACGCCGCAGCGTTGGCCACCACCTGTAATGTAAGGGCTGACATATGTGCGAAGCAATAATTGTAACCCGGCCCGTGAGTTAATTGCAGCAAAACATACCACAGGAAAGTTTAGGTGCGAATTGAAATGCGAAGATTCGCAAATCGCGGCTTATCGGATTCAAATGATACGGCGAGCGTATTACAGGGCAGCAGTGGATCAAAGATGCAATAAATATTGCGGTCAACGCGAGAGTTTACATGAAACGAAAATGAGGTAGTGACGAAGAGCAAGAACCGCAGCACATTCAGTTGAACGAAGTTCAGGCAAGAACTGCGGCTTCAACACCTTTTCGCATCAGCCACGTTTCCGAGCACGCGTAACATATCGATGAATACGAGTATTCCCACGCAAAATTATGTTTCGCCAAAGCAGCCGATACCACCGAAAAACATGCATTGGCCCAGGCTTTAAATGTAAACTTAGCGGAGAGCGGGTACCATGTCACACCCGGTTGCACATGAACAAAACTAAGGCTTCATTTAAAACGAGACGACCGCGGTATGTCACCAACTATGAAAAAAAACTCCGAGTATGCAGGCGGAAAAGGAAAAATAAACTAAAGTCAAAAAATGTCAAGCATCAAGCACTAGCACCCATTAGGTCGGTTAATAACGTTCCGAAGGACAACGATTCAGCCTCTCGACGCCAAAGCGCTTTAAAATTGTCTGGGCTCAATTTTCAGCAACACGGCAGACCTGATATGACGGATGTCGCAGCATCTGGATGACGACACTGGTGCCAGGGTTGTTGTCGTTTCTGTGCGAACAAGTCAAACTGTAACCCCATATATAACTTGCTACCAGAACACAATGCCACAAAAACAAATAGCTGGTAAAAGTACCAACCAACAACCAGATCTAGTCGCGACCAGTGTTTTTATGGCGTTCGAGCGACCGAATAAAATTTTTCCAACAGTTTTTGAAAATACAGTAGAACCTCTCTGAATAACCACCGCTAAAACACACTTGACACCTTGCGTTATAAACATCTCGGCATCCAGATTAAATAGTTGCGGTCTCTCAAAGAGTCTTAACGGTCACCAAGGTCAAACCTTAAAAAACCTTGGTTACGACAAAAGTAGCAACAATTCCATACAATGATAAACGGCTTGGTAAGATTTTGATCTTGGTAAAATGCGTGACCCCTAAGTTTCTGACTGGCAACAACAGTTTGTGAAGACACATGCCACACTCTCGGACGAAGTAGTGAAATTGACGAAGTGCCACGGCACAAATCGCATAGTCCAAAACTGACAAGAAAAGCAGCCAAAGTAGCTGAAAACAAAAACGTCAAAACAAGTAGCATTTCTTCAAGTTGCACGTAAGTTTTCAGCATCTTTGCTTAGCAATCACAATTTGTCCGTCGTTGTATCTATCTAGTGTTAACCTGTGACATTTCACTTCTAATGTTATTGAGCAAAACCAAACGTTGAGCAAAAGTTTTTTTTTGCAAGCATACTTGTTAAACTCGTCGTTTCTCTTGTGAAGCTTGTTCTGTTCATCCAAACGCATTGGAGATGAGTCTCGTATTCTGTTCGGTTCATGCACGTAGTGACGAAGCGACCTTTCGCGATACGGTGGACACTGTATATCTGAACGCAATTACGATCTCTTCTTAAAAGCGAAAATTAACCGCTCAAACGTCGCGTTGCAATCGTACCTTGCCGCGCTCCAGGCAGCATCGAATGATGCACGGCGGATGTTGGAAACGCTGCAAGTGGCGGATTGATATTTTCATAAATGTGATTTTCATCGTCGGTGCTCAGTCTTGGCTCCGTTGCAACGTTCGCTTCAGACCAATATCCTGCGCTGTGTAAATTTTGGGTCGCGTATGGCATATCCATATTATGATAGGTATGGACAGGAAATGGCGGCTGTTGGTAGCCTGTGACGTAACTTCGTACGGGGAGTAAAGGTTGAAGCTGAGATGGCCTGTGGTAGTGCCTTTCCGGAAAGAGGGGGTGAACGCGTTGGAAATCGTACTGATGGACGCTGGTGTGCGAAATAGCAGAGTAATCTGCATCAGCACGAAAATGTGGACTCGTCGAAAATGACACAGGTCGGTACAACGGGTAATGTGGCATGTAAGCCGGTCTGACATAGTGAGCTGAAGGATGCGCAACAGCGGATTTCATCGAAATGTTGCCAGGATCAGGCGGAAGGGGGACGTACGGTTGGCTTGGAGCAGAAGTATCACACTGCACTGGATTATCATCACTATACTTGGTTGCCTGACCTGAAAAAAACGAAGCGTTTTTAGGCATTTGGCTTGAGGTAAGATTGTCCACTGAAAAAGGCAAAAAAAACTTATTTGTTAAGTTAGCATTTTACAGCAAATGTTTGCTTGATTTTCAAACAACTGTAGGAACTGACACAATTTGCTGATGGGAAAGAATCATTTAACGCAACATTCGTAAAACAAATTTAAAAACATAGCTTTTTATGGCAAAAATTGTACAAAACTCGACCGCCTAGAAAGCACTGCTTCCCACTAGTAATGAAAATTTCTCACAGTACTGTGAACAAAACAAAGCGGCAGCCATAGACAGTTAATATTTTTCCTTGGATATGCACTGACGATAGCATGTGTTTTGCTGTAGGTCACAGTTATCATGAGTGAAAACACCCTGATTTATAAATAACACGAATAATTACTTTAGAAATTAGCCACTAAAGTTCAAATTACAAGCACAGCAGAAAAACAATCGCAAACAGCAGAAAAATAATTCCATCACCACAAGGCAGGGACAAGTGAATAAAGATGGTTCATTATGAGGTCAAATTACGAAAAGTCTAAGCATAAATTATATATCACTAAGTGATATCTGGTTTATTAGAAGAAACCCTACACACTTTTGCTTTCAATGCCAGTGTTGTGGAAAGACCTTGACACAACACAAAAAAGGCTTTGTTGTGGGATTATGTAATGTTTGATACCATAACAAGTAAGAACTTTCTACAAGATACCCCAAACTTGATAACACAGCCGTTTCAAGACAGACTATTAATCAAAATTGTCAGGGTAGAACCTTGTACAAGATGGCCATCATTAACACAAAATTGATTTATCCAGATCACACTATTTGATGTAAGTCTTGCCAAATTAGGTTGTTCTCACATGGCAGCTAGAAAAAAATATTTTGAATGAAGAAATGCGGCACAATAAAAAATACAGTTATGAACTTCATGTTCAGCATGACACCAGTGTTGTGCAGATATGCACATTGTACAATCCTGATTCTGTCCAAAATTTGACATCAATATCCATTTCCAGTTAAACCCAGCATTAATCAGCTTTTATGTAGGAATTTATTTATTTGTCCTATCAGAAAACAGATGATGACTTTGTAGCAAAAACTGCTGGGACACACACACAAGGAGTCAACTAAAGCATAATGATCAAAAGTAGGGCATGTCACCACAATGAAATAAATCAACTCAGTAGTTATGCAACTACAGGCTGAATGCTTTTCTTTGAACTCTATATTTCTTCCTAACACACACAGTACTGTGACATCACTCCTATTGTGAGAACGCTTAAGCTGTATGCACACGGCATGCATCCTGTGTGTTTTTTGGGCGCATGCGTCTGATTTCATGACGTCATGTCCTTTTCTGATGCGTCTGGTATGGTCTGCGTTCGAGTAGAAGTGAGTCAGAGCAGTGAGTCTGATGCATCAATACAGAAAAAGGTTCTACTCAAATGCAGACCATACCAGACGCATCAGAAAAGGATGTGACGTCAGGAAATCAGACGTATGCACTCAAAAAATGCGCAGGACGCATGCCGTGTGCATACAGCTTTAGTCTTGCTATTCCAGTGTGGTGAAAGTGGCCAACCTCCTGTAAAAAGCTAAGCCTGTACCTTTCTGTGGATTCCACTGTTGCAATCACTGCCCGTTCCAGAAAAAATTATTCTCGTCATCAGAAAATTCAATGAAAGAAGCTCATACCACTGGACCCCCAAGACACAGATGGTTGCCAATTTTAGAAGTCACACACAGGAAAAATAGGATCAGTTGAGTATACACTTCAACAAGATCACAGTATGCCAGTGTCAGCCATTACTGTGGTGGCCCATCATCCCTGGACAACCAGCCACCAGAAATAATGCCACTAGCAGCTGACCCAAGTGTTGAAAATGCACATCAGCGTAGTTGCACTGACTGAGCGTTATGTAATGCAATGTTTGTGCTTCACTACATTTTGTTGAAGAACAAAACACAAAATATTCAACGTGATTTCACTTTCACCTTTGGTGTTGAGCGAGGCTGCTGTTTTTAAGATAAAAAATTCATAGTTTCTAAGTATTCTGCACCAGTAATCATTACGGCTTAGCAGAAACAGTAGATCTTGCACTTCACACAAAACTACCACTACCAATATTTGTCAAATAATAACAAAATAGGAATACTACACATGACAAATTGCCAACCACTGTCAGTATGATCGTCACATCAAAATACAGCAAGGATTAGAAGCATATTGCGATGTTGAACATACGCAATGACTTTGAAAAATTCAATTCAATCAGAATGAAGCAATATTCTATGGGGCAAGTCATACATACATTTGGGCACAATTAACAAAAATATATTGTTTTTCATATGAAGCTTCAAAAGAAGCAAGCAACCTGGATAACACTAGCTGCCCCTATAACCTGACTGGGAGGCCCTAAAAGCATGTAGCATTTAAATAACTTTGCAATTTCTAAGTGAAGTTTTATTTGTTGAAATCAACCTTTTTTGTATTCCCTACATTTCCTGGAAAACAAGGACTTAGTTGTGATTTCAGGTAGAGCTTGACCGATGTATTGGCCGATATGACGATGTTGCTGATGTATCATATCGGCAAAATTCCACCGATGTATATCGGCAATATTTGCTCATAAAAGTGTTGCGCTGTTGCTCTGCATGGAGCGTCCGGAAACCCAAGTTGCTACTTCGTCTGTGACCCTGATTGGTTAACACAAATGCTCTGTCCTGTTCCTAGTGCACAGAGCCTTCACGCACACAGACCATTGTGCAACAGTCCCAACAAAACGTTCTATGATGTAACATTCGCTTGTAGGTTTTAGTGCAGTAAGCAGATGATTATCTGCGAACAAACTAGGTGCAGTTCACACAATGCAAGGAAGAAACTGCTAACAACTTGCCAACACAGAAAGCATAACATCACTTGTCTATCAGATTGACCCATTTACAGATGTCATAGTCAACTGAGACAGTCAAGCTGTCCAAACTTGTCATGTGACCAGTTCAGCCAATCATGTCTAACTGGTGGCAAAATAGTTCCAGGAGTGTATATCTTGCCTCATAAAATAATTGTAACTTGTGAAATTATTTTCTTTGTTTATGTGGCCTGAAGAAAAATATGCCCTGTAATGTCTTTCAGCTGTAGTTTGAAAATGTTTGGCTGAAGGCAAAATAGCTCCAGGAGTGGTTATTTTGCCTCATGAGGTAAAATAAATACTGCTTGAGTAATACAAAAATATCGGATATCGGCACTGAAAATTGAAAAACATCGGTATCAGCCTAAAAAAATTTATCGGTCGAGCTCTAATTTCAGGGGTCATTCTGTCAGAGCTTTTATACAAAGTAAACATGTGACTGACATTACATGCAATGGTTGCTACCAGACATTGAGAAATGCTACATGGCACATCATTCAACTGGTTTTGGAAACTATTTTGACATAACCACTTCTGTTGGCTACTTAACCTTGTGTACCTTTACCATTGCAACCAATGTCAAGCAAATTCAGAGAACCATCACTGAGCAACAGTAAAATTGACTTACTGTAGTTAAGTTGGTGAGATGAATACATCATCAGACCACTGTTTGTCTTCCTGTTAAATTGAGAATCTCTCCTGCTTTCAGTATCACTTACTTCCACCTGATCTTCACTGCAATATACATCACAGGCAATTGATAAATAATAACAAAACTATGAAGCACAACTTCCAGCTTAAAAACAGCGCATTTCAGTAAGTTGCAAAAATTGGGAGCAAAACCACTGTGCACTTCCTTTCTAGCAGGGTTAAAGTCTTTTAGGGTTTTATAGGTAACAAAAACATGAAAATGCAGTAGCTAGTAACCTCTAATAAAGACTTGAAATTAAGCAATGTCCATAAGTTTCTGTTAAATATACCATGCCCTTGTCAAAGAAAAGAATCTAAAACACAAAATGGTTATTGGTTACACACACCAAGTATCTGTATGTAACATGCAATCTATGAATTCTTAAGCGAAATATTAATGTCAACCTTAATAACACAAAGGATGGAGCAATTCAATGTCTACAAATGAAGATCTGCACAGTGCACAAAGCACCCACCTAGAAACCGATACCATTTTTTCAGATAGTTGAACTCGGCATTGGTGTAACTGGTCAGCCACAGTCAAATGTACTTCATCAAGCTCACGAGTCAAACGTTCAAACTGGATTTCCTGCAAATATTCCACAAAGCATGAGTTCCCTAAGATAATCCAAGCAACTAGGTGACACGTAAACGATGTAATGTAGCATTTGATAGAATCTAAACAATTGGCAGCCAATTGAGGTGATGTAAAAACATTTAACTAATGTAAGTCAGAATAACAATTTAATAAAATGAAGCAATAGAGCAATGGCTGTTAGTAGGATAGCTGTACACATAAATAGAAACTACTGGAACATACCAGAAATAGGTACACCAGTATACTTTATATCAAACTTAGTGACAACATTCAGTTCTGAAAACGTTTGCAGTGAATGCTGCACTAGTGGCAGGCCAATGGCAGCAACACACAAAGCTTTCATTTGCACTGACAGCAACAGCACAGGCAACCAAAGACAAGGCAATCTTGTTCTGAGCTAACTATTAATCACTATAGACACAGAAGCAGGTTCTGCATGGGGCCAATGCAAAAATGCTTGTAACCATTGCAAGGTGCATTTCCTAGATTTGCTTTGTAAGTGTTGTTTTGGTGAACTTTGATTAAATCAGAAACAAGTTGCATATTTGATTAATTTTTCATGTTAATGGGCATCTGCTACAAGAGTAAAGAAATCGACACTAAATATCACATCTCATCCTAAATGATAAACACAAGTTAAATCAACTTGAAATTTAACAAAATATTTACATGTCTATTTTTCTAAATAATGTTAAAAAAAGCATCCGTATATGGATTTAACACTTACAGGATACATTTTGCTTCTTATGACTTCAGTGACACAAGTCAAACACAATTTTTTATAAAAGTGGATGATTAAAAAAATGAGAAAATGAAAAGCTTCCACAAAATATTTAGCTGCTTAGAATCATTAGGAAACTTCTTTGTCCAAGGTTTTGAGTGAAACATAAACTTAAATTCACTTTTCAACTTTTTAATTTTGGTTATGACTACTTTTTGTCTTGTTTTTCTTTCTTGGTGAAATATCTACTATTACAGTTTCATTGATAGCCGCAAGTTGAAGTCTAAAATGTTTCCCTTTAAATAAGCATGACACTGAAAAAGTGCTAATGAGAACTGACAGGTGCCAATCAACTAGTCAACTATCAACTGAAATGCAGATATAGTACCACTGAGATATAATAATCTCCAAAGTGGTAAACTTTTTGTCTATACAGTAAACCTACAGCAACCTGGATTGCTGTCATTTACAAAAACTTTTCAACGTCAAGAATCTAGGGCTGGGTTCAAGTAGGTCATTCCTTAATTGCTCACTTGAAAAGCTTTACTTATCACTTGATAAAGCAAACTTTGCATTACTTGATATTTCAAATAATTTGTTTTCAGAAAAGTTATGATTTTAGCAACCACATCTGTTGTTGTGAACACAATATTATACAAGACATGCATCATCACACATAAAATAATCCATTAAGACGAAGAAATTTCTTGCCTGTGCAGAGCGCTTTGTGAATCACAATTGTTAATTGTCATCCTGAGTACGATTTGGAGAAGCTCATTGCTTTAAATTGAATCATGGCCAACAGGTGCGAATTTTGTTTGAACTAGCCATTATGTGATTTAAAAATTGCAATGATTTATGTGCTTGAATGTTTAAGTCTAAATGTCAATTTCTTATTTGAATGAATTACTGAAGTAATCTGTTTTAAATTACTATTTAAACAATACATTTTTGTTACTAGAACCCAGTCCTACAAGAATCAGACACTGAACTTCATCTGAATAATATATTTTTCCTACTGGGTAAGAATCATCAGCTCTTATTCAAGTAGAACTAACCTGAATTGATGACAATTTTTGAGCTGCATAATTAGCACGTTTCAGAACAAGCTTTAAAAACAAAAAAATCTCCTACACTTGTTGCTGTAAACCAGGGGTCATAAACTTTCTTGTCAGAAGGCAACATAAGCTACTACACAACAGTTCGAGGACTGGAGATCTTACATAACATGATTGTTTCAGGATATCACAGTTATTTTTAAGGAAAATGTTAGGTACCTGGTATGGACCTGTAGGGATCTGAAAAATTTCCAACTAAGTTTCAACGCATCCGTTATTACCATTCATAACATTGATTGCAGTGTCTGTTCAGATATTTCCCTTGATAATTATCTGATTCTAGGGACCTGATTTTCAATTCTAGGGACCCAAATCAAGTCTCTAAAACACCTTAAAAAACTGGGATATGTTTTATTCTACCAAATCAGCATGTCTCGTAAATGTATTATTTTTTCATTATCGAATAATGGTCTTTGCAGCCATATGAAATGGCTCTAAAGGCCAGATGGAATGGCTTTGTGGGCTGGATTTGGCCTGAGCGCCGTAGTTTAGAGACCTTGCTAAAGAATAAGGCATGGTACACTCATTTCAATCCATATCATATGAAAAAGTGCAACCTGTAAGTTTTTGCAACAGCAAATCATCAGACAAACATAAGATGAACCTCATGACTTTAGTAAACATATATTAATGAAAATAAATCAGCAAGTTCAGCCAAGACGTTATACATAAACTCCTCAGCTCAAACATATATAAAAAGGTTTCAAATTTTTTACATAGGGCTGCCACAAGACAAATACCAATGAAAGAACAATAAGCAAAGATGAAACATACCTGTTCCTTAACAGAAGCTAAAGCAACATCTGTATCACTAGGTGCCCATTGGTCCGAAGAATTACTTAATGACATTTCTTATAGCAGTGAACACCAGCGAACAATAGCATCATCCTTGATATCAGTTCAAGCTTCAGTGATGTTTGAACTCAAGCATGGAAAAGTATTGAGAAACGTTTCATACCAGCATATAGCAGTGCTGTGGTCTTAGAAAACATTAAAAAATAGTTAGGCTATACACAAAATACTGATACTACTGTATACCTCATTAACACTCCAACCACATTCAACTGTTGCTTTCTAATATACTGCACAACAAATATTTGACATGCTATGCCAATGGTTCTTAAACTGGGGTCCGCGGTCCTTTTGGAGTCTGGGAGACAATTTTCTGGGGACCGCGAAGCACCTTCCAAAAAAATCAACAAGATGGCCTTGAAAGTACTAATTCCATTCCCAACAACATATGAGTGTGAATCTGCATTTTCGGCACTACTTTCCATCAAGCCAACAGCTCAAAATCGGTTGGATGCGATTCACGATATGAGGGTTGCGTTGTCCAAAACGGAACTAAACATAGCCAAACTGATAACACAGAAGCAAGTGCACCTGTCACATTGATACAATAAAAAAACAACGTGTTGTTTCATGTTTATTTGTGTTGATTTTTAAAGGGACCATGAGCCATTTAAAAAATTGCTAGGGGAATGTTGCATAATTTTTTTTTTAAAGTTTGAGAACCACTGTGCTATGAAGTATGCTTAGACTGAGCTATTTAGAAAGTTAGCCTAACCTTGTTAGAAACAAAATAACTTCTTTCAATAACATTATTTTACAAAGAACACATGCAAACCATTACATATGCATGGACGCATACAAGGTGACTGTATGTATAGATTTTATAACAAAAACAATCAAGGCTTTAGGGGTCATACCTAATCAGTGATTTGCTATTCCCACAACAATCAGATTTGCTGCAATAAACCAGAAATAAGTCAAGAGTTGTAGTAGGAAATAACTGTGACAAGCCATCAAAAAGTTTGTACACCTTGTTTTAATCACAGATAAAGTTTCAGCGCCACACAACACTTATTTCCAAGTTTCATTAAAGTAAATTGCACAAGTTCCAAATTAGATAACCCAAAGTTATGGTTATCCTACTTACAAATAACTATTATATTAAAAGCATCAGTGAATATAAAGCAGTTTATTAAAGCAACAACACACTAAAATATAGTTTAAACCAGTGGTTCTTAACATTTTTTCTACCTCACCTCCCTTAAGTGATTGTCTTTTGTTTCTAGCCCCCAAGACTTTAAATAAGTTTTAAAAGCCAATGTATTTATTGATAAAACTTTATACGATGTGCAGCGCGTAAAGCCTTGCACCCCCTGAAAATTTATTGATGCTCCCTAGCAAAGAACCACTGGTCTAAATCAAACCATACAGTAAAGTTCAAATTTTGAATCAAAGTATGCACCATCAAATATAATAACATAGATGCAAAACAAAATAAATAGGAACATTGCAGCATAATTACCAAAAGGCAGTGTCTATTTTGCCGCCAAGATAGCAACGGCAACAGGCTTGGCAGAAATGAAGTAAACATACAAGATAAACCCTAAACCTAACTTAACGCTAACCCTAACCTTAAACCTAACCTAGTGGTTCCCAAACTTGTTCGAACCGTTACCCAAATCAAGCCAGTGATTATGTCTTATTACCCACCAATGAAATATTTTCGCATTTCATGTTGAAAATTTCTTTTGCAGTGATTGCTCATAATGCAGAACAACAATGTGGTTTGGTTCTGTGTTACCCCTCGAAGAATCGCATATTATCCCCGAGGGGTAATTTTCTCCCAGTTTGAGAACCACTGCCCTAAACCATAACCCCAACGCTAATCTTAACCCTAACGATAACCTAACCCTAAACCTAACACCTATGCGTACACTGGAAAGTTTTGAAAAAAGAAAAAAAAACAAAAGGTAAGTCGTCATGGTAAGAGTCAAACCAAAAGACAATGGCATACCAGACATGAAGCATAACCACTACGCTACGAGCAGCACGCTGATCACATGAAAAAACAACCTTTTCATGCCATGAGCCCAAATGTTCGACTGGTGGCACAATAGCTCCAGCCAATCTGTTGCTGCCAATATCTTGGAAATAAAATAGACACTACCTTACCAAAAACTATAACACGCACAAATAAATGTAGTTTGTTTTTGCCAAAAAAACATTGGCCAGTGATGGCGAACCTTGCGCAGACCAAGTACCCAAACGGCAACCCTAAACTCACTAATTGTATTACTAAGTGCCAACACGGCAATTTAACCCAAATGGGCCAACTGAGGTTTGGGTTAGAAAAAACAACGTATTAATTAACATCTTCTCTGTCTTAAAACAAATGCACAATAACAAAGCTCCAACATTTTCAGCACATACAATAGACCTAATGCTTTCCCATTTTGTGTACAACCACTCCAAATAAGTCTGTCCAAGCCTCTTGGTATGATCTTCAAGTATCTTTTTTTGCTAAGTTCATTTTTTGGTGTTTAAAACTTGGAGTCTACAAAAAAACATATAATTTTAAAAAAATGAAGCACCCAGTTTAAAGCTATTCTTATGCAATAATAGCTAACACTGAAAAATAGATATTCTCTCAATCAACAATCTACTGCAGTGATTCTCAAAAATTTGTCCAATCTCCCTTTTAAAGGCATCTAGGCTAGATGCCATCACCGCATCCTGTGACAAGGAGTTCTGCAGGTTAATTACTGTACATGCTGGAAAATTGTGCTCACTCGACTCTGTGCATGTTGGACAGTCGGTAGCAAACTCGAGATTGTACGCGTAAGGTAATCACCACATGAATTTAAAGATAGTTTTGTTTAATCAGCAAATCTAAAAAGATAAATTCTTATGTGTCAACTTCAAGTTTCCCTAATCAGCAACAAAGAACTCTAATTTTACTATTCCTCCAATGCTATTGCTACTGTCCATAAACTTCATCTTTGTTTAATAATAAGTATTGGATATGTGATGTAATAATGAGAAACTGTCCTTGCTTGCCTCTTCCACAGTTTAGCTTAGCATAGTAGGCTTTACCATTGAAAATGCTTTAGGAGTAAAGCTAAACATTTGGTATAATAGCTTGCTAGTGTTCTGGCTTTACTCTACGTTCATAGAAACAAAGAAGGTCCATAGTAATTTCCCGTCCAAAACTAAAATAGTATTACCAAAAATAGCGTCTAGCGGTAGTGTTACCAAACTCCAAAGGGGATAATATCTGAAGTTACATGCTGGGTAAGTGGCTATTCCTGATTTGTGATTGAGCACTGATACATTAACTAGTTCTCCACAGCTTAGCGGTTTAATTTCAGGTGGCTGTGGCTGTCCCGACCTTGGGAGCAACCTGGCCCCGCATCCCTCTACCTTTCTGGTAACAAACTCTGTACTGGAGCGATGGTGTGCATGCCCATAGAGAGGGCTATGAGTACCACCTCTGGAACGGGTGCTATAGGTTTGCCACCACTGGCATAAGCCATCCTCGAAAAATATGTGATACCTAAGTTTGTTTTGGTAAATTTTTGGTCATAGACTGAATTTTTTTTCATTTTTTCTATTTTAATGTTTGAACCAGACACGCAGTCCATAGAACCTACGTAAAGTGCCGTACTTTTTTCAGTGGATGCGAGGTTCGAGCGTAAAATTGAAAGATCTCAAACAGGGATAAAATGACCTGTTACGACAAAATAAACGCAAGCAAATGAAAGAACAAGTTCTGAACAGAACATACAAAGCAAAAAATTTGCAAATATGTTGTAGCAAGCTCATACGAATTGTTTGAAACCAGCATGTTTTTGAAAATTAGTGATAATTCAACTATAAATTAAAATACTTTCCGAGGGGGTTATGATGATAAATTTTATATCAAAGTCTTCGGAATTTATCCAACTATTGATCTGTAAAAAAATCGCGGGGATTATTTTTGTTCAAACGAAATGAGAAGAAAAATCGTAGAGGGAGCTCTAACACCAAAAATGCCTTTCGCTGACAGATTCTCGTGTTGCGCGACTATCGATTTCAATTCAATATTAAAATACTTTCCGAAAGGATATGATAACAAATGTTATATCAAAATCTTTGGAAGTTATCGAACTATTGATCTGTGAAAAAATCGCAGGGGTTATATTTGTTTCAACGAAATAAGATGAAAAATTGCAAAGGTACTCTAACACCAAAAATGCCTTTTGCTGCCAGATTCTCGTGTTGCGCGACTATCGATTTTAATTCAACATTAATATACTTTCCGAGGGGTTATGATAACAAATTTATAACAAAATCTTTGGAATTTGTCGAAATATTGAAACTTGCCGAAAAGTGTAGCGCAGCGCTAAAGTCGGTCATGTTTGTAAATGATTTTGATAACTTTAACAAAAAGTGTAGAGGATGAAAAAGGTTTTGTTGGATAGCTGATGATATCAGCATGTGATGTTCGTTTAAAAATCTTTGCTGACGCTTTTAGTTTATGAGAAAAACCGTTAATGTTTAAGCGCGTTCGATATTTGAATAAACTTGCCGAAAAGTGTAGCGCAGCGCTAAAGTCGGTCATGTTCATGAATGATTTTGATAACTTTAATAAAACGTGTAGAGGATGAAAACGGTTTTGTTGGATAGCTGATGATATTGGCAAGTGATGTTCGTTTAAAAATCTTTGCTGGCGCCTTTAGTTTATGAGAAAACTGATGTTGTTTAAGCGCGTTCGATATTCGAATAAACTTGCCGAAAAGTGTAGCGCAGCACTAAAGTCGGTCATGTTCATGAATGATTTTGATAACTTTAATAAAAAGTGTAGAGGATGAAAACGGTTTTGTTGGATAGCTGATGATATTGGCAAGTGATGTTCGTTTAAAAATCTTTGCTGACGCGTTTAGTTTATGAGAAAACCGTTGTTGTTTAAGCGCGTTCGATATTCGAATAAACTTGCCGAAAAGTGTCACGCAGCACACGTTTAGGACAACTCCGCAAGAGCACTGGTGAATTTAGTCGGAGTGCCCAAGGCACGCCCAAGTTAACAATTAAGAAACTTATACTCGCCCGTTTTTGTTCGACTTCACGCTCAGTTTTGTTATCAGACGAAAGTGTATTCACTCATGGTTTTATTAATACAACGTTAAGCACTGCGACCTTTATCTTTTGATACAAACAACAAGAGTTTACTATAGCATGGTGTATTGATATACACATAGAGATTTATTATAAGTAACAGGGGTTAGCGCAGGTTTTATTCTTCCATGGAGGAGAGAGAAGCCCAAATTGTCAGCGGCATCATAGCCACTAGACCGAAAATCTCTTTTGTATAAGGTAGTCCATTGGTATGCCCACTCGGACTAAGCCAGCTTGGTATGCCCGCTGCAACGCCTAAAGTTGTTGCAGGCCTTACAAGAGAAACTTCCACAATTTTATGCCACCACTTCACAACCAACACCTTTTTTGCATACCCCAGTGGGGATCACACCCCCATACCTTCTTCGATAAATGACACATTACAAACATCTTCGTCAGCGACTCAACATTCAGAAGCAGCATCCCAGCCACTTTTCTCAGCGGACGTCCAACCCGACCCACCAGAACAGAAAGCGACTATAAATGAAACTAAGAATCCAGTAACAGACCAGGCCACAACCATCAATAACCTGGTAGAGGAACTACAACGACTCAAAATCATTGTGGAAAAAACACATAAAAGTTGGGAACGCCATTTAAAATTTCTACAAAATTACATAACACAATGTTACATTGACACCAAACCGACAGATTTCAACAAGCGTAGGGGATATGCAGAAAAATTTTCCAGTCTAATTCAATTACAAGACAAAATCCACAAACGTTTTGGGGAAGTGAACCTTTGACAACTCACAGTAACAGTGAACGACCCAAAAACTTGGTGGACAGGTGCCCATCCTTTTGGCATCGATGAATCAATGACGTCTATGACGAACATACAATCACTTCAATCCAGCAAGCAATTTGCAAAGTCCCTTCTTCAGCAACTTCACCTGGAGAAAGATAGCGTTTTTTATATCCACTATCAACAGGACCTATGTTACCTGGAAAAATTACATCAATTAATAGAATCTCCAAGCAGAGAACGGAGTTCCGGTTTTAGCACTCCTACGCCCCAAGTGGCCACGAAATTACCCCAGATTATTCAACCTCAATAATCTCATACTTATCAGCAACCGGCAATTGAAATGGGTGCAAATAACAAACACCCTCTTTTTCGTGCTGACGTAAACTTTACACGCACCATTCTGAAAGACCTTCTTTCAGAACTTGAACCGGGTTGCGAGATACAGTGGTCACAGATCACACAAGCTACACTCGAGGAATTTCCGCACATTGACGACAAACTCAAGCTGAAATCCTTAATGCATCAAATGGTACATCATAAGACTGCGAGACAAGCGGCATCCGCTCAGCTACTACGAGCAATTCGGGACCCGACACATAAACCATTACAAGCCTTTTTCACATGGCTTCAACAGTCTTATGGATTAACAAAGCAAGAACAGAATATTTGTTTGAGGAAAGCCATCAATGATCAGAAATTTGACTGGCGAAACAATTCCGCTAAAATACAAATTTCAGCCTCATTACCATTTGGTAGCTGACGTCAAATTGTCTGATTTACCAGAAAAACCACGCCATATCTGGAAAACCATTGCAGTTCCCAAACCTGATGCTAAATCACCTCCCAAAGACAAAGAACCCATCATACTTAATGCTACTTACATCCCCCAACGAAGTCAATCTGCACCTCAGGCCAGAAAAAGCACAAAAAATAAACAACTTACTGCACCAAAAGAAACACATACAGAACCATTACAACACTATCTCTCACAACAATTGCATAACTTGAAACAGCAAATACAACAATTCCAACAACCCATCCAGCACAGGGGAAATCCATGTACTGAAACATGGCGTACTTACCCAACTCGAACTTGTTTTAATTGCGGAAAACCTGGTCAGTTAGCGCGTGACTGCAGAAGCAATAAAGCACGCTTCAATCAATACCAGCAAAACCGGCAGAATCCACCTTTCAATAAAAACCAGAACTTCAATCAAAAACCGCAATATCGGTATTCAAATACCCATATTCAAATACCCTAGATAAAACAACACACGAAACAATGGTTGGCAACAACCTAAATTTGAAAACAGACAGTCATACCCAGGACAATATCAGCGCCAGCCCCAAATGTACCCAATAGGACAGGAGAACAACACTCATTTCCTCGACAACCACAACAAAACCCACCACCAAAATTTCAACGTCAGTCAATCAACTCACCGCAGAATCAATCATACAACAAACCCAAAAATAAAGGACAGCAACGCGATACGGCCGCGGATTACGCTGAACGTGAATTTCCACCAAACAAAACCCCTGGCGAAAGATGGAATATAGAAAGTAAACGACCAGCCTTTCCATACTCTAAAGCTATGGCTGAAAAGGCATATGCCCAACATTTTGCAATGTCTCCAGAAAATGCCCATCATCTTCTTCCTCAGATGAACATTTTTTAGGCCAATAACTGAGGGATCAATCCCCTCCTACGTGATGTCGACAAATCACCACCATGGCGACGAAGACTTAGGATTCATCTTCATACATGACCAACAATTGCCACGAAAAATTTTATTGGACGCTGGTGCCAATAGAAATCTTATTGCTTCTAATCAATTGACGAAAACTGAACAGAAAGAATCGACACACAAGCCATCATACGCATAATGGGCTTCAACAAAACTAGCCCAATCTCATATTCTTCAGGACAAGTGAAAATACGAATACATACTTCACAACACTCACCATTCATTCTTTTTGACGTGATGCCTCTGGAAACACTAAATTACAACATCATTGGTGTACAAGCTATTCAAGAACATTTTCTACCATTTTTACTTGCTCAACCCCATGAACCACTGAAGCTACATTACAATGACGAAGAAGTTTACTCACTTAGGCAGATTATTCGTAATATTAGACAAGTACCCTCCTTTGAAACAGCAGCTAACGCAACGAAGGCTCAAAGTCCCCGACCAGAAAGATCCCAGAGTAATCCAAACCTTTTGTCCCATGACGAAGCTTCTAGGCTTTATTTTGACATTCCAATGCCACACGCCCCCCCACCCCCACCTCCTAAACCTCTTATAGACATTACATGGTTCCAGCACCTTCGGAAGATTCTGCCTAGACTCAGTATGGAACACAAGAATCTGCGAGAAGCCAATCGCTTGCCACACGAATTTTTCATCAAACTGAAACCTGGCGCAAAACCGTACATCAGTTCCACATATTAAATGGACCAAAAACATGCAACTGAACTTTTAAATTTCATGCATAAAGCACTGTCTAATAAACTTATAGAGGCTGGACCTTGCAGGTATATAGCAGCAGCGTTTATGATTCCAAAAAGTGATCCAAACAAACCTTATCGGGTAAGAAAATTAACACAAATTTTTGCAGAATTTCAAAAATCTCACATTTTTTTACAAAAAATATTTTTTTACTTTGTGCAAAGTGCGTTTTGGATTACAGACGTATGAACCAGTATACGGAATGCTTTGATTCCAACCTTCCACGTTCAGACCAACTCAAACATTTTGCTGGTAACGGATATATTCACTCCAAATTTGATATATCACAGGTATGCATTTTTTTTCGACAAAAAATTACTAGTTTTACAGAAACCAACAATGACATTCTTATGATAACATCACTCATTCCCACAGCGTTTCCATCACTTACAAGTCCGTGAAGATTCCAAGGCCCTCTTAGGCTTCATAACGCCGTTAGGAGTATATACATGGCGCAAGGCATCCAGTAAGTCACCACAAACAAAAAATATATTTTTCAAAAATTTTAAATTTTTCATTTTTAAAAATTTTTTCACCACTTACGAACTTAGCATGCTCATGCTTTACTATCAAATATCATTTCATTTTTGTCGTAAACTCATACTTTTCATACATTTTCACCTTATATCAATCTAGGCATGTTTTCATTTTTTAGAAACAAACTAGAGTATCTGTAATTTAAGATGACTAAATTAATATTACTGGTCACACTTCTGGTGACATTACTAGCCTTAACTCAAGCACAACACGTGCACAATCTTCTAATATCTGAAGTATTTGCAAGGATTCACAATTTTTCAGACACAGTACTAACCAGATTGGAAAGACAGGCAGCCGAGAAACAGGAATATTTATTGAATGTTACACAGGGTTTTACATTATTTGAATGTATTGTATTGATAACTAGTTTAATATTACATGTAGTATCTGTAACTGCATTAAAGCATAGTCGCATTCTGCCATCTTAAATCATGGCACATAAACTAAGAAAATAATCCTAAGATATATTTTTTTCCTGTACTACAGCCCTTTCTCACCTAAAAACTACATTGCAACTAAAAAATAAATCAATATGTCGCAACCAAAACCCTACGAGCGTTTTCTCGAAGAAAACAAGGTTGTTGAATTTCCATCTCAACCGTCTCCTCCATTACCGGCGGAAGCAAATCCATTGGTCAAACAACAAGAAGCAAATGCAATAGACGCACAGACACCCACTCAAAGCATCCCAGGCTATTTTCTGAAAGTAACAAAAATCACATTAACGCTGGAACAGGAAGATGGAATAACACACTATCACATACGTCCTAATTTAGTGACAAAAATGAAGCAGGTTTCAAATGTCACACCAACACACAACACCTCTTATCTATTGCAAGACCCGCAAAATGATTCGAGCCACTCAATAGTCGGTGAAGCTAATGAAATCACCACTGAACAGGTCAAATGTCAACAACAACAACCGGAACATGGATTCCGGACTAATACAAAACACAAGTGTCATCAACCTCGCCTTTGTTATAATTGCAGACAAACAGGCCATTTCATAAAAAATTGTCCGCAACTCACTGAAAAGGGAATTATCTAAAGGAACTTACCTATAAGTTCAAGATATACCCTAGCAACACATTTGGGGGAAACACTTTCAAACGTTTCCCAGATGCATAACCTGTTTTTATGCAAATATGAAACTAAAACAAAAAAAATTATATATGCTCACTAGCTCAAATACAGTGGAATAAAGAACACCCGCAATCCCCACACAGAGAGCTAGAACACCGAATAAAATTTTTTAAAAACGATGCGTCTCCGACAAAGTTTCTTCCAAACGGGAGAAGCTATAAAAATATCAGAAGGCATGATTACCAGTCCATATGCTCATATACCTGAGAAATTACTTGGAATCCGAAAACAACTCGAACCGTATCACAATCAGGCATAGGCCTGTACAAAAACGACAACATTTTTTAAATCAAATTTAAAGCAAACAGAAATAGTGAGATGTCACACACGCATCGACTACATCAGTGGTTCTTAACCTGTGGGGAATTCCCCACTGATGGAGAATGGCGGAGTTGCCAAGTGGGGAATGACCGATCGGACAGTAGATCCACTGCTTCAAAATTTGACACATCACATCCAAATGTTGACTTACTTTACAAATCACAACCATTTACAGACTGTTTTAATAACAAAAACAACCAATATATGAGGTATTGTAAGTCATGTTTGGGTAAAAGTGACAACACTGTTGGTGTTACGGTGAGATTCATTCATACTTGGATTTAGAAATTTCCTTATGACTTTGCGCCTTGTTTGTTATTCTTGCTTGTTCACGTACAGTTTTTCAAAATTTTCCATTACTTTGTAGCTTTAAAGACGATTGTTACTTAGGCTCGGTTATTGATATGCTTCGCAATAATTCTTTAGAAAAGGTTTACCAGTTGCCAGTGTTAGTGAGTAACGGTAATTATGCTGAATTTAGCCATAAATATATGTGTCTTCTGAATCGCAGGTCACAGGTGTGATAAATATAGTGCTTTACGTTGGCGTTTAATGTGTTTTAGTTCTGCAATTTGTGAACCCCAAAGATCGAGATGCCGAAAAGAAAGTACGACAACAATTACCTGGACTACGGCTTCACGTTTTTGGAGAAGCGTAATGAGCATCTTCGACATGTCGTGCAACACAAAGTCGCAACTGTTGGCAAAGGTCAAAGCGTTACCCGTCTTTGCAATTCAGCTGGATGAGTCCGTGGATGTGGAAAATTTGTCTCAACTAATTGTCTTCGTTCGATATATCTACAACCAAAGCATCGAAGAGGACTTGCTGTTTTGCCGCCAACTGGAAACAACAACCCAAGTCGCCGAAGTCATGCAGCTTGTCGACGCCTTTTTTGAGGAGGAAGGATTGGACTGGGGCAAGCTCGTCCATGCCTGCACAGATGGGGCTCCTGCTATGTTGGGTGCGAGGTCTGGATTCACGAAACTACAGAAGCAGAAGAATCCCAAGGTGGTGACCCTCCACTACATCATACATCGAGAAGCGCTTGCATCAAGGACGATGACACAACCGCTCAAAGAAGCGCTTGACACGGCAATCAAGCTTGTGAATTTTGTCAAAGCGAGCGCCCTCAACACTCAACTATTTCGACAGTTGTGCCAGGATATGGAATCCGATTACGAAGGACTGTTGTTCCACACTGCCGTTCGCTGGTTGTCGAAAGGCGACATGTTAAATCGGCTTGTGCATTTGCTCCCCAAAGTCACACAATTTTTGGAAGAAAGGAACAAAGGAGATCTGAAAGCTGCTGTTCCCGATGAGGCATTCCAGTGCAGGCTGGAATTTCTCGCAAACATGTTTAGTCACCTGAATGAGCTTAACCGCAAGCTACAGGGTGCAAACTCTGATATAATCGGGCATCGAGACAAAGTGAACGCCTTCGTCTCAAAACTTGAGTTGTGGCGAGGCAAGTTCGAGACTGGCCGCAGCGCAACGGCTTTTCCAACGT
>Ga0210059_1001614_pt1 | contig 34322 bp, 13 predicted proteins | sample Ectturendosymbi2_FD_188042 | JGI IMG/M metagenome (GOLD analysis project Ga0210059, IMG submission 188042) | Ecteinascidia turbinata endosymbiont from Florida, USA - Sample 2 (SPAdes) (version 2) | ecosystem: Host-associated > Tunicates > Ascidians > Unclassified | place: Key West, Florida... | reverse complement strand
CGTTCACCTTACCAAAAAATTAAAGGTCTACTTAAAGTACTTGAATGCTTATAGGCTTGCCAGATTTCTCATGCTTCAAATTTTTCATATTTCAATGTTTTAAACCAGTCACATCTTGTTTTGTCCGAGACTGAGATCCACCAACTACTGCCATACATCTTCAAACGCCAATCCTAGAAAGCTCATCAGCTTAGCCTACAGTTGCAAGCTGCACTGGTGCAGATAAACGAAGGGCTGTATTTTCGCAGCCCGAGATTGGCGACCAGATTATAATCCAATACCGCCAATATCGCCAATGTACTTGTAAAAGTATTGTTACACTTAATTATAAAATTTAATATCCAAGAATTTCAAGTAATAAACAACAGTCAAGGTCATGTTTCCTCCGTTTTTTCTTCAAAAACTCATCGTCAAAATATCAACAACGCTTTGCGATAGGCGGATATACCACCATGTTTTTTGCAGCCAATTGTTTGGTTTCTTTCCTTTAGGGCTGTGCGGATGACAGCCCCGAAATCGCCAAATTCATCGCCAAGTGTGCTGAAAACGTCATCGCATAAGTGCTGTCGTTGGCAAGCAGCGAAACATTGGTGTTGATGGATTCCTAGGAAACGTTGAGCCGAAATGGTGTCGGAAGTACCGAAAATGATTGTGTTGTAAAATTTTCGTAACTAAATCCAAACTTAAGGCGAGTTTGGCCGTTTAGCGGAATCTTTTGCCTTACATTTTTCAGGGAGGGCTGCAGCCCGGCAGCCCGCCTAGACGAGCCGCCCCTGCTGGTTCGTATTTTTGTGATACCCTGACTGTTGGCATATGTTTGTATTTCTTGAAGAGTTCTTTTATAGCTGGAGGATGCTACATTTTCAGAATATGCGTAAAAAAATTATTCAGCATCCCGATCAAATTCCTTTTCTGCAAGAGTTTAGGATGGTCCACCACGAAACGTGACCGACAAACGTCGTGTGAAAAAACTGTATATGCTAATCAAACGGGAATATTTTCGTTTTTTCAAAACCGTCCTCACTTATACCCATGCTTTTTTTCTCCTGCTAAAATGCATATTATGTTGCACTAAGTTAACCAAATAAAAGATGCCGGAAACTACTTAGAAACAACAGCGTTAAAACAAAAAGTTCAAGACCCAATAATTTTACTTCAACCACCAGAAAAGTTATAACCAGTGACAAAAAACTAAACGTTGTACTTGCTTGCATCCCGCTAACATGGGAAAAATAAGTAAGCATGAGGAATATCTAGTATTGATAAGTGACGCTAAACCTGTGCAGTTTTCAGAAAATCTGGGTGGTTCAAGGGTCCCGCTATGATCACAGGAGCCGACCTTCCTTTAACTAGCATCCATGGCGTTCTTCATAGAAGGCCTAGTCTGCTGAGGTCAACGGTCGTTTTTCGTGGAAGCGGATGCGGAAGCGGTTGACGAAATAGCCGCTTCCACATCCCTGGCTGTAACTCCATTCACTCATCAAATACTGGGAAGAAAACTGAAGGCATTTTTGCAATCAGGTTGTTGTAACATTCAGGTCTGCTATTTAGAGTAGTTCCGCGAGAGCACTGGTTAATTTATCATAGGAACATACTCAAGGCACGCCTGAGTTTACAATGAAGAAAATCAGACCCGCCCTTTATTGCTCGACTTTACGCTCAGTTTTAACATCAGGCAAATTTGTATTAACTCATGGTTTTATTACTATAAATTTAAGCACTGCGATATTACTCTCACTTGCGTCAGAAACTATCTTGAAATGACAGGGGTTAATGCAATAACATGCGTTAAAGCACGTAACAAACGTTATTGCAAGCAACAGGGGTTTAACACGAGTTCAATTCTTTTATGGAGGAAGAGAGTAAACCTTAGTATCCCAAAACATCGGGGTTAAAATAAGCCACTAGGCTATAAATCTCTTTCGGTAGTCTAGTCCATTGGTACGCCCACTTGGACTAAGCCAGCTTGGTACACCCACTGCTGGTTTTGGTGTTAAGCTTGGTACGCCTACTGCTTAACTTGTTATCACTTGGACAATAGTCAGATAACTGATTGAACCTGGAAATCTACTCACTATTTAAACCCTTCATGGCAGTTGAAACTTCCAGTTCGTCTCGATTCCCATTGGTCGAAAAATCGAACATCACGAGACGTGGTACGATACGAAGTATCGTTGCGTTTCGTCGGCGTCCGTAATGGAGTCGTGCGCGATTGCGGTGTTCACGTCTAATTGTTCGCCGGAATTCAAGGGCGTTTTTCCCGCTGCTCATAATAACTGGATATTGCCCGTGGGAATATTGTATACTAGTTTTATCCGTTCAAATCGTAAATGTTGCTTATCGTTTTGTATCGGATGTTAATGCAAATGGTTTCTACACTATTTTGGGTTACTCTCTTCCTGGGTGTGACTTACAATTAATGTATGGAGCATAAATACATAACAGTTTTAAATACACAATACAATATCCTGGTAGACTGAATGTTTTAGTTATCACTTTGTCCCAGTGTCTTTCTCTTGAAATTCAGTTCGTTTCTTCAGGTAGCTTTGGTGTTCTAATAACTCTTCTTTGTCATTGCTATTCAATGTGACCATCGACAAGCTTCCAAGTCACTTTCTGAACTTGCTTCTAGAGTAGTTGAAATCTTCAGCAGGTCGTTTTTACAGAACAAAAGATGTTTCATGTTGAGGATGCAATGCGAACTCAACATTGTGAAGTAACTGTCTAAAATTGTTGGATTGGGAAGCTCACAGAAGTATGTAAATTGTTTTGATCAAGGTTTCAAATATTTTTGCAAGACATTTTTTACATGAAACAAAAATGATAAGCCAAAACCACACTTTTTTATTATCAACAGAAAATTCCCAATTTACTTGAGCATTTCATTTGTGTGTGATGCATATATGCATAAAATATTGTGAACCTTGTGCTTGGATTTTTGATAATTGTTATCATCAATAATAAGAGCTGCATGCATTTTTCAAATCAGCTGGGAAATGGAAAGAAAATGCTTGGTTTACACACATGGCCCACATCACAGGGACTCAAGGACAAACTACTTGGGTACAATGCATCATAGGATGGGTGTTGGTTGCTACACACATGCAATACTTCAGGGGAAAACACCTAAGCAAAATATCAACACTATCTAATGCATTTGAAAATCATCACGTAGAACCGCAATGTAGAACCGATACATGGTGGTAAAAAATGGAGATTTGTGAAAAGCATTAGACAAATGGCATGAGCAGTTAAAAAAGTTCGGTAAAGATGCTCATTGTTGGACAAAGGCATATTGGTTGTCTCTGATCAAGGCTGTAAATGTCATGATGAAATGACGAGTAACTTAATGCCGGTGAACACTTAAATTCTTGGGATGTAATGCAAAATTCACTAGGTTTATTGTTGGCAATGCACAGATGTTTAATACTATACTCAGACTGTGTAATTGCACCATACATGATAGACATGTATTAACATGCAGAACAGGTATATAGTGATCTTCACTATAGCAGATAACTGAGAAAAGGTGCCCCTGAGTCAGTTCGCTCATTGCCATCCATTAATGAAGCATTTAGTAATTCATAAAATATTCGAATTGTTTGGTAAATGTAGACTTTTACCATTCAGGAAACAACTTTTGCAGTGGTGCAAGATGTTTATACTTTTTAGAGAAAACTGCACCATCTGGCTTGTCACAATTAAGAAAAGTTTAATGTTCAATAAGAATGTGCTGTTTGTCATGTATTTTGATTTTGTTTGTTGTTCTTCCTTGTATACATCTACTTTTCACAGAAAAAACTGCAGTCCATATTTTTTTGTACTTCATCAATTATTTTTTAGTACTTGCTGTATGTAATCTTTTTTACCACAACAAATTTTCTCAATGAGACTAGAGCCACTCCCCTGTGTATATAAGCCTGCTTTTTCATCTGCAATTTTACCTCACTTTGTTCTATATTTATTTGTATGTCTTTTTATATGTTGCTATTTTTTTCAACTTTTATTTTCTAACACTTATGAAAATGTTTCAAATAGGGTTGGTTGACCGCATGATTTCCATGGTCTTTCACCAATCCTGTGTGATGCAGTGACAATCTTTGTTTACACTGATCATTTCTTTTGTTGTTGTGCTTTCACATATTCTAATTTCCATGAAATATAGGTTACCTTTTTGCATGGTGGCTGTTATTGCATTGTATCAGAGATGAGCACGGATCAGGACTGCATCGGACTGGATCAGGACTGAAGCCAATTTCGGCCGGATCATGACTGGATCGGACTGCAATTTTTTTTGAAAATTTGTGGATCAGGTCTGGATCGGACTGAGAAAATTTTTGTTGTTTTAATGTGATTATTCTGAAAAGATCAAAAATTTTAGTTGTGATCCGATTTCACAGGTTAGCTAAATGGCAGTGCATTTTGCCATCAAACGCAAAAACTCTGCTGGGACTATTCTGCAATTTGAACTGTATCCACCTTTGTTCACATATAACGTTGAGTTCTAGTAGCAACGTGAACATAGTTGAGTGGTTCGTGTCTATGCCTGCTGTGCGATTGTTCGCGTGTTCTGCTCTCACCATTTCCTTTGGCTCAGCTTGTAGAGGTTACACCTTTGATAGGAGTGCTTTTAATGTACTTTTTCAAAAAGTTCAGGGATTGGGGTTTACGTTTATGGTTTAGGTGTTAGGATTAGGTTTCGGGTTAAGGTTTTAGGTTCAATTTTTGGGTTTAAGTTTTAGGTTTGAATGTTGGGTTTAGCTTTTGGGTTTAGGTTTTGTTTTAGGTTTTGGCTTTAGGTTTTTGGCTTAGGTTTTGGGTTTAGGTTTTGGGTTTAGGCTTTGGGTGTAGGTTTTGGGTTTAGGTTTTGGGTTTAGGCTTTGGGTTTAGGCTTTGGGTTTGGTTTTAGGTTTAGGGTTTTAGGTTATGTAACAAGGACCCGGTAATCCAAGTGTATCGTCCTTGTCACTTGACCAATCCAAGCAATCGGATTCTCCTAATGGCAAAATAACTCCAGCAGTGCTTTTACCTATGATGCCAAATAGATGCTTCCTTGTCGATTTTGGAAATGCCAAAAGGCTGTGTCTATTTTGCCGCATGAGGCAAAAGCACTGCTGGAACTATTTTGCCTTCAACCAATCATTTGGCTAAAGGCAAAATAGCTCCAGTAGTTCTTTTGCCTCATGAGGCAAAATAAAAATACATGATTTTACATTGGCGGATCAGGACTGGATCGGTCCGATGATTTTCAAAAACTTTGCGGATCAGGACTGGATCGGATTCAATTTCATCGGGTCAGGACTGGACTCGGACTGAAAATTTTCACAGTCCGCTCATCTCTGCATTGTACCTGCTATTATCTGAGTCATATGAAACAGTAAATTTTACTCTCTCCAGCACAATCACAAAATGCATTCAGAAGATGTTGAAGACCACAAATACTGGAACCAAATGCACATATATCATCAGCAAACAGTTGGTGATTAACAACTATGTTATCCACTGTGTATCCTTCTTTGGCTGTGTGTAGCTGAGTTGGACTGAAAATTATCAAGATATGCAGCAAATAAAATTCACTGTATTGTGAAATTTTTATTTGATGAATGTATTTCTGAACGAGAAACACAGTCATATACTTTGAAAAATTTGGATGTTTTGTAGGCTGTATTAAAAAAAACACCTTAGATGCTTTTATTATAATTGACATGAGTTTACCTGTTGTGATTTCGCATGGCAGTGCTACCCAGTACCTTATTCTGGCTTCCATTCACACTACATATTTCTTAAATGTTTCTGTTTAAAGGAACTTGCAGATAACATTTAAGATGTAATTTTGTATTTGAAAGCGCCATCTTCTTGATACAGGACTAAGCAGTGCAATTTTATGTTTTGCTGTAATGTGTTTGAATCATATCAGTGAAATACAAACCCATTTTTAGAAAAAGCATTGGGATGCATTGATACAAATTCCTGAATTCAGTCATTACAAGCTGTTCTATTCCTTATATGTTATAACAATGGAAACATGGTTCTGTAAGTTATTAAAGGATGTGTAAAAGTAAAAGCATTTGAAATCCTGAGCAAAACAATGAACATGCATCTATGCGCTGCTGAAGACCTCCATCAGATCATTTTTTCTGCTAGCCGTTTACCTGGAAATCTGATGTTAGAATGTCTTCATTTCTCTTCCACTGCTAGATCCCTGTATGAGTATGAGCAGAGGCGAATTTTCATTTTCGGGGCCCTAGGCTATTTTAAATTGGGAGCCCTTCTGGAAGGCAGAGGTGGCCGTAGTCACATTTTTAGACACCGATACCGCTCCGATTCCAAAATTATTAAATCCGGGTCTGAAAAATGTTCAAATTTGAGCATCCGACTCCTGTTCAGACTCTGGATACCATCGATGTAACTGAAATTCAGCAATGTTTTACTTAAGAATTGACATGCATAAAAAAACCCACGCAAAATAACAAGTGGCTCTGGGTCCATTTTTCACAAATTTTTGACTCCGCATCCTACTTTGAAAGAAAAACGCAGGATCTTGCCGAAGTCGACTGCGGCTCCGTAGCCACCTCTGGTGCTGGTGTAGACCTTTGTGGCACATTAAAAAATGGGTTATTGGCTTCGTTTTTTCAATAACAGCTCGTACTGCATCTGCTTTGGCAGTGGTTTTATTTCGCTTGGTAGAACCACTCTCATATGTACGTTTCGACCTTCTGAAGTTGATGTATGTAAGTAAGTCTACTGTAGATCCAGTGTTATCCTGATTACTTTGAAAAAAAGAAATCAACTTATACGTGAAGCTCACTTTGCTAACTAAGCTGAGAAGCTCAAGCTACTAATTGGCCTCACTAATACATCAAGATGTGTGTCTTGTTCAACGGTAGTTAAAATCTTATTCTATGCATTGAGCTGTTGAAGGAAATGGCCCTAGATTGCTACAAAACAATTGAAGTCAGGGAACATCCCAGCTTAACACGCGCGATATTACAAACAGTTAACGTTTTGCTCCATTGAATATCTGCAGCCTTGGCTACAGTGCAGGCTAATCTTGTCTCTACCCCGTATCTTACCCATAAAAAGCAACAAGAGCAGAGCATGGGCGGCGGAAGGATTTTTCTAGGGAGTGCCATTTGCGGATTTTTCCAACCATACAATTTTTTCCAAGAGGGGACAAACTTGATGAAATTTCATTTTTCCTTTTCAAAACCAAGAAAACAACCTTTTTTGCTAAAAATGTAACATATAAATGTCAAATTTCAAAATCCAAGGGAGCCCTGGACCCCCTTCCGACGCACATGAACAAGAGAGAGACCTGGGCTAAACGAAGTACTGTACTTCAATGGCCTCGAGTAACCTTAAAAATTGATTCAGGCGTTTTGTCCCACACATTATACGTAAGAATAACCAATTCTCAACGTCATAAAAAGATGTAGTAGGCACATTGCCTATTACAACTACAAACTGTACAACAAAAACAAAACTTAAAAAGCACACAAAGTTGTACATCAAAAACCCTAAACTGGAATCAACATTAGCATCAAAAAGCTGAGATGAATGCTGACTAACATCAAAACAAGTCAAGCATGAAACATAAGCTTACCATGACCAGAAACAGGCTTTAAGCATACTTTGATCACACATTTACACACACGTCCTGCCATGCTTCAAACAGGAAGAACAATGGCGGCGTTGCTACGCAAAATGACGTAGAGCCACGCCCCAATCAGGCGAAAAGCCAGACAAACAATGGCGGCGTTGCTACGCAATATGACGCAGAACCTATCAAGAGATACCACTCAGATTAATGAGGTTTTATGAACCTTATGGGAATCACCCCGGAAACAGAGTCCCTATAAATAGGCCGATTTTGGCAATAAAATTTCAGATTGGTACTAGGACCTTCCGACGATACTAACCTCCTTCTGGAGTATTAAAACTCTTTTTTGCTTTGGAAGTAAAACCAACTCTGCCGCCTAGCCGAAATTAGGTTGGTTAAGTTGTGGAACCCTAGCAGTGCGATAAAGTACAGATTCGCCACTAGATCCACAATCAAGAGTTTTTGACTGAGTAAGTCCTTTAGACAGGATTGCTTCAGGCAACACGAGTGGCTTTGTCCAGGTGAATTTATGACACTCAGGACCGTAAAATTGGAAACTCCAAAATACTGTTTCCTACCGTTTTCGAGAAAGCCCAAGTCAACATGAAAACTCACTTTGTTGACATTAAACCTTAAAACGCGTTCTCAAACGAACGGTTTGAAAAACGTGACATTTACATAGGAAACTGGCTAACTTTGTAATTAATGATCAACCTATCGTCGAAAGACTTTTACACGATCAAACGTATTCAAAAGACTGATCTGTACTTTAAAATTCTGCATTAGTAAGCAGTACGTTTGGGATTACGTTGCAAAGTGTGGAATACCTTTAGCATATAGGACAGATTTGCTGATTGCAGAAGTTGTTGCATGAAATGTTCTTGACTATGAATTTAAATCGAGAGAATTCCTTTATGGACCATTTATTTTATGTTATAGTGGTGTATACCTATTGTTGCTTTTGTTTGTGTATCAACGTAAATAAACAACAGTCAATAAAAACAAAACCAATTGTGTTCACTGCCGTTAGAATATCTAAAGAGGTATCAGAAGTAGGTCAGATGGTTAAAGCAAGTCATGAGACTTGTGACAACTGTCTGAGATATGGGAATAAAACGGACCCACCCGTAGGAATACTACCCTATCCAAAAAAAACGACCTTGTTAGTTTTAAAATAAACCCGAAACCTTCTGTTTCAAAGAGAATGCTCATCGTTATTCACTTCAATCTTCTATAGAGATCTTTTGTTAGTGGCATAGTAAAGTAAAAAACGTGCGTTGAACCCAAGGGCGTACGGAAGGGGGTTTTGGGGTTAACCCTCCCCCCCCTTGAGCTTGACATTTTACAAAATCTGTATTATAAAGCGAGTGTATAGGGCTTGATTTTTACAGAAATAAGGGGAGTGTGTGTAGAAGATAATGCCTACTATGTCAACAAACTTCCCTTGAAAACATGAATGTGACGTCAAATTGTGACGTCACAAACAGCGCACACCCAACACAAATGACCACCATATGCCATTAAATGAACCCCCCCCCATGAAAATTTATCTGCCTATGCTACTGGTTGAACCAAAACAAAAATAAGAATATAATTGGTTTGCAAATATGCTGGAAGTTGTTCATACTCCCAAAATTTGAGGCCCTCCAAAATCGGGGGCACTAGGCTTAAGCCTTTTTAGCCTGATGGTAAATCCGCGCCTGATTATGAGTGAATGCAGTTATAGTTGGGGTGCTGCTAAAGTGCTTTGCTTCTCTCAGTTTTGATTGTGCTAACACCTGCTTTGTAATGAGCCATATCTAACCATTTGTGTGCTCTTGTTTCATTGGTGTGCCTCTGTGATATGGACCATGAGTCTGTGGAAAACCCACAAATAAGCAAAAAGATTTTGATGGAAATGGTAGTGCATCAGCTAATGTTCACTTTAAAAAATGTAGGCATGTTTTTGAATCAATTGTTGTTGCTGATTATCTCAAACTATATCACTAACAATGAGAAAAGCTCAGAGACAACACAATATTTTGTTAGACATGTGCTTGTGAACGACTTCTGTTGGTAAATTTTGCATAGTTTGTCATAATTCAACAATCTGCAAATCACTTTGTTTCAGAAAGACTTAGCCACCGTGCATAAATAGGACCAATTTACTTTTTATTGCAAAAACTTGTTTCATAACAACAAATTCAATTTATTCATTTTGGCTGATGTAATATCATGTGAATTGGTTTTTGATCAAATAAAAAAATATCATCTGAAAGGTACCCTGTAAAAGCCGGAGCGCCGTGAAGAGCGGAGCTTGGTTGCGGAGGTTTGATGACGTAACCGGAGTCGCTAAAACTGATCTTTTTCGTTGAGAAATGAGAACTAAACGGTAGTAAAAATAATTTTATTGCAAAAGGTGATATTACACTACGGTAAAAGAAGGCTATTCTGAAGTTTGAAAATTTTTGCTAATCTGAGTTTCACAACGGTTTGGGGACAAAAAAATAGGTTTCAACAGTTGTGAATGTATAAAACTTTAAACATTGCAAACATCTATGTATTTGATGTTTGGGGGAAGCGCATATTTATTTGTAATAATAAAATATTTTTCCTTTGCATTTTCATGTTTATTCCTTTTGTAACGCAACTTTTTTCCACTCCGGTTACGTCATCAAACCTCAGCAACCAAGCTCCACTATTTACGGGCAACCATCTGAAAACATGTGAGGTCGCATCTATTAGGCCTATATCTGCCAGTAATTCCTTTGTTGCTTGAATGCACTTCATTGTAATATGTGAGGCAAAGCTATTTTATTAAGACCGATCAACAAAAATTTATAATCTTTGTTGAGGTTTATGTAAAAATGCACAGCAGTTTAAGTTTCTTTTAATAAATGATAACGATGTAAAAATTTAACTCTGCTGGATTATTTGTTGCTTGTGTGTAACACCATTGCATTGGTAAAATCTCTCTATTCATTTGGCAGTATGGTTTCGAATGCATAAATTATTGATGGACTAGGCTGCCTCAGCCCACCATTTTTTAATGTCTCCTTTAACAAAATTTTGTTTTCAACTTGTAACTTGGAAGAAACTTGAAACACTGGAAGGAATTGTGCATCAGAACAACTTTTTTAAGCATTTTCTTCATTCTTGTTGCAAGTTCAAGTTGCTTTCCACGGCAGGTTATTCCTTTTTCAGCAAGATCACAAGAATCACTTCAAAATGGAGTGCTTTTGTGATCAACTTGCAATATTGCAAAATTAAAATATCATGGCAATGTAAGAGGAAAGAACATTAATGATTCCAGCAAGCAGCCTGGTTGTGATGTGAACACGCGACATGGTTGCTGTGGTGGCGTTCGTACTTCGCACCATTGCATTCAGTGCACATGGGGGAAACTCCTTCTGTTCTGACAGCTGCGGATGCATGTGGTTTGAAGTCTCTGATACTGACGGCTCAGTACTGAAACGGAACGTCTACTTGTGGCCCCGCCTTTAGGGATTCGTGTTAAGGTATGAGTGTGTCGGGTTAGGGTTTGTATTAGTGTGAGAAAATGAAAAATAATTGAGGTCAAAGACTAAGTCCAACAATTTTCAGTTGTTTAAGTTATTCTCGTACTATAGCTTTTTCTGTGTACCTGACATGTAACCAAAATGTTTAAACTTACACAACTTATATCAAAAAAGTAATTGCAGAACTTTATTTCTTTATTCTGAGAAGCAAAATAACAGAAAAACACTAAAGATCAGATGTTTCGCAGAGGTCAGAAATTTCGCTTGACACCGGATTCAAAAATTGTGGTACAGGAGCGGAGTCGGACTCTGAAAATGTGACTCCTGTCACCTCTGATGACAATTTGCAGGGGTGTTTGACAGAGCTGAGCATTGGACTGGACTTGGATTGGACTGCATCCGGACTATGCCGAACTTTGTTGAATCTGGATTGAACCGGTGTCAAGCGAAATTTCTGACTTCACATCATGTACGCATGCACAGCAGAGATGATCACTATCCGGTTTGCCGGTTGGATTTCCGACAGGATAGTGAGTTTGCAACCAGATAAGGATATCCAAAAACTGCTTTCAAACGGGAACCGGATACGGATCCGGATATCCGAAACGCTTTTATGAAAATTTCGAGGATTCAGACTTTTGGAAAAAGTTGCACATTGCACAATCATTCATTTATTATCTTCAGAAGAATCTTTTCAGCCTTCTTCGGCTTGACTCCGATTCTGTCTATGGTGTAAACTCTGAACCGTAGAGTTGCTCCAAGTTTGTCAGCATGAATCTGTTCCTGGTGTGGCAAGATAGGGCTCTCTTTCAGTGTACATTAAAAGGACGTTGTTTGCTGCGTACCTGGACTAAAGCTAGCTAGTGTGGACCTACCGTTATCTGTAGTCTAGACTTAGACTAACTAGAGCACTTGCTTTTTTAATGTGTTCTGAAGTCTACACCATGTCTTGCAGTCTTCATGCCTATTCTACGTGATCCTGCATTGACTGGTTGTTGGGTGATAGCCTACCAGGCCAGATAGCTTGTTTAAACATGATATGCAAGATTGTTGATTTGTGACATTGGCTTGTTAGACTGAATTTTTAATCAGTCATTTCAATACAAATGACAAATTTTAAGCCGGTGTATTGTTTTGAATGCTGTTTTGGTTTGTAGAATAGCATTGCTATGTAGTTAGGTTTGGTTAAAGTGCAACAATGGGTAGAATTAATAAATAAAACTTGAATGTGAACTCACGGATGGTGTTAAAATCTAACCATTGTTGCCAAAAAAATGGCCAATGAAAACTTGGTGTGGCAACAGAACCGTCACCAGAAAGTCTCTATAGGGGAGCTTTACAGTACATTTGTGCAGTGGGGCTTGACATTCTGACATTTGAACAAACATCACTGTTTTATAGTGCTTCATATTTCAGTTTGGGAGGGGGGATTGGAGCTTTGTTTCGGAGGGGCTTAGCCCATCAAAGGACCCCCGTAGTGACTGGAATGTGTGGGAAAACTTCAGCTTGCTTTTTAATCCAATTGACTCGGAAAAGTACTTAGGTTATGCAATATGTCAAGCTTGCAAGAGAAGATATGTCAAACTTTCTGTTTACAAGCATGACAGGGACCACAGTGATACAACGCATCCAAGTGTCTGCTCTGCTTCGAGGCAAAATCTGTGCTGGGACTATTTTGCCTTCATTTGAACATAATTGGTTGAAGTAGTCATATGACAAGCATGGTACGCAGAGACAATTGGTTGGGATTTAGGAGTTTATGGTTAGTGTTTAGGATCAGGGTTTATGGTCAAGTTTTAGATTTAGGGGTTCAATGTTAGTGTTAGGGTTTAGGTTACAGTTCACTTAATGCAAACAAGAAGCTGCTAACTGCTTGTCATGACATATACCTGAAACAATGTCAACCATCATCCATGCATGGGACTGAGCTTTTACAGATGTCATGGCCAACTAAGCAGGACATGCGTTCCAAACTTGTCGTGTGACTACTTCAACCAATCGTGTTTAGCTAAAGGCAAAATAGCTCCCGCAGTTATTTTGCCTCATGAGGCAAAATAGACACAGCACAAAAATGTATGTTGTACATCGCAATACACTTTCGGATAGTTTTCGGATACCAATAGTATGATTTCAACAAAAACAGGTTTCGGATCGGAAACGGATATCATTTTTCAAAAACAGGATAGGATCGGATAGTGAAAATCCACTATCCGATCGTCTCTGATGCATAGAGTAATATTCTACATACCAAATACGTTGATAAAACTGATTATTAGGGCTTATGAATTCGTAGTTAGGTAAGTATGTCGGGTTAGGGTGAGTAAAAGAAAAATAATTGAGGTCAAGGACGAAGTCCGAAAATTTTCAATGGTGAACTTCTTCCCGTGCCATAGCTTCTTGTGGATACCTGACGTCTAACCGAAATGTTTCAATTTGCCCGACACACATCAAAAAACGAAGTACCAGGCATAATTTCTTTATTCTGAGAAGCAAAATAACAGAAAAACAACAACAGGTCAGAAATTTCGCAGAGGTCAGAAATTTCACATGACACCAAACTGCAAATTTCTTATAAATTTAGGCCAGGCCGGATTTTGGACTGAGTTAATGGAAAAGAATTGCATGATATTTGTTACTAAAAAGCTGTCTTTGTTAATTTTTTGGACTTTGTTTGGACTTAGACTTTTAATTTCAAAAAAAGTTTGGAACGTGATTGGACTTGGACTGAGTTTTGAAAATTCGGGACTGGATCTCGATCGCAAAATATGACAGTCCGCTCATCTCTGGCGTTTTTTGAATGTGGGATTTCACCGATGGGAACTTCCCTTGGTCGTGAAACATTCAGAGGAATTTTAGTTTCCGCGTTGAGTTTACCGAGAAACAGTACTGTACAGGCTAATCGAACAATGTCTGAATATACTTAAGTTTACAAAGAGTGTTGAATGAGAAAATGAACCCCCACCCCATGCACAACAATCCTGAACGGTTTCTGGAAACACTTCGAGTAACGTCGCATGGCAGAAAACGCCTTCAGTGTAAAAGGTCAGTCGCATTTTAGGCTAGTTTGCCATTACAGGTAGTGCAAATAATTCTTCCATCGCATGTTTATGATGTTTTCTAAGCTTTGTTTCCGTGTTGCAGTTGAGTTCGTGGTGCTATCTGAGATGCACGTACAAACTTCCCCTAAATCAAATGAGTTGCAACATGAACAACTTTCATCTGATGAAATTTATGTTAGGCTATATTATTCATTGGTAATGGTAATGGTTTATTGTTTCATATGACTCAGCCAACAAGCAGAAGCACCATAAAAGTCATTGCATGAGGTATTCAGGTAAACCAACCATCAGCGAACATTAGAGCAAATGAAAACACAATGGCACAATAGATGATCAGTGTAAACAAAGAGGGGCGCTGTGTCAGATAATAGGATTGGCAGAAGACCGTGGCGGTCATCTAGTCAACCAACCCCATTTATCATTTTTTGATAAGTGTTGAGAAACAACAGTTGGAGATGAAATAAGCATAATGAAAAGAAAAACAAAAACAAAAAACGAGTGAACGCAGAACATGAAGGAAATGTACAGGTGAAAACGCATGCCTATGTACACAGATGAGTGGATCGAATTTAAGTGAAGGAATTTGGTGTGGTTGAAAGATTTTTAGCAATACAAAAAAATTAAAAAATAATAATAAAAAAAAGTAAAAAAGTTGTAATAACTAATTAATGAGGTACAAAAAAAAACAAACAAAACAGAAAAAACTGAAAAGTGTACTTTCATGCTGAAAAGCATAGAATGTACACAGAAAATATGAAAAAGTAGATATACACAAAAATTAAACAGAGTCACAGATTATTAGAATACACAGTATTTTGTTCTGGTCAAGTGAAATGTTGCTTAAGTTCATAATTGGGATTTTTTTTCATGTAGGAGGTGTTTCTTAAGTTTCCATTTAAAGGTGAAGGTGGTTGAAAATTTAATATCGTCTGTATTGAAGAACATACTTTTGGGCCAATAAATTTAAGAGAAAATTTTCTTGAGGAAGATTTAATTCTAGGTAAAAATAGGTTTTTAGAGGTTGCTAGTTCTGTGGAGTGATAATTAATTGAGCTAAGCAGAATAAAATATTCATCAAAATGATTTGGAAGCAGTTTGTTATGACAAGTGTGCACGAATTTGCCTACTGAAAAGCTGTATAGTTTGGGAAGGCATAAGATGTTTAAGTGCTGGAAATGTTCTTCTAGTGATCCCATGTTAGTTGGATTTATTATTTTTATAGCTTCATTTTAGAGCTTAATGAGAGGCTGAATGATGGCTTTTGAAGCACCTCCCTAATTGAGGATTGAGTAATTAAGGTTGGGGTAGATTAATGAGTTATAGACAAGCTTCAGTTCAGGTAGTATTTGTATAATGTTTAAGTTGACTCTTGATAGTTGAGTTTTTACCTTTTGTACATAAGGTTTCCAGCTTATCGTATTGTCAAGAAGGACACCTAGGTATTTTAGGTTATCTTCTGGGGGAAATGTTGTGCTCATTTACTATAACTTTAAATGAAGCAGGATTGTGTTTTCGAGAAGTTAATAGCATAAAATTAGTCTGTGTTTTACATTTTGCCTCATTACTATATTTTCTGTTTGGAACTTGCTAAACGTGTTTGTTTTTCATGTTAAAGTTTCTTTCACTTGGGAGTTAAAAATAGTCTTATTGTGGTTAAGAGAAAGCTTGTTGGCTCTCAGCCAGTGGTTGATTTTACATAGTTCAAGGTTAACAGTTGTCTGAAGAACATTAAAACAGGAATTTGACATATGGAGATTAATATCATCAGCAAATAAAGTAGTATGAAAAGAGGAAGCTTTTATGGTATCGTTCATGTAAATAAGGAAAAGCAAAGGCGAAATAACACTACCCTTAGGGACCCCGCAAGATATTCTTTTGTACTGAGATTTAAATGCCCTTATTTTAGTGCACTGCATTCTATTGTGCAAAAAATGTGAGAATTGTTTATGAGAAACACCTCTGATACCATGTGATAAACTTTATCAAGTAAAATTTCATGGTCACAGCAGTCAAACGCTTTTGATAGGTCTAGAAATAAGGAACATGTTATTAATTTATTATCAAAGTTTCTGAGTAGTTTATCATAAATAGCTGTAATGGCTAGCTCTGTTGAGTGATTTTCTCTGAAACTGTATTGTCTTTTGTCAATTAGATTGTGTTCTGTCAAATAAGAGTGTACTCTGTGATAAAGTTTTTCAAACAACTTTGACCACACTGGAAGAACAGTGTTTGGTATATATTCAGATGTGGAACTTGGGCTATGAACTTTAGGAATTGGGATGATGTGGTCTATTTTACCGCTAAGATGCTGGCGGCAACAGATTGGCTTAAGCAATTGTGCCGTCAGTCGAACATTCAGTCTCGTGGCATGATGCAATTCCAATAAAAAGGTCACTTGTCATGCAATCAGCGTGTTGCTTGTAGCGTAACAGTTTTCTTATACTTCATATCTGGTATGCCATTGCTTTTCGGATCAACACTCACCTTGGTGACTTCCCTTTTTTTGCTTTTTTCAAAACTTTCTGCAGTGGTTTTTTAGGTTTAATGTTTATCTTTTATGTTTACTTCATTTCTGCCAAGCCTGTTGCCACCGCCATGTTGGTGGCAAAATAGACACTGCCTTAGCTATTTTGAACTTGGGTTTCTCATTGGTTTATGCAATTTGTTTGGCTGTACACTTCAGAATATTTCAGATGTTAGAAATTTTATGGTTGTTTCAAAGTTCATAGTTGAAGTAGCACAGACATAATTTGAAATGGTTGTGTTTGGACATGTTATAAGTTTGTTTTCCAGAAGAAGTTTATGAGCAAATGTCGCTAATTGGCATTTATGAAATTGTTAATTTATAGGCTAAGTGATATTTGCAATAAATTAGGCCCAGTAAAAGTGTTAACTCTACAGGTCACATTTGATTTTCAGGTTACATTGGCAGGCAGGTCACACATTAGCTTAAATATTTTCTACCTGCAATGCTTTTTTGGTAATAATTATAGTCTATCAGATGGAGGTCAAAGATAAAGTAAGATAGTATACATTACATAACCATGACTTATTTAATGAGAGGAATATGTTTTTTCATCGGAAAATAAACAGAAATCATGTGAAAAGCATGAAATCAGATAGAAGGCTAGTTAGAGTTATCTACATATAAAATTCTCAATGCTGCAGGTCTGGCGGCAACAAATGGCCTGCAGCCTGGACTTTGTTCGCCCCTGCAGTGAATAACAGCAGTCTCAGTGTAGTTTAATTATTACAAATGAAATATAACTGATTTGACATGATTTACAAGTTTTTTTAAAATGTAGTTCATTTGATAGTTCAACAACTTAAAGTGTATGAATCATAATTACGGTACAAAAAATAGAAACAAAGCAATCAGAGACAAGGATACATAAATGTTAAATCACATGCACAACAATGATTTACATAACACAGATGATGATGGGCAAGCAATGGGTGAAGAGTTGAGGGATATATAGATGAAAAAGTGAGACATGCACATTGCACATACATAGATGATAGAAGTGAGTGACAACGGAGGTTATGAAGCAGAACGCAATGCAGCGACCATGACATTGCAGAATAAAGGCATGTAACAAATTCAATGAACATTTTTTATCAACGTGGACCGTGATGAAGCAATACAATTACCCATGAACCTATATGGTGTACCATGGCTACATGTATGTTACGAATGGCACATAGCACACCTGAATGAAGTTGAAGAGAAAAGGGTGGAAACAGATTACAACAAGTTTGACAATGAAACTGAATCCAATAGGTTTTGGGTACATGAAAAAGAAAATATGTTTAGTTGTTTGAGTGGAATACATTAAGTCTAAAGACATTAACAATTCTTTCATAATACCATGACATATATCCATCTATATATTACACATCTTATGTCAGAGTCATGACACCGACATAATTATCTGCAATTTCCTTGTAAAGAATTATGGGTCTAAGAATGAGACTAAAGTCAATGTCTGTGAGATCGTAGAGGTGAACATCATTCCATTTGGCTTGAAGGTCTTTTACTGCAGCAAAGGGACTCCTTCAAAGTACAAGTCTGAGCCTTATTCTAATGTAGGTCATGACAGATGCATTTTTTACTGTATCTACTAACTTCATATCTGTCTAACGCTTTTTACAAATCATAATCTTTCTATCACTATCTAATGCTTATGTAGAGGTTATATAATGGTGTACGAATGTCATAGATGCTTTGTTTCAGTGTTTGTTCCTCTTCAGTATTGAATGCGTGTAACCAGTGGCGCATCTAGACTGACAAAAAGGAGTCTGTCATAGAAAAGAAGCTTTGATAAGTCTTCAGAATTAAAACATTTCCTACTGGTGTCCTAAAACCCGATCAAACATGGCTAGTGGTGCAGGACAACTAGCTATGCAGATAGTGTTACTGGTAGAACTCGACCAATAAATGCTTATTTGGGGCGATGCCGATGTTTCTGATTTTTCATTGCTGATAACTAACATTTTTGCATTACTCAAGCCACAGTTCGAAGACACTGTAGTGTATTTTTTCCTTCAGTATGTAGGCCACATAAATAAATGGAATAATTGCACAAGTTTCAAATGAAAGGGTAGATTGTGGTAAGTCAGGAACATTTTACAAATAAGCAATAAATATACATATGACATGAGAACAAAGAGTAATTATGAAGATGAAATCATATAATGTGCGACTCATTACAAACAATGATGAAACTATCACTTCACTGCGATAGAGAACAGTACAACATAGAATCTGCGCAAACCTAAGTCACTAAAACAGTTAACCTTGACGGCATGAGCCCTGATTTGTTCGCAGGCAGCCATCTGCTGACTACACAAAAAACTGCAAGCAAATGTTATGTCATAGAGTGGTTTATTGGGAAGATTGGGGAGTGGTCTATACATCACGCACTACTTGATGTAGTCGGAGGACTGCGTGCCGTAAGGAACAGTATAGAGAATTTCCGTTAATTAATCATAGATGAAGTAGCAACTTGGGTTTATGACTACTCTGTGCAGAACAACAACGTAGCAGCTTTCATGATCAAATATTGCCGATATATATCAGTGGATTTGCCGATATGATACATTGCCACATTGGCATGCCTGTGTATCTGCTACAGATCTGCGGGTTGGTTGCATTGTCGAAACACACAAAAAAAATATCCAGGTTATCACGTGTTTTTGGTTAGAGCGCATTCATTACATCACAATCGCTTTTTGTTCCTGTGAACGTCGTGCTGAAAAGATATGTAGTAACTTGCCGAACAACCAGCAAACATCTGCCACACAGCAAAAAACTCTGTTTATCCAAATGTACATACACTTATAAAAATGATGCTGACAATCACTTGCACAACTGCATCTCTACAGCGCAATCTATCAAGTCTGAGATTGTGCAAAATATACTTGCGAACTCACAGTGGATAAGAGCGGCTAAGTGCAATTGTTGAATTTACATCATAATATAAAAGTGAATTACGAGAAATTAGTAGGAGACTTCATTTACAGTAAACAACAGTGCCAGCTGTTCATTCTGAAACGGCTGTTTTCATAATACAACGCTTGATTGTTTTTTTGTTCAAATAATTGTGACACCAATTTCTGAGGCAAGCTAATTGCGTCATTCAATATGGGACATTCCACGTATATAGCTTCTATCCAACAAACCCACGTTACTTGGAGTGACAATGAAGTAGGCCTAAACCTTTTTCCATTCTGTCATTACCTTGGTGCTAACAGCAGATAAAATTTAGGCCTGAACTACAAAACCGAACAATCACGAAGTGAGACTGTGTTCTCTCACTACAAAGCGAAATATTTGCAAAAAACTCTGCGAGCGCCAAGCATTTTACGAGCTTCTGACAGCTTTGCTTGCATTGGAGTTGGCTTGGGCATTGGGCAGAGTAGGAGATTCTCAAACACGTGCATTCTATGCAATATCAATTATATTGTTCGAAACTTTAGATAGCTTCATATAATTCCATAAGTGGTATTCAGACTAGGCAGCAACATTGTTGTTTCGTAATAGTACTATGCAACGTTAGAAGGGAAATGTAGGCTGTTGCCTGTTCCAAACTACCCGCATTAGAGACCTGCAGTGACAGCGTTTGATGCTTTATCGGCTTTAATGCTGAGTACGTGCGGTACAACGGGACTTGTCATGACAGCCAAACAGATCCCCTGGATGCGCCCCTGCGTGTAACAACCAACTGTGTTATAAAAATTATGCTTTAACAATGTTTTTTGTATGTTTGTCAGTGTTACGAAAGAAGAAACACTATTTCAACTGCATTTCTGAAGCAAGCTATTTAAAAATTAGATTTTATCAGCACAGGTTATTAAAAAAGTTAATAGTTTGTTATCTAACTGCATGCCATATTTATTTGTTTATATTTTAACATTGTGCCACATGGGTTTAAAAACAGAGTAATGTCAACAAGCAAGTGTACTGCATTAATGTAAAGGAAGAGACACTGATGTTCACAGGATCTCAAACCCCAACTAGTGGTAGATAAATAGTTTCAAACATTAGTAGGCAAAAGCAGTTTGAAAAAACATGTGTCAGTGAAAGAATAACTCCAAAGGTCAAAAGTAAATGAAAATATTTTTTGTGAATAGTGGGTGTGCACATATGCCAAACTACTATTCAGTAGCACATGCAAATGATATACTCAGCCAAGCAAGCTGTGCACTCCCACAAAACTGCCTCACAGAGACAAAACAGTCATCAAAAGCCTTGGATAAACCACAGAAAACACCACAAACTTGTGATAAATCTTTTCCTGTATTTTTTTGTAAGACTTCATATACGGCAGAAGTGTTGATAACCCACTTAAAAAGTGATATTGGTTTTAAGAAGTATAGTGTGTTTTTCAAATATGAATATGTAGTTGCATAAAAAGTAGTTTGTCAAATGCTTTGTTAATGATCAAAGTGAGTGATATAAGTCTGAATTTAGTGAAAGTCATTGAGCCCTCTGTATGAATAACAATAATTTATGCACACTTTAAGTTATAAAGGTAGGTGCCCTCGGTCTCATATATACAAAAATTAAACCTTTTTGCTAAAATCAGTGTAAGATATTTTTCCACAATTTAAGTATGTGTATTGGGATGTCATTCATCCTTATACTTATACCCTTATGTTGTAAAAGCTAATGATGATAGACTCATCTTCTTCAGCACAAATTTCATGCAAAACGAATGAGTAATCTAATCCATAGCAGATTTCAGTATAGAAATCAGTGCTGGAAAAAGATATGCTGCTTGCAATGCATTTTATTACTGCCACAAAATAGTCAATTGCATAATTTTATGAGCTAAATTTTCTAGTTTTCTAGTGTATTTGCTTATTTGTAGAAGATGATTAACTTTGTTCTTAAATTTTGTATGTCTTATATGACCTTGCTCATTGCTAAGTTTAGAATGAACCCATGCTCCAAAGTTTTTGGTGGCTTTTGATTGATTTGTAAAGTTTTTGTGTTGTCCACAGATTTTTGGCTAATCTGTCTAAGTTCTTGATATTTTTTCAGAAATGTGTGATCATCAACATTCTTTCAGATTACATGAATACTAGCAGCCAATGTATTGATGGATTCCATGAATTGATAACCATGAGTTTGATCCCTTTTATAAATAAAATGTTCAGCATTGAATTTAGAGATATTATACAAAATCCTTCTTTAGTGTTGACAGTTTTAAAATGAGCTTTTTCATTGAAACGAAAATTGGAACATGTTCAGAAAGGTTATTTTTGAGATTGTGGGAGTTAGTTTATCTGATATCAAGATGTTATAGGTGTTATCAATTAAGATTAAGCTCTAGTGCTAGTTGATTTTTTATGGTAACTTTAGTTATATCAGTGTTTCCCAACCTTTTTAGGCTTGCGGCACCCTACAAAAAGTAAATTTGTGGCACTCAGTTGTGAACACATAGCAATTTGCCTATAAGGTTTGATGACATTTTGAAAATGAATTTTAATGATATATTGAAAATTGCATTAACTTGTGATGCCCCTGGGTATTGTAAATGGCAGTCTAGGGTGCTGCAGCACCTTAATTGAGAACCATTGAGTTATATGTTCCTAGCAGGTATTACTATTGTAGACATTAACATAGTTTCTTACTAGAGTTGTTACATACATTGATGTCCTTTCAAATAACATGGTCCATAGTTTTAGGTCAATGAGATTGTGAACTGTTTCATTGATATTTTCAGTGAATACACTTATGTATGTCATTACCTGTGTGTTTTCTGGACTAGACCAATTAGGCATGGTTTCTTATAGATATTGTTCTATTTCCAGTAGTTTTAGAATCAGTAAATATATTTGGTATAGCATTTCATTGTTTATATGACATACTGCTATTAATATGTATTCCTACTCCACCAGATGTTTTTGCAGTTCAATCAATGTAACAATTTATATCCAGTTGTAGCAGTTGAAAATATAAACCATCATTTGGATTAACGTTTGTTTCATTCACTGCTGTTTTTGTGGTGGTCTATTCATTTCTAAAATGACATTACTACTAAGCATACCAATATTTTTCTTAACACTTTGGCATCCGGCTGTTTTCTGCGATTTTCAGAAAAAAACTGCCTAAACGCATGATGTAAGTTAGTGAAAATATTTGACTAATTAGATAATTAATTAATTTGTTTATTTTAGATCATAACTTTTGAACCAGAAATGCTAGAAAGTCGACCAAAGGCTCAAAAGACTCGGACTCGAGCCTAGTTTCCAATGAAAACTTCAGTGAAACACTTTGGCCTAGTGGTTGGGCCCTAGGCCAGGCAACATGAGCCAAAATGACCCCAAAACTACTTCACTTATGACGTCAGTCACAAAAAATCCGCACCCCCAACCAAAAAATTTTTTTCGAGTGCAATCTACTAGACTGGCCAATCCGTTTGAGCCCTTGAACAGGTCTCTAGCGCAATCGGTGGAGGAGCTAGGGCATTGGGAAGACAACCAAAAACTGCTTTTTTTTAGGCCGAAATCGAAGTACGAATATATCGTACGCCGGCTCTCAAAGTGTTAAATGTCCATGGGTTGTTTATAGTATACTGATGCCATTTGGCTTTCTACTGGTCATGATTAATTTGAAAGTTTTCATGATAACTGCAGTTACTCTCAAAACAGTGGCGAGCTGTCACCTTATGTTGCTACTTTTAACATGTTTGCTATTGGCCACTGGCGTACGAATATATCGTACTTGGAAATCAGGCATAAATCATATGTCTTAGCAAATTCATGACTGCTCAGCCAATTGCGCTGGAGAGCTGTTTAAGCTCTCAAAAGACTCAACCAGTTTTTGAGTCTGTAATGAAAAAAATTTTTTTGGTTTTGGGTTTCAGGTTTCTTGTGAGTGATGTCATAAGTGAAGTAGGTTTTTAGCTATATTGACTCATGTTACCTGGCCTAGGGCCCAACCGCTAGATGAAGTATTTAGCTGAGGTTTTCCTGGGAAACTAGGCTAAAATTTGAGTGTTTTGAGCCCTTGATTAACTTCCTAGCATTTCTGGTTCAAAAGTTATGATCTAAAATAAACAAACTAATTAATTATTTAATTATGGGATTAATTAATTGTTTTGTTTTTAGGTCATAACTTCTGAACCTATCAAAGACTTGGAGTTATCAAAATATATCAAAAGACTTGGATTCTAGCTTAGTTGCCAATAAAAATTTGAGTGAAATGCTACCATCTAGCAGTTTGGGGGTAGGGCCAGATGAAGTGGGCCAAAAAGGCGTAATGCTCCTCCACTCACAAAAAATACAAAAACCAAACTATTTTTTTCATTGAAAACTATAAGACTTGCTGAGTCTTTTCAGGGCTCAAACAGCTCTCTAGTGCAATTTGTTGAGGAGTTATGCCGTTGCTTAACACAATTTATGCCTGGTTTCGGCTGAAATTGCCTGGAAGCTAAGGTGTTAATAAAAACTTCAGGGATAGAAGAATTCTTTTAAACATGCAAATCTGATATAGTTAATCTGTTCTCCAATGTTTTTCTAGAGTAAAGCCTGTATCCTTGCAGTCTATAAAGCCAGAAGGCCACACAAGATTCATTTGCATATCTGACACGCACAACCTCCACAGAAACTTGCAGTATCCACTTCCAGCTGGTAAGCCCTGGTATAATGTAATAAAGAAATTCAATATGAACTTTTTTCTGTTGTAGCAGACCAAGCTTTTACTTCTCAAGGTGATGTGTTGCTACACTGTGGAGATTTCACTGATTTGGGGAAGTATGAGGAAATAGCTGATTTTAATGATTGGCTGAAGATCCTACCATACAAGCATAAGATTGTTATTGCTGGAAATCATGAGCTTTCTTTTGATCCAAGAATAATGAAACAAGTTAGACAAAGCTACGCTGATGGCTCATACTGCAGGTAACTGAACTAAGTACAAATCAGCAGCACTGATTTAGAAATGCAAGGTTTAAATGTTGGTATTCAAGCTGTTTGGTCTTCAAGTGGGGACCTAACTATAAAACCACCTGGTTATATTAGGTACCATGGGAAGATGCCAATACAATTTTGATTGTATTTCTATCCATGAGTTTGTTTGTTTATTTTATCTTGTTTTCTTGTGAGTTTTTTTGTGTTTGTTTCCCGAATAAATGAATGTTTGAAATTAAGCTTTGGAAACAGACTTAAACTTCTTTGCAATTCAACTTAAAACATCCAAAATGTTGCCAAGTACAAACTACAAGTCATTTGTTGATATTACATGTTTATGCTTAGTTGATCAAGTAAAAACTCAATTGACTTCATTTTGTTGTGAAACAAGTGAAAACATTTGACAACCAAGTCAACGAAATTTTTCAATTTAATCTCTCAGCATGAAATCAACTTCAGTTACTCTGTATTCAATGATCCAAAAAACTGCTGTTGGCTTGCAATCTTAAATTTCAGTTGACTACAGTCACTTTATATTTTATCATCAAATCAGCAGCATGTGACACATATTAACAAAGTATAAAATCTCTTGACTTGGTGTGCCATAATTAAAGTGAGTTTTTGACCTTTTTAAAGTCCTAAGCTGTTGATGAGTTTCATACATATACTGGTGGAATTATCCAAGGTGAAACGCATCTATGCAAATTATAACGTTACAGCTGTTGGCATTTATGCAGTGATATTGTCACAGGTTTAAATTTTTGCACACTATTCCTGAAGACACCTGCAAAAATTTACCAAATCTTTTAAGCAACTGCATTTACCTCCAGGACGCTGAGGTTTCTGTGAACGGAATTAGAATATATGGGACTCCTTGGTAAGTGTTGGATGTTAGTTAAAGCACCTAGAATGTGTTCTTTAATTGGACTTCCAGCACAGCTGTTACACAAGTCTATAGTTAACAGTGATGTGATGTGTAGTTCACGAAAAGCTGATTGGTGCAATACAGTTTGAACTATGCTGTTTGAAATTTCGAGATTGAGAGTGTAGTTGGTGTGAGATGGAAGAAGCAAAGCAAATGTGATGTGTCACTCACCGCTGAAAAACGTTGTTGTGCCAGATGCTTACTTCTCAATCCGCCATAGAGTTGGTACGCTTGGTACTAAACAACTGTGACTATTTAAATCGATAGACCCTGTTTGTTTGCATTTGTTAGTTATGAACTTATGATCAGCAAGACATTAAGGCAAAGAGTAGACTGCACCAAAGATGAAGTTCTCAGAGCAGCCATCTGCAAATTGGTCTGAATTGAAAATGCAAGGAATCTTTCGCAAATCCATCGTAAAATGAGCTTCTGAATTAATAAGTAGTATTTAGAGTAGATCAGGTTTTTTTAAGGTGTTTTCGGGTCCCAAAAATTGAAAAATTGTGTCCCTAGAATCAGAGAAAATTAACATCCGATCCCTAGAAACATAGAAAATCAGGTTCATATAGGTCCATACCGGACACCTAACATTTTCCTTAAAAAGTCCTGGAGTAGACTATCAAAACTTGCATCTTATAAAGTTGCGCTTTTAAAAATATGCAACTTAATTTTATTCCATAGTTGTCATACATCCGTAGCTATCGTGTTTTTTTCTTGAAGAGAAATTTATTCTGAGAGATTTGCAGGGAAGCTGTTTGGGACTGTCTGTAAACAAAGTCACCTTAGTTTTGCCAAAAATTTAAAACCCCTCAGCGTCATTCATGTCACACTCAACCCTTTTGAATATGACGTCACTATTTGTTGTACCCTTGTGCCACATAAGCTTAAACACAACAGTTCGAGGGCCAGACACCTTACATAACGTGATTGTTTCAGAATATGTTGCATCATACCAAATGAACATGTGTTTCGTAAATATGTTAGTTTTTCAATATTGACAGAATCTCTTTGTTGCCAGATGAAATAGCTTCGTGAGCCGTAGTTTGGAGACCCCTGCTTTATATGATTTGAAATTATTTGACGGACTTAAGATTTTTTAAACTTGTTTCATATTTAAGTTATTACAAAATCGGTGTGTGTAATGTCTGTATGTAGGCTGCTCTGCTTCCATTTGACAAGACGTTGTCTTAGTGAAGGTGATTTTCAAGCATGCATCTCCAATTTTGTATGTAGTAGCTCTACAGAAAGGGATTTTATATTTGAATTACAAATAAAATAGAGCTTCGCTCAAAATGAGTGATAAGTACTTGGCACTGCACACTGCAGCAGCATGTTCAAATTTAGCTTAATCTCGGCGTATTTTCAAACTGGTAAAATGAGACTTTCATTGTAAACAATGCAACAAACATGGTAGAATATTTAACCCACTTTGGCTGATTGCCATGCTGCGTCAAATTTCTTTGCAAACTATTGCTTTCGAGAATTTTTACTGTGGGAATACAAATACAGTGCTTGTTTTTCGTGGATTCATCATCTCTTGGTAAAACTGGCCAACAGTTGTAGTCTGCTGAAATGCACAGAATGGTTTAATATTTACTTGGGCTGTTATACAGACAGCATTGCGCAGCCGTAATGTACAAGCACATCACCTTTGAGTGGTTAAACCTTTTTTCTAATCTGTCACAAAGCGTAAACCTAAAACCTCACAAAAACTGACAGCCTTTCCCCCAAAAATGTGACATCATGTGTGAACGACCTCAGCCATGTGGCGACAAACAAGTTTATATCTGGGCCATGGGCGTCGGAAGGATTTTTCCAGAGGGGGGGAAGTAGGGGATTTTCCCAAAATTTTTTCCAGAGGGAGCCCAAAGTGGTGAAATTTGGTTTTTACCCCTTGAAATTGAAAAAACAACCTTTTTTGCTAATGATTTCAAAATCCATGGGGGAAAGCCCCCCCTGCCCCCCTTCCGTCGCCCATGATCTGGGCTAGAGTGTGGAACGCACTTTAGAGAGCTTTATGTTTTTTCACGCAAGTGCAAAAGGTATCGCAGTCTCAGCATAGGATGAGTTTACAGTGACCACTAAATGATTAACATGTCTTGCTCTACATCAGGCCCGTAGCCAGGTTTTAAAGTTTGGGGGAGCAAATGCATTTTTAGAAGGGAAAGATTTTTTTGTTAAATGTTTGTAACAAATTTTTCGAGGCACAACAAAATTTTGGGGCACTGACTCCGAATGCTCCCCGTGTGGTTACAGGCTTGGACCTGGCCAACTCGCGGCTCTTATGTAAATACTGCATTTATTCGTGTATGTGTCGCAAAATTTTGCACCAGTTGTTCACTTTCGAGATGGTACTTACACACGAAATCCGACTTAAACACGCATTGCGTGAAAGCGTACTTGGTGGTTGTTCAAGACCAGGGGTGATGCTCATGTGTGATGTGTGTCCATGTGTATGGTGTGTCTGTTTGCGGACCAGAGTAAGGAATGTGGCTCTTGGTCTCTGACTGGTTGGCCACACTCTATTCTACACAGGAACCCACAATTCGGCGGATGGGCTTATAACCTCGAGCGTGGAAAGCCGTTAAACGAGAAGTGGAATAAAATCCCCGGAGACGGGATCGACATACTGATGACGCACTCACCGCCGGCAGGTGTTTTGAGTAAAACCGATTAAGATGATTTTCGCTTTTTTAATGATTGTTTTACTGCTTTTTTGCGCATGCAATGACACCCTGTCATGCTTATACGTTGTTTCGGGGTCACAAGACCGTTGGTGATGGAGAAAGGATATACTACTTATTGGCGGAAAATAGGTTATCAAACAGTTCATGATACTTTATATTAGCTCTGTTGCAACCTCTCCGGTGGCGTTGCGTTGAATGTGTGATTCACCACGAACGGGATGTGCGCGAAGAACAACACCGCATATACGTGGCGCGAACAAGCAACAATAGAGTGATATCTATTGTTGCTTGCTGCCACGGTGCGAAGCTTTGCGTACATGCCGCTCGGGCTTTTCCGATCGCAACAGCTCCATTCCCTTTTATCTGGATTTTCGCCATTTGAGAATTTAAACGTTCTGTTGCCTAGCAATGCTGCCAGTGACCAGTTAAATACAGCGTTTGTCTTTGTGACCACGCGTCACTGTAGCGTTTTTGGTTGCTACAGCAAAAGTCATTGATGACAGGTAGTCAGGGTTATGAAATTCCTAAATGCTTTGTCTTCTCAGCGAGCCAACGCCGTGGTTTCGTTTCAAAAGTTTCTAAAACAGTCTAGTTTCGAAAATGGGGAATAACCTTCAAACTCGCTAATGCAGCAGCTTACTACGAAGTATATAAGTAAACGTCAACTCACCCACCATGGCTGATCTTACTTGAACAAATATTCAACAAAGCATATCTCGTTTGACCTCCCGCGTGAACTTTCCAGGTTATAACGACACTGTAGAGCCGCATGGGATGCACGTCGGCTGTGTCGACCTGCTTAACGCTGTCCAACTTCGTGTGAAGCCGAAATATCACATCTTCGGACACATACACGAGGGTAAGGTGGCTTTTGATCTTGTCGTTTACGAAAGCAGTTCGCCCGAGCTTGCTGCTGCATTTGGATTCGAGTTGAACCTTCTGAAGTTTGTTTTCTTAACTCTGGCTTCGCTTCATAAGCACCGCTATCAACTTATGTTGGAAGATTCCATTCATGAGCTTCGCCGATCGTTCTTAGCTCATTCACACGTTACATGTTACACGTTGTCGGCTGAATGCATATGTGCTGAAGTTTCGAATAGAACGAAAACGCATAAAGAATTTTTCGCTCGTCGATGTGCTCAGTTTCAAGTGTGCTCCAATGGTGTTAAAAGTTTGCTCTCTGTTTTTCATTGTAACTTGGGCGTTGTTGTGAAACTTTGTAAACAAGGACAATGTAGGCAGTCAGGGAGCTCATCTTGGGAGAAAATGAGATGGTATGGAAACTAGACGGTTATTCAAAACATGTGGTTTGATCGCATGCGCTTCTTTGGCCGATATGTATTCGAAAGTGTGTATTTCCAAAGTGGATATCCCCCTTATGACATGATTAGTTTTACTCCATCTCTCTGTCTTGTCCAATCAAGGACGTCTTCCTTCCGCAACCCAATCCCTCTAATCTCATCGTCTACTTGCCTCCTCCACGTCTTCCGTGATCTTCTCCGCTTTCTCTGACCCTCCATCTTGAAAATCAGCGCCTTTCTTACGGTCTCATCGCTCCTCAAAACACGTGCCATCGCACCCTACTGTGCCTGGGTTAAACTTGCTGTGAACCTACTTCTCACTATTACAACTAAAAGAGTGGTAACACTTTCTCATGTGCTGCATGCCGCGGAGCCAGCGTTAACCAATTCTCAACATCCTTGTGCTATCCTTGTGTTGTTTCAGCCTACGGGTTATTGTCAGATGGTGAGCGACAAATAATCAACTGCTCTAGCGTCGATATCCGTCATAATCCATGCCACAAGCCAGTCATCATTGATTTCCCCAGCCCCGCTCACGCTGAGGAAGGAATAGGGCCTGTGATACAACACTGACAAACGTTACTTCAGTGCTTTATATTTGGTCAGATTGTCAATCAGTGCACTTGCATTTAAGATGTGTCTCCAATGATTTTTTAGTATTTTGTTGATTTTATATCTATGTCTGCTTTAACTGATTGTAAAATGTTGACAGTGTTACAAAAATTACTACGTACTACTAGTGCGTCCCTTGTGAACACTTGCTGAGACTGAAAAGTGTTACAAAATTTACGAGTTTAATTGGCCTGTTCAAATTTTAACAGATATGGGAGGAAACAATTGTCGCAGATAGGGTTTCATTTGCTTAATTACGATTATTCGCACCGTGGTTCAAAGAGAACTGTAGTTTTTTTGCGAAAACAAGCTGAAGGGTTTGAAAAAAAAAAACATTTAGAAAACTAAGCTGCATTTAGTGTGAGCTGCATTGAAGATGCCCGCAGTGATTCAGTGACTCAAATAAATATGTTTTGTCGTTCTATTGTTAACCTTAAATGTACCACTTCAGATAGACAATTGTACCCCTAGGGGTACATGTACCCCAGGTTGGGAACCTCTGCCGTATCCTAAAAATACCCTATTTTTACAAATCAACAGGACTCGATTCGAGTCTTATTTGTTATAACCAACATAAATTGAGTCACAATTTTTAAGGCCAATCTACACTGAGGAGTTGCCAGGCGTAATCCTTTGCTTTTTTGTCGCGTCGGGTAATTCTGCGCTTGTGCACGGCTCGGCACGGCAACTCCTGGGCGCAATAAGACAAAGAATCGTGGGCGGCTACGTGTATGGCTCAGCTCGTGGCTTGAAAAATGCAACTCGACCCCATCCATGCCTAATGTATTTCTATACTGAAGGAAAAAAAGTATAGTTTTCGTTTCTTCAGACGTTTCTTGAAATGTTTGCATTGTGATTATATTGCACTTGGTGTTTTTTATCGTACAACGGTACAGAACTGTGAATGCGCAAAAATCCTTTAAATCTTGTGTTTTTATTCAAATGTTTTTTGTCGTGTATTCTTGTTGGCACTGTTGCTTTTGTCAGCTCAAGCACTTAAAAGCAATCTGATCCTGTAGAAATTTATTGACTCAAAGTGCGCGGCGCTTTAGTTTTAAAGGTTTTCAAACGTGAAATAGTTGTCTGTCACGCGATGGAACACTTGGGCATAGGCGCAGAAAGGGCTTTTTCCAGGCGGAGCCAAAAGTGGTAAAATTTCATTTTTCCCACTCGAAACTAAAAAAACAACTTTTTTTGCTGAAAATTTAATAGCAAAGTGTCAAATTTCAAAATTCCACGGGACAAGCCCCTCCTCCTTCCGATGCTCATACCGTTAGGCAGATATTTTTCCGTTACGGTTCTGATGAAAGATATATTTATGAGCATCGGCTTATTTGGGTTTGTTCACGCAAAGAGGAATTGTCGCATTAATAATGTGACCCTAGGAGCTGTGTGGTAGAGGAAGCAATGTAGTATCTCTTGAATCTCGCAGCGAAAATCAGAGCTACTCACGATATTATGTCACGCATTTCCTATGTCCGCAACAGTTTGGACTTCGTCATAAAATCTCGTTTTAATCGTGGCCACGAATTCATTTCAATTTTTCGAAAATGCCCTGTTTCAAATCAGTTTTGCAAGCAGAAGTTTCAGCTTTGATTTCCGCTTGGATTCTTTACAATACAGGTAGATTTTTTCATTCAGGTCTACCTGTATTGATTGATGCCCTTATCATTGAGCTTGTAATCGACTCATGAAATATTTGCTCATATAGAGCGTTTAGAGAACCTTTGTGAAAAATATTTGGGGACTTCCATTCAACAACTTGTTTTGATCTTTATCAATATATATGTTTATCAAGTGCTGGTAGGTATACGCAAAAGTGAGCCACATATACACTTAAAATCAGACGTAAAAAGCTGAGGACATAACCAAAATAAACGTTTTGGCAGCGCGTACATCGAAAATGGGATGTGCGTAACTTGTAAACGGGGTCCTCTGTTGCTGCACACTCTGTGTTTTCTTTGCTTGATCCTAATTGATCTAAGCACCAGAATATAGACGCGTTTGTAACGCCATTTGAGTTTAATAAAGATAATGGGAGTTTTAATGTGTTTTTATCCTGAAGCCACAATATTTTTCTTATTATCGTAGCTAAGTATGTTTCTGGTCGTTGCCGCTTGCAGTGGTCTGTAGTCCAGACTACTGAAGTTGCGTGTGTAGCAAATCGTTGTTAGTCGCATACGTTAACCCAAATTGTTTTGGGCGACGTTTATTCATACTTTCTTGTTCTTTGCCACATGACCCAGTTCTTCAAGATATTCAATACGCGGTTTGAGTCGATTTGTATACCCGTATTACGGATTGTGCATCTTTACTTTCATCCGCTCTGTTCAACTGTATGATGCTTTTCACATGTCTTCAATTATTATGCAACTTGTAGCACTCACGTTTGGTGATGTAAAATTGTAAGTCTCCGCCGCTTTTTTGCCATTTTTAGTTGATGCATTAAAGCCTTCCCCTGTGCAGTGAGCAAATGTTGGTGTATTTCGTAAGCACTACTATCGACCTTGAGTACGAAGTACAAAGAAAAGAAATATACCTATTATCACAAAAAGTGCACCCATTTATTTCGTGCGCGTTGCTACCAGGCACGTAACCAGGGGCGGCGAATCTCCCTCCGCAAATTTTTCGCCCCTCTGGAAAAATGTGTTGGACGTAGTTTAAAACTATTGGACATATTTTAGCAAATTTGGGCCCCTCTCGGAAAACTTTTCGCTCCACCTGGTGTGCCAAGCTGCTTACGGGCCTGGTTGCTACAACAAATTCAAGCCGCAGGCCGAAGCTGTTCAGAAGTGCGAACGTGATCCGACGCCTGTGTGTCGCAAACTGCCACGCACAGCACAGTCGTTCGCGATATTGACGCACGGTAGCATGCTGTGTCTTCGCACCACAGAAGCGTGACTCCACATGGCGGCATGATTTTATCAAAGAAAATCTAACACGTTAGATTGTCAAACTGTGTACTAGCCTATTTTTCTCATAAAAATAACTTCACGCCACCAAGGTGCTTGAAGTCAAATTTTACATAGTTCAGGACCGGGTAATCTGGTGTTGGAAGCTTAATTTTATCAGTAAACGTCAAATTGGTTTGATAAATTTACAAAACAAGCGCAAAAATTTGATTGATGTAACAAACAGTCAGGCTACGATTTTCTTCACTAGCATAATAGCAATGAAACTTCCATTACAAGCACGACGATAAAAGCAATGCCACGCAAATATTTTGCAATATGACCAACTCCAGTTTAAGTAAAAAGTCTTACCTATTATCTATATAATTGTGTTGAAAAACGGAAACTTTTATAGACAAACACACAATGTTAATTTCCACAATGTGAATACACTTAGCGCCATCTTGTGATAAAGGTTTCTAAACCCTGCTGTAAGGCGATTGCTCATTGGCTAAAATAACGGTACTATCATAAAGATAGAGTGCTATTGGTTAAATAACTGGATTTCTCATTGGTGCAAGGCAGGGGTGTCCAAACTGCGGCCCGCGAAGCCTGAAAAAAATAATATTTTTACAATAAATTTGTTGATTTGGCAGAATGCAACAGATCCCGAAACGATCGCATTACTTGAGATGTCCGGCCCTCGAATTGTGCAATCGCTTATGTGGTCCTCTGGCAAAAAAAGTTTGACCTGGTGCAAGGTTTTGAGTTCTCACCGGGTTCGATTCCCGGTCGGTCACTGGTCATACCGAAGACTTGAGAAACAGTACTTGCGGCCTTTCATTTTCCAGATCGTGCGATCAAGGAAAAATCATAAAACAGCTAGAGACAATTATGTACGTTTCATGGATTTTCTGAGCCAGATTTCAAAACTGTTCCATTCAACTTGCTTGATTTAGCTGACTTTTTCGTGCATCACTAGTTTCCCGTTGCAGTTTTTGATGTGGCAACCCAGTGAAGCCTGTACGACCCGGTTGTGTTCACACACCTTCACTGTGGGATTGATCCTCGAACCTCGGGAATGATGGATTGTGACGGCATCGATGTAACTCCGCGCCAGACGAATCGGCCAAAGAGAGCTCTTACTCAGTGGTCTCCAACCTGTGGGTCGCGACCCCACTTGGGGTCGCCTTAATTTTTTCCGGGGTCGCTGTAACTCGCCATATGCTTGCTGTTTTAGTACAAGTTAGGTGTGCTTAAACTGGTTTCAACTTTTATCTATTTATTTTCTTATTGTGGGTTAGTTAAGCGAGTAGCGTCTACTTCTCTAC
>Ga0210059_1001613_pt1 | contig 34327 bp, 27 predicted proteins | sample Ectturendosymbi2_FD_188042 | JGI IMG/M metagenome (GOLD analysis project Ga0210059, IMG submission 188042) | Ecteinascidia turbinata endosymbiont from Florida, USA - Sample 2 (SPAdes) (version 2) | ecosystem: Host-associated > Tunicates > Ascidians > Unclassified | place: Key West, Florida... | reverse complement strand
AAGACATTCGTTAAAAAATGTTTTTTTATCGAACAAAATATGGGTACGCATCTTTTTGGGTCACCCTGATGAACATTTTAAGATCAGTTTGTTCACATTTTGTCAAATAAATGTGGAATTTTAGCATTGCTTATTAGTTATAACTGAACCAAAACTTGAAAACAGTGCCAACAAATTGATCATTGATAGGTCTAGTAAGACTATCAGTCAGGTACGTATACGATTTTAATAGAAAAAGTCCCAAATCTGTAATATTACAGCGTACAGTCAGGCAAAAGCTTTTTCGATGCACGTTGAGCATAAGCAAACGTCTGTTGGTGCATTCTGTTCAACCTTAAACAAGCACTAAAGTGATAGTAATGCAATTTCCCACCAAAAAATAATCTACTGCAGAAAGCTACCCTTTCTTGAACTACGATTGGAAACAAGTAGTTTTTCAGGCTGCGAGTGCCACCATCTGGCCAAAACAGCTTGATCATTTGCTTTACTTTCAAAAAGTAAACGTATGTCCTGCACCAATGTGACAATGCTGTTGTATTTTTCAGGTCAGAGGCTCCCAACCTTTTTACCCAACACCTACTTTTCAAGTAGCCAAGACACCGATATCTATCAGTTCGATCCTAAAATCACATAAATAATGAAGTTGGCAATCACTTTCCGCGCTTGTACGAAATTTAATTTGAATAAGCATTCCAATTACGTTTAGACTCTGGTAGTTTCTTTATGCTTTGGCTGTTTGATTTTAAATGACTACCTCTAAAATTTGATTGAAAATACTGCTATAAATGTTGAACTCTTTGTTCTCATCACTGTTTTTCGAAAGCGTCGTTTTTATTTATGCCTAGATTTTGCAGTATTGCTGTTCTTCGCTACTTCGTACCCTTTTTGTTGCTCTTGTGTTGCATGATTGCGTCTGTGACATGGACAACGAGCCTGTAATAAAAACTATTCTTATTATTGTTATATATTATTTTACTTTGAAAATGACTTGTTCTAATTGTTTCACACCAGCGTTGATGTGGCCAGCCCAAAATTGTTTGGGAGCAAAAGTTTTGATTTAGGCGAGCAACAATTTTGTTTGGGACTCCGCTTTTAAAAGCATAAAATGACATATGCTAAAAATTTGGGGAGACTTGGGTCCCGTGGCTACGCCTGTGCATACCAGACGAGCAAAACATTTGGTTGAAGAATGCCTGGTGAAAAACACGCAATATGTTCGTTAGATCTTCCGATTTATTACTTTAGATATCAGGCAGCCATTCTGAATGGCTGTTTGCTGCAAAGGCTGGCAGATAACGAAACAAAAATTCCAGTCACGTTTAGTTGTCTTACCGAAAACAATGTATTGCAGTGAAGACATGCGCCCCTACACGAGCACAAGATAATGACAGTTGGACTACGGGTACTGAAAAATGACAGGGAAACTACGATGACGCGAGGATGGGGAACTTGACGGAGGGGATAATTCGCAAACAGCACAGCGGTTCCGAAAGCTGCTCCAGCAATTCAGCTCTATTTCATATTGCTACAGGATAGCTTTTTTTAAAAAAAACATAAAGTGCGGTCTACGTTTCTCGCAGTACGCCAAAAAGTTGTTTGTTATCGGAACAAACTGTTTACACACAAACAAACAAAACGACAAACTGTGAATGCTGCACGTAGCCGCGATTGTAAACTGATTTTTTAACGCAAGATGCATCCATTAGTTCGAGGCAGCTGAAATCCTTAATCGTCAGGCAGCGGCAGGTCGACGTCCAACCAAGGCCAAGCTAGAACAAACATCGGGCAAAGCGTGTTACATAATAGTGCGGCGCGAAAACTTCCGAAGTGCGCGTGGCTTGGTCAGACTAGGGGCGTGCGGGAACGCTTGCGAGTGATGACAGCGCTAATTAGTAGTCGGTACCAAAACTGCCACGGAGTTATAAAAGTAAACAAAAACGTGGCTAATATGCTACAATTTCCCAAACGCAACAACATCGTAAAATAAACCTTCTTCTGCAGATAAACCAAGCAAAACGTGGAAGTGACGAAAAAATGAACGACTGCTACTTTCAACAAGTACTGTACTTACAAACAACAATTACGGGACAAACCAAAAAACACAGGCGCAGCGCTGTGAAGACGCGGCAGTGCTCAAGTGCTTTGTTGAGAGGTGTGGTTCAATCTGAAACGAAAAAGATCATTCAAACATATTCTTATAATATACAAACATTGAATTTACTCACATTCTTTGAAAGAGCGGTATGGACAGGAAAAAGTCATGTTTTCGCAAGACCAACAGGCGCATGTTTAGGGGTGCGTTGCCAAGTACTGTACATCATAGACTTGCTACAAAGTATCTGGGGTGGTGCAGCAACTCACTTCAGTATTTGAGGTATTTTTGTCATTGTGTGAAATACCGCTTCTGGCACAAAATAAAACAAAAGACTATTACAATCAACAATTACACAAACAAAAGGTCGTCTGCCAGGACCTTGACGTGCTGTTGCCACGAATTTAGTGAAACTGCACAGTTAAATAATACGATAAGAAGACCTAAAACACAGAATCGAAGCGTTTGCATTAATGCAGGCCCGCAACCAGAGGGGGGCAATCGGGCAATTGCCTCTCCAAAATATTGACAAACGTATTACTAACGTTTCGCCAATCTTGCATAGCCGAACAAACGGGTGAAGTTGAATTCTTAGGCGTTCATCATTACATAACTACTGACGACGAATTTGCGTTTGTTACTGATAACTTCGTAAAATCAACAGCGGATGGAAGGCAGTTCATTCATGGGAAATCACAAAAACAACATTTCAGTCAATCTTACTTGGAGATGCAATAAGATTCAGGCGTCTCAAATAAACGAAAAAAAAGCTATCCGCTTAAACTTCTCTTTGGTCATGACTAATGACATGATAGCAATGGCATCAAGTTGGGAAGAAAGGCTACGGCCCCCGATATACGACAAGAAAGATAACCCACAATCCCACAGGTTTGGGCAACATCTTTTGCCACCTGTTAACTCTAAGAGAGAGACAAAAAAAACTTAAATACGAAGCCATTGATTACCTACAAAAGACCCACCACAATTGAACAAAAACTTACAAACTACAAGCACCTTTGCAGCAAGACAAAAAAAGCAAATCAAAGGTGGGCGCTGCCTTGCAAGCACTGTGCACTTTGTGGTTGCCATGGAAAACACAAGAAGTCCATGGCATCGCGCGTTTCATAAATAATGACAAAAAATAAATCTTGCGGAACCAGAACTTCACCTAACGACTTGTGTGATGTGCCATGAGCAATCAGTCAAACCGTGAACAAATTTTCCACTAGATGGTCGTCCCACCGCAGTAATTGGAACAAAGCACACTGTAAAAATGACGAAGACCAAATACCCTTATCGTGACACTATTCGTTGTTCAATGGCATCGTAAATAAGCCACCTATGCATGAAGCATACACTGTTACTTTTGTCGAACAACCCAGTTTTTCACTCTCTTTCTGGATAAGTGTGAAGATAAATGGTATCACCAACTTACGCACAAATCAACTTTCCAAACGCAATCTTTCACCGTGTGAAATAATTTTTGCTATCTTTTGCGCTGTTCTTCAACGTGTTTTGGCCTTTTTCACAACCAGCATGCTGGCAATGTCGTGAACTTCCGTCACAGCGGTTTTTAAAGGTGCACGCTAGAGTTTTGTTGTCAACGCTACGAATGCAGTCTTGCTTACGCATTCTGCCGACGCTCTGAATAATACTGCGTGTTGTTTCAGGCTTAAATGGGTCTGCTGCCTTGCTCAATGGTAATTTGGCGTCAGTTAGATTTGAAGTTCCTGTTAACGCAATTGTTTGAGAAAGATGTAATTTCCAGTTTTTAATTGTCGCAGCTTGTGTTTTGATTTATTCACTATAGTCTTGAGTTTGTTTGCTTTCTTTGCTCTTGGTTTAGCTTTTCAAAGTTTCACCCGTAAGCATTGCTTGCAGATTTTGAGACTGACGATGCGTGGCGTCGCGTGAAATCGATTTCCTATTAAAATTTTGTCGGGATTTCTTGCTTACAGTATTTCCCATCTGGGGAGTACTTACCAATCTACCAACACCGTGACAAACAAAAACCGCAACTGAAAGTGTTTCAGTAATTCCGAGCCTATCGCGACTTTTGTTCATTTGCTATTTTCAAGTTGAAGGCTGTGTGCACCAGACAGCACTATCCGCAATAACAACAAAACTTTCCCGAGGCACGTTTTTCTGTTCATCGTTGCCAGAGAGAATGGTTTGTTTTCACAGCTATGAAACGATGATGTTTGAAAAAGACTAGTAATGCATCTAAATATCCCCTACTTGGAAACTGCTTTCAGTTAAATCCAACGCAGTGAAAGTCATCGCGATAACAAATCCTGCACCAAGGTCACACTCTACAGAAAAATTCGTTTGCTTAGTCAGCATGGCCTAGCATATGATAAAACTGGAACAAAAGGAAAAGGGAAAATACAGCAAGTAATGAAACAGAAAGCAAAACACACAATAACAAACAAAACAAAACCAAAGTTAGTTTTTGTTTTTTAGGGCGGATGATCTAACGGCGATTCTACAAACATTTCTCTTAAGTAAAAGCTCGTGGGCAATAGTGGTAGGACTGTTTCCAGTAGCTTACAACCTCAAAGAACTACCTAGGTGCCAGCTTATCATCAACATTTCGTTTAGCTAGTATTGGACGCACCCACATGCAACACTTTCTAGGTTTTTTCAGTTCCAAACGTTGCTTTGCAATGAGGATACACACCAAGGGCAATTTTAACTTCCGTCAGCGAGACCTCTTGTAAAACAGGACTTCACAATCCGGTATTTGTTATTCTTCGCCTTGGGCCACACTTTACACAGGCGGTGAACCAGCGCCAAGAAATGTATTGTCATCAAAGTTTTTGGCTTCAAGTGCAGCCCTGCACTCCGCTTCGCGTGCGTGTTAAAGTCCACAAAATTCTGCGCTGCGCTTCACTGCACTTTACTTCGCACTATTGTGTATACTGGGCTTTAGAGTTCACAAGCGGTGCTTTGAGAGCGCACCCCGCCAATACCAGTACTTGCTGCTTCGACTTTTTCAGGTACAGGTATACTGAACCACTTCTGCTGAGTACGCTGGTTGAACGTGGTAGCAACACAGTACTTTTATCAGGCTCTACTGGCGTTAGAACATAAAAACAGGTCAAAAGACTGGCCAATGTTCCAATAGTTGTTCCGCGGAACGGGACTTTAGTTAAAACACCATATACTCGTAAGTTAAATATGAAGAAAAGCTGTATTGCAGCATAGATATGCACGCGCTTCCGGCACCAAGCACAGCTCGAAAAAATCCCCCCTGGGTATACCACCGTATTTATTTTTGGTGGTGAAAGAAGTGTTTTTGTGGTTTTAGGCGCGAAACTATACGTAAATGTGCATGTGTTTACGTGCTTACAAAACAAAGGATTTACGGTTGACACTCAAGGATTGAAAAGTTTTCTAAAACGTATCTATACGTTGTTTGGCATGCATTGTGACAGCATCTAAAGCGTTGTTTGCCGTCAAGTGTTAAGAGCTTGTTCACATTTTCGTGACTGCTACCATGCCAGAAATTATGCGTGCTTCTTTCACCACAACATAACGGCGAAACAAGTGTTGCTTTCGAACACACAGTAAATCGCGCCCAATGCACGCTAGAGCGAACTACCTCCTGGTCACGTGGTTTCGGTGAAATACTTTTCTTCGTGCACGACGACCCTCGTTATGCTTTGGTGCGGGTTCTTCGCTTGCGTGTCGCGCAGCGCTTCCGCCATCGCCTGAAACGAAACCAGATTCGATGTATTTCTTCAGCGACAAATGCAAACAGCTTCTTTAACTGGCTCTCTAGCCAGAAAGAAAAGATTCGCCCCCTGCACGGGCATTGCGCGCAGACAGAAAGCCTTTACAACGAATGGCGCAGGATTATGTTGTATTTACCAGAAAATATCGGAGTAGGAAAAGACACCTGTCGTTATGTATGCAAGATTGGAAGACAACCGGTGGTGGCCTACGCGTTGGCAAGCTCGTCTCAGTTGCATCTAATTTGACAAGCCTTGGAAATCAAAGAAATCATCCAAAAACTCCCCCCAGTCATCTTATTGTGCTAAAGTCAAGGCTGCATATAGTTCGTCTTTCTTTAGCAAGTTTTGATTCAGGTTTAGCGCTGTTCTTCTAACGCCCTACTACCTGAACCTGCCGCATTGGTCCGTTAAATAACCTCGCCACGGAAAGAGATCGAGCACAGCTCGAATCGATTCGATTCGATTCAGTCAAACTGCTTTCGGTAGTGCTATCTAACAATTCGTTTGTTCTCTTGACCGAAATGTCTCAGTGCAAAAAACAGGTTTTCTTGTGGCATTTGGAGCGATGGGTATGTTTTGTACGTTAACATAGATTTCAATATCAACAATCTATTCGAGTTTTCAAAAAAGCTTGCCGCTGAAGCCTGAAGTTAAAAGAAATATCAACGTCGATTACATGAACTTTATCCCGGAAGAAAACGTGGATATATTTAAGCAACCACTGAAACGAAAGCGGAGGATATTCTGATAAAACACACTTCGCTGAAACAAATAAGCTTTGTGTGGAATATTGTCCGACATGGACATCTGAAAACATTTCTTTTGAGGCGAAGCTTGCCTGAAAGAAAACAGCGTGCAACTTCGCTACTGCTCGCAGCTCAGAAAAGAATTACATCTCGGTGCAGAAAAAAGTGGTAACTGTTTAAATTAAACGAACGAACTACTCTTACTTGAAAATTATTATTAACTCAAATCTTTAAAACTTTCGAATCTCTATCCACAGATAAAAGTAAAGAGCACAAAACTATCATTATCGAAAATGCCACGAGAGTTGCATTGAAGGTTTCGGTCGTCACGCAATTCCACACTTTTAAAACTGTCACCGATGGGAAGAGGTTATTTCAGTACATCACAGGGCGATGCACAGCGTTGTGAGAAGCGATTTGTTTTCATGACCCATCCAGAGATGTTCTGCTCATGAAAAATCAAGCAAACCTCAACGAAACAAACGCAGTTATCCTTTCTCTGGTGCCCACAGCAGCACGAACACAAAACTAACGACTGTATACTCAAGATCGAACGCGACAATAACATTTTACGATTATGTGACGGGATGTCGCGCAATGTGAGCTGGTCATCGCATTCACCAGGAGCGCTGCTTTTGGTTTGTAGTGATATTGGCGCTTTTTACGACCGTCAATCAACATGTTGTGTTCCTATGCAGAAACGCACAACTGAAGTCAGAAACTCGGAACAGCAGCAGGCAACAGCTGCAACCGCATGGCTTCGATAGCTTCCGTTACGTAGCCAGCGGTCTTTTGTTTTGCAGGTTGCAAGGGTTCCGCTTTTCGATGAAATTAGCATGTACTGCGAAAACCTGCTCAACCGCTTTGATGTTAAAAACATCACGCGCATCCTGCAACCCTGGCTGCGCAACTCGTTCGACAACAGCGATCGGCAAACGTAGCAGCTGTTTTGGCGTAACCGGAACAGCAGCAGCATGTTGGCGCTGTGCTTGGCAGATCTCACAGACCAAGGCCTGCATAGACGGTGGTTGCAATCCCGTTTTCTCACATTTTCGCAGCCGCGAGAGACGACGAAATGCTGCGCGTTGCAAACGCGCGGCGCATGTGTACCTCGTAATGGTCGGCGGCGGAGTCGCCGACTGTGATGACTTGCTTCTCGACGCGAGTCTCGTTGACGTCACCCCTCGTCACCTGCGCAAGACTCTTGGCGTAAGCAACGTTGCAGCGCGCGAGAGAAGCAGGAAAGCGTTGAGAGCGATCCTTGACATCTGGTGGATAATTATCCAACGAAAAACGTACCGTCTGTTCTGAAGTATTGAAAACCCGCTTCACGAACGCCATCCACGTCCGTGCACTGATTTTATTTTTCCGCAAGGTACGTGGGCGCAAAATTACGCAACATTTCGACAACGAATGGAGAAAACCAAGCTGCCAGCACAGCTTTAGTCAAAAATGCAGAGTCGACAGTTTTAGATGCAAGAAAAACAAGTGCCACAACATATTTGAGTTTGTGCGCTTTTTACCAACAACACCTCGATGCCAGCCACAGAAACGCTACCCACATCAAAAGTAAAATAACAGCACTACATCGATATCATTTTACAAAAGAAAACTCGTTTAATTACACTGCACCACATTTCAAAAAGCAGATCGCAACCAACCTTGGTAATTTCAGTGGTGGTGATTGTTGATTCTGTTTCAGATGATATGATCTGGCTGCTCACAAGCTGTGCTGCGGCATCGTTGGCCCAAGCTTGATCAGCATTGTCGTCTTCGTTGCTGTTATTGTTGTGGTTGCTGTTCAGCTGTGTGAAGGCGCTGCTCTCGTAGGTAATAGTCTTCGTTTCGGTGCGCACCACAGGTGGCTGCAAAAAAACACTTTACACGAGATCGAGAATTGGTGGAAAAGCTGGGCATCGTGTCTCAGCACAAAAGTGGCAGAGATGGGCGAAAAGGGCAGATGCGGGCTCTGCGGAGCGAACACCTCAAGGTTTGGGCTGAGTCCCCAAAACTTGTTTTCTCTGCGAAGGAGTTCCATTGTTTAATCAACGTGCACATTTGTTTCTGTAGTATTTTGAATTTTGCGGGACCGGAACAAATATTTCTGCATTCGGATGAGGAGATTTAAAAAGTTTGCCTCCGTTGAGTGGCTCAAAGGAACAGCAACGGTTGCAAACCCAACATACATTCAGCCCAAGCCGCGAGCAACGTGGTGAAAACTTACGGAAGTTGTTCCTTCCGGCGTCTCTTCAACGTACGCGTCCACCACAACAGCTTCTGTTTGCACTGTTGGAGGCTGAGGCAAGCAAAAAACATTTTAGGGGCAAATCGGGGCATTTGATTGAAGACAATTTTTTTTAAATAAATATATTTCGACAGTACAGACGTTTACACACTTTCTGAGAGCTAACAACCACAAAACGGACAACATCAGTGCAATCAGTGCAAAGAAGGTGATTCGTCATTTTCTCGAAATCTGAGCTACGGGAAAGCAAAGTTCTGAGTGAACTGCCTAAGTGGTTACGCGTTGCATAAATCTCTGTGACATTGATTTATTACAACTCTACAGTTATATGACATTTCAATGCATGTCGTTTTGACATGAGATACGTTGGGCTGTCAGCAGGACCTGGGTTGCGACAGTTACCAGCAATTTGGTCGTCATATGGATGAGCAATAAAGTCTTCAGCCTGAATTTGGTCTGTTTGTAAATCTATCAGCATGAAAAAGTTGGTTAGTCAAAGAGCGAATGCGCAGGGAAGCCTGTTCGAAGTGAAGGGACTGAATGTGTTTTCGTTCGTTATGTGTGGCATGGTCGCACTTTTCGGGCACGTGGGAGGGAGGAAAAAATCAAGGTAGGTTATATTTTAACTGGCGAGTTTTATTTTCAAAATCACACGAAAAGCTGTCTGTAGCTCGAAAAAGGAACTATCGCTTGCATGATTCCTGATTCGACCTTAGAGCCCAAGTGAACGCAGCTTTCAAATACGCCAACATTCAATCCGATCAGGTTACTGAGGTCCGGCAAATGACCGCAATTGTGACGACATAAACACGCTTGAGACAGGCCGATTGAAACAAACAAAAAGACCGAAGTGAACCAAAGATCAACTTACCACTTATTTTTCCTGTAAATTAAGTTCAATTGCCACCTACCAGGCTTCCACATAACAACTGCATCAGATTTCGCGTCATACACCGTGCGCAAACAAGCATACGACCACACTCAACTAGAATGATTTAGGTCTAAACCAAACTTATCCCGCACTGGAACGAAAGCAATCGCCAAGTAGACATGCTTCGGGCATTTCTTTGACAACCAGCTTTTATCAAACGTGACAATTGTTTGCCGTTGGCTGACAAATGTTTTCACGAAATTTACGCAATCTGCGCAAGGAGCTGAATTTTTGGCATGAGTTGAAAAGTGCACACTGCTATTTTGCTTCGCTGATATCTATTAGAACTACAAAAAGAAAGTTCACATCACACACAACCGACAATTTGAAGAAACGGCTCGCAAAGTAGCCTGGTCGGTCGTTTTAGCAGCTTTCATCCTGTCCAAGGTATTGCGCGGTCGTCATCGCAAAAAAACGTTCAAACAACTTCCAAGAGGTGGCCTACCTGGAAGACAGTCTGCTGCTCCGAGTCACTGACGGAGCTGTGTGATGAGGCAGAGGACAGGCTGCTCACGCTGCTGCCCTCAGTCGCACGGACGCTGTCGTCCTCGCGGGCAGGAAGCGAGATCCGCCGTATCTGCGACAAGGCATCGCAGGCGTGTTGCCGCAATCATCAAAACAACACACCAGCGCGTGTCCCACGCAAAACACACGTATGTGGACGGGATCACTGTAAGTGTGTCCACAGGAACGGGTTGCAATCATGAATTAAAAACATCCACTGCGCGTCCAAACAGCACGACACAGTTCAATTCTCTAAAAGAATGCTCCATTTAAACGGGTTGTGGTTATGCCTGTTCAACGAGAAACCGCACGCTGTGGTTTGCGACAATTTCAACACAGCCTTCTCGGAGCGTTATCAACAAACATTCGCCTTGCGTACTTCGTTATCACTTTGCGGTATCATGACGTCCTGCACCCGAACTGTCCTCGTCTCGACAGTAGTTATGCCGGGATGGACGTCGTCCGCGAAACTAGACCTGCTGGAAGCGGGAGTGGAGTGCTGGTCAGTGCCGTTGGCGAGCTCGGTCGATCCGACGTTTCCGTTCTGACAACAATGCAACATACGCGGGTCGCTTTCACGGGTCACTGGTCCGCTCGCAGCGATTCGCAAACAGATCTTTTGTTGTTTGATTAAAGTTCATCAACAAATACGTAAAAATGGTGCAGGTATTACGGGTTCGCGCGTTACGAAGTGAGTCGTTTGTGAGTTACAACAGTTCAGTGCCGAAATCACTTCTTCCTGTTAAAAGAACTGTTCGTCGATCTTTATGCATCGAGGTCGTCAGAATTAACTGCATGAGATATTAGTGACTGGCTGACCGGACGGACACTGTAAAGGTTCGGTTAGAAAACCAACACTGTCAAGGATGGTCTCGTTGTCATGTAGCTCACCTCTTCCGCAATGCAGGGTACGTCAGCAACCTCCTCCTGCTCAGAAGAACTACTGTTAGATGATTGTGAGGACTCGTCTTCGATAGATTCGTTATCTTCAGCTTCTGAGAGGCGAAGGCGGTTTTCCTAAAAAATGACAAATGTGTTAACAGTTTTGGAATTTGCTGAACAAAAATTTGATATTAAGTAAACTAAGTGCCTTGTCTGGGTCTTTGCTTTCGTTGCCATCACTGTCTTGGGGCTGTGAGTCTTCTCCTGTGGTCGGCTTGGATTCTTCATTGACCACAATAGTTGTCGTGGTTATGATCGTATCGACTATTACGCCGTTTTCTTCCTGCAACAATGCCATCCAGTAGACCATGTTTGAGAAGCTCGCTTCTTCTAATCATACGTGAAGCAACACATTACAACGACCGACTTGTTCGCTTAACACGCTGCAAACACACACGCCGTCGCGTGAAAGTGGTTAAAGCATACGTTTGACTAAAATTTGCAGCTCTAGTGCAAGGAGCATTATTTCCACCAACCGTGTCGTCGAGCGGTCCGTCTTCGACCGAAGCTCCTCGACGATACTCAGGCGCTCGAGGAGGTTTCTTTGGGGGGAGCCGCGCGTCGAGCTCGTCCAACGAGTCTCGACTGGTAGCTGACGCAGGATGGGGCGATTTTAGGAATTCAACTGAAAAACACCAGTTGACCAAGTAAGTAGCGCTTGTGGAATATCACTTTGCCGTGTATCCACAAAGCAAAACTTTGCAAACGCGGTTTCCGTTGCACGGTTTTCGCTGTCTTGGCCGAAACCAGAATTCTTGGCATAAGCGCCAAACGAGCAAAAAGTAAACAGGTGATGTGGACTTATGAAGTCAAATGAACGAGAGTCGACTTCCTGGCGGTGTCAAGAAACGTTTTAATGGCCATTTACGTGCTCCTCACTAACCAAACGAAACAACAAAAACGTGACAAATGCAAACGGGACGATATTTATACCATGCGCAGCAAGTACAGCAGCATTTGCAACTTAAAATCTCGATATACATTCAAAAAGCAGAATTTGTAAACGCAAGCTGTGTAGTCATGAATTACAATGCACGCTTGCACCCCTACGCGACAGCTACATCTATAGCCTACCATTGCTGTTAAGCATGTAAGTACAAAAGATTGAAAAAAACTTCCCAAATGTTATTTAGTTAAATCAACACAGCAACGAATGTTCGACCGTGTGTCTCTTTGCCATGCGGGAGACAACAAAAACAACTATGAAACCAAACCAGTCCAACTCCATGCAAAAGTTTGCTTGAAATAAGCACTCCAACCTAATAACTTAGGTATTGTGTGCGGCTATCACAAAGTTTATACGATTCGAGTTGCGTTTTCAGGCTACAGGCGAAGCGTACAAATTACGCGATTTTTGGCAGAAGTCGAAAGCAACAAACACCGTTTGTGCTTTTTACCGTAGTTAGGCCGATTATTTTTTCAATTTTCTACACAACGCTACTTTCTCAATAGTTCCGAAACTTACACTCTTCCTTTACCTAGGTGTGGCAGTCCTGCTTAGTGTCGCCACCTTTCTCAGGACTGTAGGAAGCAGATCGACGATCTTAAGAAAGCTAAATATTACCAGTTTTTGAGAATCAATGGGTTGTGGATTGCCAATAACTTTCCGGTCAAAATGACCTAGTGTCCCTAGTGTCGTGTATAAGTTGTATGCCAACCCTGAAGAGGATTGCTCGGTGTTGCTCGGTGACGCGTTACAACAAATCAAGGTCATCGATTGCGCTACCCACGTTTACTCCAGTATGAACTTACCATCCTCGTGAAAATCAAAACTAGAGATCGACCGATATGGCTTTTTTGAGGCCGATATCGATACCGATATTTCCAAACTTTTTAAATCTTGTTTTCTGCTTCATTATCAAAAATATGATGTATTTTATGCCTTACCTTTTTTTTCAAAACCTTAAAAATCAGGATTTATAAGCTAGAATTTTTGAAATTGCAGCAATTTCAATACTTGATTAGCCTAACCTGTTAGCATAGTATACACTGTTCACAATGAATAAACACAGTGCCATGAATAAAAAAAGAATGTTAAAATAACAAAGCAATAAGAACAGAACACTGAATGTAAGAGAACTGCCTACGGTGTTTAAACCCGAAAAAGCAAAAACAGTGCTTGAAAGCTGCAAGATGCTGAACAACGAAAAGGAAGGAAGTACAAAATGGAGCATCAAGTTAAGGAGGTTAAAATTAGTACAACACTGTATTCAATTAGCCATTGCCAAAAATGAAAATATTTCCAAAACAGCAGTAATTTCTTTGGTCTTTGATAGGATGTTTGTTAACAGTTACTGTACCACATAAATCTAGTAAAATTTTTGTTTTTGTATATATTTGACAAATCAACCTTTCAGACTCTTCTACAACTCAGTGGGTTTTTAATTTGAAAAGTCAATTAAGTCGCAAAGAACCAAATTTGGAATTTTGATGTAATGTAACACTAAATAACTGCATGTCCTTAAAAAAGAAAAACTAGTTCAATTAGTTACTGCAACTGAAGTACTGGCATTGGTATGAAATGAAATACCGCAACTCATTTATCAATTCTCAGTAGATCCATACCAATAGTTTAAGATTGTCATGCAGAAAGCAAATGTTATCTGCCTTTTCACCATGTAGCCTACAGTAAATTAGCCGGTCATCTACAACCTAGCCTAAACAAAATCAGCACTAGGCTATAATCGATTAGCGCCCCTCCGCCAGAAGTAAATTCCATAAGAACAAGTCGCCATGCCCATAACACTAGCTAAGGTGCACATGTGCGCATTACGCATCTGATGATTGTGCAATAATGCCGCGGTAGTTCTGATCCAATTACAAACAATGCGCTTTTAACTTGCGTAAGTTGCGTTGTTGCAAACACTGCTTTTGCTGACCGTGTTTAACGGACAACAGCAATTGTGATATAACAATGACCACTGACTACTGCGCTGCTATCGGACCGAATGACAAATCATCGCTTCAATGTATTGTATTTGTGAAATGTTGGAGTAGCGCTCCCGTAGCTTGTGTGCCATATCCACAAACGCTGGTTTCACGTTTGCAACAGCTTGGATTGTGAGATCACAATTATCATTATCATGTCGCGTGGAAAATGTCGATTAAGTTAATCCACGAACACGATGTTTTAGTTTGCGTACAGTATAAACCAGCGCGCTTATAGCCTAATACATGAAGTTAAGAAAAGTAGAATCCTTTTAAGATGTTACGTGCAACTGCTTCAAAGCGAAAGGTGTCGTCACTAATGAGTAACGATTGCATTTGAAATCACAGATATTCATAACGCCATAAATATTGCTTAACACGACGCAATTCATTGTTCATGCAAGCCTTTTTAAATTAATCTGCGCTAAACTAGGCATCGATTGGACTTCTGCACCTTAAGTACCAGTCAAAGTTTTCGTGCTGCGAAAACTTCCGGAAGTATAACGGGAGTTTATTCGTACACAACACCTGCACGTGGTGGCTTCAAGCATTGCGAAACTTCCCGATGATGCTTTTGTTTCGGTTGTGACGGCCGACGCGCGCTTCATGGTTAATCTTGTCTGTTTGTTTATGAAACCGCACCTGCTAGCGTTGTTGTAAGATAACTGTCTTGACTTGCTTCGTTGTGCTTTCTTGCGCAAGTTGTCTGGATGCGTGAGGAATATAACAGCGTTTTGTCAACTCCTAATGAGGCCGATAATCGGTAAAGGCCGATATATCGGTCGATCTCTAATCAAAACCTTTCCTCAAACTTACGCAAAAAAGTATAAAACTCAATGCAGACGGTGTAACGAAAGCAGACCAAGCAATGGGATGTAAAAGACAGTAATCAATAACTAATCCACCCACTGTGTTACCCTCTTTTTTTCTGCTACCCCGCCTAGTGAATCGGATGCACATCACCTGCCATCTGCAGAAATTATGTTCGCAATGCATGCTGTTTACGGATGCTTACGGGTAAAAAACGAGCACAGCTTTGCAATCGATGCCAGCTTACGCCAGCGCAGACAAAAAATGCTATCGCTGCTGCAATCAACGGGTCTTTCACGTGACCGAACTTTTTATAATAAACAGGCAGCACACGTATGGTGCGCAAGTTTCGACAGCGTTGATAAAATAAACCAGACAACCATTTCAAAGTGCAGATTGCGCTTATAAGGTTGCAAACACTGCCGACAATCCTTCAAACCCGATACCGATAACCAGCTTGCGCAAAACTGCCATGCCCCGAGCAGTGGTTGGAATAGTTGGCAAGTACATAATGCTGCGAATGAAAGCACGGAAAGATGTCACGTGAGACAGTCACGAATGCTTTCAGAAGTTCAATGCAAAGAAACAATTGTGATTTTTCATTATTTGGCAAGTAGCCGAAAAGCGTGTAGGATTGCCGGCTGCCTACTACTCCCCGACCATACTGCACAAAACGACCGGTCTAGTTAATGACAGTTGATGGAAGCCAAGAACGTTCCATTTACAGGCAACACGATTGTCAAATTAGGGCTTCACTAAGTGATTGTCAATGATCACAACAAAATTTCAAACTACGTTCAAACTGCACTGTAGCGTTTGAAGGTATGCACGACGAAATGCAAGGTCTCGTTGTCTTTCTACAACAGTTCTCTTCTTCCGCCTAATCCCAACTGCATTAACTCCACGCATAAACAAAACCGATAAGAACAGCCGCAAGCGATATCTGAGATTTCCCGTAATGCTCGCACACCAACTGGTAGTAGAACACTAGGTATCCAACCTACATCATTACCATCGAATAACTGCTTTTACAGCTCAACAAACTAATTGCAGAACAAGCCAACAAAAAAACAGTAATAAAATTGAAATCAAAGGGATTAGCATTGTATCTAGGATTAAGGTGCGGTCGGCTGCAGTGATCACATGCAAAACAAAATGATGAGCGATGAAAACTGCACTCACCCGAAGCCCGGCTCTCATCTTCAGCTAATGGCGGATGAAAAAGAAACGCGAGTTAATGCATCGGTAATTTGGCCGGAGCTTGGCACTACTTATGCTTCGACAACCTCGTGCTCTGGCAGTGACCAGTGATTAGAGAACGGTAAATTAAGTGAAGCAACTATCTCTACTTTTCTGCGTAGGAATATTGACTAAACAACAACGTCAGCAAAACAATATCAAAAAGAGAATCTATCATGGGTTGGATAGGTGACGACGTGCTTGACACAATGATGCAGCTTGCAACAACTATAACCTGAGCACACTCCCAAAAAAAACGAGTCGCAGGTCGGTGTTAGAGCTGAAGCGCGAAGCAGCACAGCAAAATCTTAAAACACACGATGGTTGTTTTACAAAAGCAGATGGAAGTACAGCAAGCGCGAAATTTCGCACGGACGGGAATGTGTAAATCAATGCTGCACCCAAAGCCTCGATTCATCGCGACCCTTGCACTCGCGCCTCGGAACAGTCCGGAACTGAACTATGTCCCGCGTTGATCACGTGAATGCTTCGCAAAGCAACGTGGTTGGAGTCCTTGCTCGATGATATTAGATGACGATGCACTGCTATTAAAAACAGGCGCACCACCGCATTGATATCAATCCAAGCAAGGCGAAGTAGGGCCGAACAACAACAAGCGGACAACGAACAATGTCCAGAAAGACGATTCACAACGCGTATGAATGTTACCGGCAGCTGGAAGCAGCGAAGCCACAAAACGACCGCTCAGCAGGCAACTTGAAAGCAGACGTATCATGACAGGCGCAAGCAAGCGCTGGTTGTTAATAAAAGTTTTTCCAATATTTTTTCAAGAACTCAACATTCCTTCAGCCAAGTGTAGCAGCGACGAAGCACATACAGAAAGAAAATGCATCATGAAAAGTACGAAGCCCTTCTCGATGAAACTGTATCCGATTGTTTTTTTTTAAGTATGATATTATAAGCGAAGTATAAAGTTCACAAATCACGGTACCGTTTCAAAAGACCAAATCCCTTACCGCACCCGACGGTTAAGCCGAACAACAATCAGTGATGTTGTTACGTTGCTCCGAGAAATACTTTTACATTATGAATTTTTCTTAAAGCCACAGAAAAAAATATTACTGCATACAGCAATGGTCAGAAAGAAATTCGTGAAATCCACAAAACGCTAAAATGATTACAAGACTGGTTTCGCAAAAAGACACAAACCAACCTTTCAACTGGTGAATTGTGCGTTGGTGTTCGGTTAGGCAACCACCAGCTGGGGCCTCGACTTCCGATTTTGCTGAAACGAGGGAAGGAGTAGACGAAGACGATTTGGTGCTCGCTTTACGGGGTCTGGTCTCAACAATCTACCAAGAAACAAATTGCATTTCATAATTACGTGAAAAGTAAAAGTTAGTGCAAAACCAACATCAGCAGCACACCAGGCACAGTGGTCAGATCCCTGTTAACAACGTCCAGCATTTGTTCTTGCCTAGCGGCGGTAATGCAGTTTTACATGACCGCAAAAAAGAAACTTCAACCAATTCCATAACACAATACTGGTGACAGCTTCATGATATCTATTAGGAACTTTTGTTTGCAGGCGTTTCCGCAACCACAGGCTTTTGTTAAACAAAGCGTGCTCTGCTTTTTATAACAGAGCAACCGCTTTTCAAAAGAAAATATTTAACTTAATAACTTATACAGGCATTCCTGACAGTGGTGCACTCTCCGTGTTGTTTAGCAGATGTAGGTTGCAACAACGTTTGCCGCAAGTTTCGTGCGATCAACCACACAAAAACCGCAGTCATGAAAGAAAATCGGTCTGCACAAATAAGTTTTTTTTTCCGATCCGCGCTGTACGATCTCCTTTTCGATCGAGTCATAAATACACAATAGTCCAAATCCTAACTTCATCATGTCAACATGCAAAAACGTTTTCCTGATAGAACCAACTTCGGTCGTTTCTTGAGTAACTGTTTTCTCCCAAATCAATTCTTCCACCTTTGATGCTTTTAACTTCTTTTCGGGAAGCTGAAACGGACCACAAAAAGGCAATCTCACCTTAATATTTAATGAATCTTTGGTGAACAAGGCAAAGAGACCACAGCGCTACCGTTACCTCTGGGGGTTTGGCTTCATCTTCTTCAGGCACAACACGTAAGTTGAGTTTTGCTTGCGGTACGTCACCATTATCTAAATAAAACCCGTTTTTCGTTACTGCTGCCAGATGCTTGTGGCAAGCAAAGAACCATACTGAACAATCGATTTGGAGAGGTCGCAATTTCAACACGTTAAGTAAGCCTGAATGAGCCAATAACCTTAAACTGAAATGAAGCTAATGCAAAACAACCAACTGCAAGCAGTGCGTAAATACTCTTTAGCAAAACGTGGTTTCTCCAAAAAACGAAGAGTCTACTTAACAAGCTACGGTATTTCCTAGAAAATGGAAATTGGATTTAGTTTTCGTCACATAAGAAAAGGTATTTTCCCAATTTGAAACACTATTGTGGTAATAAAATCAATCTTGACCAAAACCGAATTGCCTGTGAACTTTCTATCATGATTTGCTGAATGTATACATCAGCATCACTACGCCCCGACCTCGGAATCTTTAATAACAGATCTCGGCGCAAGTGACAAGACTGAACGGGCCATTGAAAAATGCCACGCCATGTAACGTGAGAACATAGCTCTGGGATTAAATAGAAAGGCTTACAACTTGACTTACCGGACCTCAAGCGTATACTGTGGTTCCTAATCACACTGACTGGTGTCTTTCCATGTTGTCCACTCGCTGCTCTTCTCGACTCTTGCTGGGTCCGGCCGCTGTAGCGAAACTTGGACCCCGCCCTCAAAAACCTCGACTGCGACGTTTTATCGCTTCGCGCAAGCCTAACGCATACAGATTGTTATTGTCGAGAGAAACATGTTAAAAAGATGTCGTTTCCATTTTGCTTTTATCTTCAGCTTTTGTTAACGAATCGTCTGTTAGTAAATAACACGTCGTGCGATTGCACCAGCAGAAAGCACACTGCAATAAGCAGCAGTAGGCGTGGGGCAACAACAACATCAGATTCACTTAAAAAAACTACACCGCCACGAAATAAGAAGTGAACATTTTATCCATAACACCTGAAAAACGAATGATGTTCGACGCCAGATTTCCACAGTTTCTTCGCCGCTCGGTGGTTGGGAAGTTTGAAGCCAATCATACTTAAATGTGTTTCACCCTGAAAACAAGCACAAGCAAATGTTTAACAGACAGGGTGTGTTTCTGCTTTTAACCAATTGCAATGACCAGAACTCGAAGTATGAACCAACTGTTGCAGCAAAAATCAACGAAACTGCTATACAGGAGAAAATACTGACCATGCAAATGCTGCCAAGAGGGGGCCTTGAACTACTTTGTTTTAAACAAATAAAGGCTGATTTTGGTGGAGTCAATTTTTAGAAGAGCGGTCGGCAAAAACTTACGTCCAGTGGTCTGAGTGTGACAAAAAACTTGCTTCTAACATAAGACAACTTGACAACACGCGGCCAAGAAAAGCGATTGATTTGAGTTCCATCCCTGTACACCAAAACGCCATTCCAGCTTATTCCGACCATTATTTCCACACCTTCGGAGTCCTACAAGAACACCTAGTTAAAAACTGAAAAAGCGTAAAAGGATACATCAGCAGACCAAAGCATACATCTCAGTCACATTCGTCCACACGAAGTCAAAATTACAACCTACCATTTCACCATTCCTGACGTCTATCGCATATATGGATTTTTATGGCTTGTCACAAAACCGCCAAATTATAAATAGCCAAACTTATAAATATTTAAAGTCGCTTACGTCTTGTTATCACTGGAGGAGGAACAACTACACGGATGCTGCAAACCGCCATTCAAGAAAACGCTACTTCGAGTACGTGTATGCATAATCCTCGGATTTTTCAATTTTGTTGGGCATATTGTACCTTTCTAAGGGACAGAAAATCATGTTTGTTGCTCCTAGCCATAATTCCAGTTATCATAAAATATGCTAATGAAGAATAGTACGTGAAGTCACAAGTAAACGAAGCATATGGATCGACCATCACCATCAGTGTGATTCACATAACATAAAATGGAAACAGGTTCAAGCAGTTATTTGAAATTTCACTGAATGGGTCAAGTAGTCGTTCAGAAAAATTTTTAGAATGTAAAGAACTGAAAAGTTGAATCCAGACGATGGATCCACCATCAGAACAAATGAAATGAATTCAAAGTATCACCAATAACACAAACATTTTACAAACAAGCAAAAAAATCGGAGACGGTCGGCTATGCGTTCAAGATCGGTTGACCAAGAATGACCGGCATAAACGAATGTCTAGGGACCACAGCTGCTTTGTCTTACTATGTTTTCAAGTAAGTAGTTCGTTTATGTAAACATATCACAAAAACCACTTTGACAGCCCTGCAAAGGAAGGAGTGTGGGTTGAGAGCGAGACAGAGGCAATCTTCTGAGCATCTATTGATTCCTTCCCCGTATCAAATTGCATTTAAGGTGGTTTCTACGTATATATGTGCGTGTAGTGAAGGTGCAAGCACCATGCCACGAAGTCAAAAGCAGTGCAAGGCACACTGCGACTTACTCATGAAGGCGCTTTTATCGGAATGTCTTCCCCGATGAAAGATTTTGTCTTCCTGAATAACACGAACAGTACAGCACCACAAAAACACTTTAACAGAACTGTTTCTAGGTCTCGGTTGCATGACTTTCCTTATGCAACACAAACCGCCTTTATTGGTTCAGACTTAGACCGCGCGCATATTAGCAGGAACATCCATTACGTAAGGATATGCTTTGGCAGAACGCGCAGGTTTTGCGGACGTGCCATACCATCGCTAACATTTGTCTGTTCAGCTTCCTTTCTCAATCGGAAAGCTGGTGTGGACAGCTACCAGAAATGACAAGCTAAAAGCTTAGCGGCAGTCAAAACAGATAAAGGATAGCCATAGAAAACTGGGGCGCAGGAAGTCCAAAACGGCCTTCCGGAGTTTCCATACAAAACTCCCTGTTGTCATGCTTGAACGAAGTGATCAGCTGCACAGAAAACAAAAGACCCCAGACCCCACCTAATTGGCGTTTCAGAAATGCCGATCGGTCTCCGAAAACACAACACTATTTTCTAGTAGTGACGGTTCTGTCAATGGGGATTTAAGCCATTACCGGGAATTTAACAGCGCTACCAACTACGGATAGGTGGTGGCTTCTGTAATAACGTGAGCCATTTTCTTCAATTATCGGCAGGGACCCTTTGAGCAGGGTTATGGATCTTCAATCCTGGCAAGGTTTAAGAAGCGGTTTTCTATGGGCGAAGAGATCAAGACGGATGGTCTAGGCTTCACTACTACGGTCAAATTCAAACCAAGATGCTTGTTACTTTTACCGCCAATTTTTTCGAGTGATTGGTTATCCCTTCCACTGACTAAAACGAATGGTTTCACGTAACGGAGAAAAAGTGGGGAAACACAAAACATTCGCAAGAGCGTCAATTTGTTGTTTGATAGGTCATTGATACATGGTCAGCGTGTGTTTTCTTGATCATACCAGTTTTCTTCAATGGCATGTGGTCATGACCTAGTTCAGATCACATAAAATCACATACAACACCAGCTGGCAGAGCACTTTGTAACTTCCAAACACTTCTGCACATTTTGTAATTAAAGCTAAACTTCTTGCTGATACACAGAGTGCTAGTGCTTATTATGACGTTTAAACTGCTGTAGACACCAGTTTAACCACTTACTACACAGAACATTCATTTTGTAGTTACGTTCTGCAATACCAGCTAGCTCCTGAAACAATTGTAACTGCAGAGCGTCGATCGTCTTCTCAGCTTAGATCAGTGGTACTCAAACTGTGGTATGCGAATAAGCCTACTTTCTGTTTTCTTCACAAAAAATGTCAGCTATAGCTTGTACTTCTTAGGTTCTGCTGATAAATTCCTGAATTTTTGTGTAGCCTAATCCCCTTGTTGGTTTCTGAAAATAGCCATTATTATTTTCTAGTCATTTTGTTCATGTTGCATTTGTGTCAATTTTGGTTTGCCAAACGTTTGATCGAATGATACTTGATAGATTGAGTTTACCTTGAAAAAGGTGGTATGCAGTGGCAGTACAGGACCCACAAATGGTACGTGATCAGAAAAAGTTTGGGAACCACTGGCTTAGATGGTCTGACTGCAATGCAGCCTACAGATGAGAATGAAATAAATGCGTGGATTTTTCTTCTAAGTGAATAATTTTCTATGGCTCACAGCTGACACATGGGGTTGGCACAACTGTTCAGCTCTGGCACAATCGAGAAAAAACAACAGCTCTGTTATAAGAGACTATAGTTTGACAAGCATTTGCTCACTACAGCAGACAATACGTGAACAGTCAAATGTAAAACATGTTAATGTTGTATAATGAGTGGCAAAACACAAGTGGACTTTACCTGCACATCATGCATATCGACGCCATACATGGACAACTTCTTTGCATGCTCCAGAAAGTTCAATTCTGCTTGTTCTGGTGTTTGACCTCTGAAAAAGACAGAAGTCCTTGAAAAAAAATCAGGAATGTTGATTTTTTGTGACGTTCCCAAAGTTGTCTGCAAGACCTCTGGATGAAAACCATCAAGCACACTGACAAAATAGAGTTCTGTGGCCCAATCCTAAGGCACTGGCAAAATGCTATCAGACACAGAAATACTGATTGCTACTGAATATTTTCTACAACTTAACATTTTTTGACAACTATGCTAGTAAGTCAAGGTACCTCAACTTTCTACAATCTACATAAAATATCGTATCGTGTTGAGGTGTGTAAACATGTTTTGAAAAACAATCAACTGCAAGCACATGAGTAAGCTGGATGGCGAACTATGTTATGCATTTATTGCAGTTAATGTAAAATAAGATTGTTTGATGGCATTGCCTTGTAGAATATGTGTGCTGAGATTGCTAAGCAAAGAAGCAAAGTGCAAAAAATGTTTCAGCTTCTTTATTTAGAATTGATATAATTTCATATGTAGGCATGTCTGAAATGTATATTAATAATCATGTCTAAAAACCTGCTTAAATAGAAAGCTATAATTTAAATCTAAAATTTGACTTCTTGGCATTAATAAAAAAATAACAATCCAGTACCACGTTTGAAAACATGTCAGTTGCAAATCTTCCATGCTTCAATCTCACCATTGCCAAAACACTGTTTTGAGTTTGAAACTAAACATCGCAGCACATTCCAACACTGCAGAAAGCACATTGAATGGGAGAAAAATATACACAAAAATCACATGTGCACATTTCTGCTTATTTTAATATAGATCATGATCGTAATGCTGCTAAATGATTTTAACATCCGCTTGCATAATTACACAAAACAAAATATACTTCAGCCAAACACCTGTTCATTTTGTGTAATTCCATAACTCTCTGTTCCAATTCAGGTGTTTGATTAGGGGCAAACGAAAAGCTAGAAACATAGTTTTTCTTCATCTCTGATCGATCATAATCACCAAGTTCAGACTGCACCACGTATGAACCAAGCAAAGCATGTGTTACAAAAGAGCATGGCAACCTTTGCAACAAAAAACATGTAGTAATTGTAACACTGTTTAAAAAGGAGAATTTTATTACTAGAGTTGCGAAAAGAAACATGCACCCATACTATTAGTGTTTACAGTGACAACTTGTTACATGGCAATGATAGATCAAAGTTCTAACAACTGACAAGTTTCTTAATCTTAGCAACACACAATTAATTGGCTGTATAAAATTTAAATACATAGTGTGCATACAAACCTTCCACCAACAATGTCATCACGAATTTGTAAAACCATGTAATAGCGAGTAATGTCTTCCAAAAGTTGAGCAGGATTGGGTGGGTAAAATTTCACAGCAAAATAAAAGGACCATGGGCCATCTGTAAGAACATCATAACTATTATCAGAAAAAATTGCAATAGTGATTGCAGACCTGATCAAGAATAAAAGTTTTGTTCCAAAACCATTTATAGGAAGTGGGTACTTCTGAGTTCTAAGTTCCTCTCAATAGAGCTTTCTATACATATTATAGCGAATAAGATATCACATCAACAAAGTTTCACTCACTAATGGAATCTTTGAGCAAATTTGATACTTCATCAAAATACACTTATTCTACAGAAACTGCCAATATGCAAGCAATGTCTTAATCTGGTAATACATTGCAACACCACATTATTCTTCAATATTAAACATACAAAAGCCAAACCCAAAACATAAAAATACACATTAATTTTTAATTCTTCAGCTGTGATTTAAAAACTAACGTCGTACGCCATAAAAAATTCAGGCATGGCACCATTAACAAGTACAGTGTTTATAAGTCAAAAATCAACAAAACTACACCAAAAAATAACCAAGCTACTTCTATATACAAGGCACTGGTTGATCTATGCAGGTTCCACGAACTTTCTTACTTTTTAATTGTTTTTTGATTGACTTGTTAGGCTGAAGCCAATATTTATGGTCAGTCAAATCTTTGAAATATAATCCAAAGTAATCATGTTCCACAATGCTTAGAAGTTCATATACTTGTTCTAGCAAAGCAGAACCATTGGCTTGTTTCTGTAAAGTAAAAAAATGTCATTACTCCTACAAATTACTAGGATAAAACAACTCTGCTTTTATTTCCACTCTTAAAAAATTTATGCAAACAATTTTGATTACCACTTTCAATAACTGTAGCATGTGAATGATAGCAACTGAAACATACTCATACATAAAATCACAAGACTAACACAGTGTAATGCAACATCACCAACATTAACATAGTGATAGTGATACACAACGCAAATACAATAGACAAATGCCTGAGATCATTAACCACCAGTCAAGTTTACATGAAAAAAAAACAATAATACATGCATTTAAACATTAAATTAGATATGCTGTATAAGCAAATTATATATTATTTTTTTCACAAAACATTTGTTAAAGACATGTTGTTACCACAGCAGGCTTTGTTCTGAGCTATAACATTCTAATTGTGACGTGATTCAGTGTTCTATTCTTGATCAATTTCTCTTTCTGGAGTATGTTAACAACATTGACACTGTTGCAACCTCTCCGGTGGCGTTGCATTGAACGTGTGATTCACCACGAAGGCGTGAAGAACAACAATATGTATACGTGGCACGAACAAGCAATAATAGAGTGATCCCGATGGAGTGATCTTGGTGAGTGACCTCTAATAATGCTTGTGACCTGGTGAACAGTTGATTGTGCTTGCTAACAGTGACGACGAGAGTGATCTCGTCGGGTGATCTCCATTGTTGCTTGCTGCCATTGTGCAAAGCTTTGCGGAAATGCCACTCGGGATTTCCGATCACAACAATACAAACACTAAATCTTCCATTTCTTATTGTGGATGATGCTATTATGTTCTTTTAAATATATTGCTACTTTGCATATTATCTAATGATATGAATCAGTTGGAGTCATGGTCTGATTTGCAGAGTGTTACTTTTAATGCTGCAAAAACTCAAGTTCTTATTTTCGCAACTAATTCACCTCTTCATCTTCCATTACATTTTCATAAACAATTAGTAACTGAAGTCGTTTCCTTTCGAAGTTCAGATATTACAAAACATGTCTGAGGTGCCGGTCCAAGACTTTTTGAAATTGCTTCGCATGAAGTCACACTCGCACATCACAATGTGGGTGCACCCGCAGTCAAAATGTGTTCAGATTCAAAGCATTGTTATAAAATGTGAAAGTCAAGAACTTCACAATGTGCCCGAACAACCCAGCAAAGATTTATGGGTGTGTAAAATTATAAAACGTGGCCAAAGCATTTTTACAAAATCTTGAAGTCAAGAAGGAATGTTTGTTTGCGCGACATATAAATCGTGAAAATGCGCCCACAACTTTATTATCAATCGTGCAAGCGGAAAGCTTGCCAAATGCGTCTGAACCTCACAGCAAACAGCTTCATTTTTGGACACATAAATCATGAAAAATTGTCCAGAACTTTTTCTGTAAACCTTGGAGGTGGAGCACTTCCGAAATGCATCAGGCAAATAGTTTCATTTTTGGACGCACAAATCGTGATAATGCACCCTAATTCTTTTCACAAACCTTGCAAAGCAAGAACTTCCAAAATGCGCCTGAATTTCACAGAAAACAACTTCGTTTTTGAACGCATAAATCGGGAAAATGCACCCAGAACTTTTTTTACAAAGCTTGCAAGGTGAAAACTTCCAAACGGCGTCTGAACTTCACAGCAAACAGCTTCGTTTTTGGATGCACAAATCACAACTTTTTCTGTAAATCTTGCAGGCAGAGAACTTCCAGAATGCGTCTAAATTTCACGGCAAACAGCTTCGTTTTTGAACGCACAAATCGTGGAATTGTGCCCACAACTTCTTCAAAACTTGCAGGCAGAGAACTTCCAGAATGCATCTGAATTTCACAACAAACAGCTTCGTTTTTGGACGCACAAATCGTGGAATTGCGCCCAGAACTTTTTTCTGTAAATCTTGCAGGCAGAGAACTTCCAGAATGCGTCTGAATTTCACGGCAAACAGCTTAGTTTTTGGACGCATAAATCGTAAAAATGCACGCAGAACTTTTTTCACAAAGCTTGTAAGGCGAAAACTTTCAAAAAGCGTCTGAACTTCACAGCAAACAGCTTCGTTTTTGGACGCACAAGTCGTGGAATTACGCCCACAACTCTTTCTGTAAATCTTGCAGGCAGAGAACTTCCAGAATGCGTGTAAATTTCACGCCAAACAGCTTCGTTTTCGAACGCACAAACCGTGGAATTGCGCCCACAAGTTTTTTTGTAAATCTTGCAGGCAGAAAACTTCCAGAATGCGTCTGAATTTCACAGCAAACAGCTTCGTTTTTGAACGTACAAATCATGGAATTGCGCCCACAATTTTTTCTGCAAATCTTGCAGGCAGAAAACTTCCAGAATGCGTCTGAATTTCATGGCAAACAGCTTCGTTTTTGAACGTACAAATCATGGAATTGCGCCCACAATTTTTCCTGTAAAAGTCGCAGGCAGGGAACTTCCAGAATGCGTCTGAATTTCACAGCAAACAGCTTCGTTTTTGAACGCACAAATCATGGAATTGCGCCCACAACGTTTTCTGTAAATCTTGATGGCAGAATACTTCCAGAATGCGTCTAAATTTCAGAGCAAACAGCTTCGTTTTCGGACGCACAAATCGTGGAAGTGCACCCACAACTTCTTTAAATCTTGCAGGCAGAGAACTTCCAGAATGCATCTGAATTTCACGACAAACAGCTTCGTTTTTGGACGCACAACTCGTGGAACTGAGACCACAATTTTTTCTGTACATCTTGCAGGCAGAGAACTTCCAGAATGCATCTGAATTTCACGACAAACAGCTTCGTTTTTGGACACATAAATCGGAAAAATGCGCCCACAACTTTTTTCATAAAGCTTGAAAGGCGAAAACTTCCAAAATACGTCTGAACTCCATGGTAAACGGCTTCATTTTTGGACGCATGAATCGGGAAAATGCGCCCAGAACTTTTTTTATAAGGCTTGAAAGGCGAAAACTTCTAAAATGCGTCTGAACTTCACAGCAAACAGCTTCGTTTTTGGACGCACAACTCGTGAAATTGCGCCCAGAACTTTTTCTGTAAAACTTGCAGGCAGAGAACTTCCAAAATGCGTCTGAAGTTCAAGGGAAATACCTTCGTTTTTGGACGCAAAAATCGAGAAAATGCGCCCAGAACATTTTTAACTTGCAAAGTGAACACCTCTAAAATGCGCCTGGACTTCACGACAAGCAGCTTCGTTTTTGGATGCAAAAATCGTGAAAATGCGCCCAAAACAATTTTGTAAATGTTGGAGACGGATAACTCAAAAAATGCATTTGAACTTCATGGCAAACAGCTTTGTTTTGAGACGCAAAAATCGGGAAAATATCCCAGAACTTCTTTATAAACCTTGCAAGCGAAGAATTTCCAAAATGCGTCTGAACTTTTTATATGCTGTGACCTGAGAACGCTTCAATCGGGAAAATATGTCCCGTACATCTTCGAAAAAATATTTAAATTGTGTTTTGTGAAATTTTCTCCAATGAAGGAAATTGCATCCAAAAAATGCAAGTGCCGATTTTCAAAATTTTTGTCGGCTGGCATCTAAAAAAGGTGCCGAAAGTGCCGTTTTTTCGACTTAGAGGGAACACTGCCCTTGAATAGCTATCTAGCGCAATTGGCAGAGGAGCTATGGCGTTGGTAAGGCAACTGAAAACTGCTGGTTTTAGGCCGAAATCTAGGTCCGAATATACCGTATGCTGCCATGCCGGCTCGTAAAGTGTTAACACTTTCATCACCAGGTTGTTTCCCTCCCTGCGATGATATTCATGGTTACTGCATGGTTTTGGTGGAAAATTCAAATCCCAGAAGGTTGATACTATTAGACATTTTCCAGCTTTAAGCTATATCGGTTAAGCATGGCAAACGTTTTGTTGCCTTTACACCAATCAATTAACAACTTACCAAATTATTTCCCAAACATTTCAGGTTACATACCATTGCAACAAGCCTGGGCCTACCAGCACCATAATTTTGGCAAAAGTTTCACTTCATTGGAAGGAATTTGAGACACAGAAAGCAGCCAACACTGCCATTAGGCAATTAAACTTTATCAACATCCCTAAATATACTTATTAACGTTTCCTGCTTTCCTAGCATTTGGCAGCATATCAAAGCACTTACATCATTGCACAAAATCACAGTCACTGTTACAGGATCCTGGTCCCACGTAGGTGGACCAACTCAAAAGAACCATGGTTTCAAACAACCTCTGAACCACAGTGAGTTTGGATTCTTATTCCAATACCTTATATTATTTAAACTCAGTCGAGGTCCTAGGACCACATTTTCAGACCCTTTCCAGTCAAAAAACGTTATAACGAGTGCCCCAAAACACAATTTTCAGTAAGGACGAAAATTTACATCTGCCAAGAACAGGTGAACAAATACCTCAAATGTAGATCTACGACCGCCAAGAGCAAAAATTTCAAAAACAAACTGTATCTTTTTCACAATCCTCGTTTTTTTATCAACTTCACATATAAAGAATTTTTTAACTTCAACTTTCAAATTACATGTGCTTTGTAATAAAAAAAACTTGTGTGCCCCTACATAATGCTTCAGTTTTTAATCAAGTTAAAATCAACCCTGAAACTAAATGTTTGAATTCTGATGAAGCCATCATACAAAAATTAAAGAAGGATTTAGGTTATGAGAACCTTTTCTGATTATAATTGTTGTTCCACTAAGTACTCTCCATAAGCGGGATAAAGCAAGGAATCGATCAACACATTTGTTGTTAATTATCATCACCATAATTTTTATTACAAGAAAAGAATTTTAGTTAAAGGGCATTGAAAATGGCCAACTGATTATTATCAACAATTGATTGATTGATTTCATTTTTCATATGACTCAACTAATAAACAGAAACAGAACAAACAGGCATCATGCAAAAAAGAAACCAATTGTCAGTAACATTAGGATAAATGAAAACACAATTGGACAAAAAACTGATCAATGTAAACAAAGAGTATCACTGTGTCACATAGGATTAGTGAAGGACCATGGCAATCATATATATATAATGGTAAACCAACCCCGTTTATTACTTTTTGATAAGTGTTGAAAAACAACACTTGGAAATAAAATTGGGGGCGGCAATAGCTCAGTGGTAGAGCTTCCACCTCTCAATTGGAAGGTTGGGTGTTCGATCCATGGCCACTGAGTGAATTGCTGTAGCACTCCTTGGGCAAGAGCGTTCACCTCACCCGCCCTGGCAAGAAGCACAATTCAGGCTTTGGCCTGCCGCCAATTGCCGTCACCAAAATTAACAAAAAATAATAATAAATAAATAAATTTTAAAATAAAATAAGCACAGTTAGAAAAACAAACAAACAAACACAGAACATGAAGTAAATTTACAGAAGAGAGCATGCCTATATACTAAAGGAGTGGATCAAATTTAATTGAGGAAATTTGGTGTGGTTAAAGAAATGTTAAGTATAAAAATAACAAGGTTAAAAAATTAAAAATTATTGATGTGGTACAACAGAAAAACAAAACAAATAAAATTATGGAGTGTAATTTTATGCAGAAAAAATGGGATGTGCACAGGAAAGAACAAGAAACAAAAAAGTAAAAAACAAGAAGTAAAGGATAACACAGGTCTACAATTTTAAATGAATTTCATGGGGATTGGGGTTTGAGAGTGTTTTTGGGATAATTTTGGGGCGCTGATTTCAAAACTGTTGTCAGATTCTCACTATGTGGTCAAGTTTTTGAGCTATTTAGCATTTTAAATTTATGCAGTTGTAGCATTTTAAGCATACTGTTGCACAAGAGGGCTGCACATTTCGTGATTTGTTAAACTGCCTAACATGTTATTTAAGCACTACTTCTTGTAGTAACTGTGATTTGTAAACTAGCTTCTTGTAATAACCGTGATTTGTAAACTAGCTTATGAAGAGCAGTGTGCAGCATAGAAAACATACAGAGGTTAAACAAACACAAAACTTCAGTTAGTGTATACTGTATGCTTGCAAATTTGACTTGCAAGACACAGATGAGAAACTACACAGGTATTACGGCCTTGCAATGCAAAGAATGTGGTGACAAAACAACGTTAAAATGCAAAGAATAGCCCAAACATGATAACATACTCTTTTTTCATGACAGAAAAGATTGCACGGTTGCTAATCCAAAAATTGTCTTTTCTGTGTTTTTCGGGAGTAGCTACTGCCAGCAACCTCTTTCTAAGCACCAGCAATAGTCTGCCAACATGTTGGTATTCCAGCATCCCTGGTATCTTTTCTATTGTTTTTATATCTTGGTTTTATATCTTTGTTTTTATATCTTGACTCTCCTTGCTCTTCAATCATTGCTTCTAAGTTTTCAGGAAAATAGTTTACATGACTATGAAGAAAATGAACCTTCACACTCACATTGCACCCTAATTGTTGGTAAGAATTTAAAAGCTGTTTTGAAAGGTCGTAATAGTTAGGAGCTTTAAAATATCCAAGGAAGTTTTCGACAACTGCTGTAAGTGACTGCCAAGCATTTTTACAAGGGTTGTCATGGCAAGTGGAAAATATTTGTTCTGTATTAAACGTTGTATCTAATAACCATAAAAAATTCCAGCCCTCAACTTTTCAGTACTCAGTACAGGTAACTTTTCACACCACTATGCAAAGCAGTCACTTTTACCTCTTTAAAGCTTTTGCAAACTGTTTTCATACTTTGATATGGAAAGGAGGAAGTAACACCTCATTTGGATTAATGAAAGGGAAGTGTATAATACTTCTTTTACCCATCTCAAGTCTTTCTCTCTTTGGCCAACTTTCCTTAGTCCAATGCTCTTGGTAAGCCCTGCTGTCCCACAGACACAATAAACACAGAAAGTTTGTGTATCCATTTTGTTGCCCAACCAATATGCACAAATCCTTCTAATTTATTGCAAATCACCCAGTCATGCTCATCAACTGTGGTACCAGGCACATATTATTCTGACATAGGATTTTATTGTAGTTACTGCTTATAACAGGCTACCACTAACTCTCTCCCTATGAGCCTACACAGTTCAACAACAGCTGATAAAGTGTTTCAGCATTGAAAAGCACAACTACTAACTACAAAATCTGTTTTCAAGTTAAAAATGGTGGGAGATAACTTGTGGTGAGGTTTTTCAATATTTTCTGAAAAACTGCAAAATGTATGCCCTGTAGCGGCTAATCCTGACCAGATGGACAAAAACAGATGCGATTTTTAGAGTCAGCGCTCCTCAAATCTGTTACAAACTTCAAGACCCCAAAAATCCTGCATACTAGTGTAATCAAACTATCCAAACTCAGCTTAACAAATAGTTTTGGAGAAACAGCTGATTTCAGTGAAAGCATGAAAAATACAACTTTTAGCCAAGTGATTTGTCACAAAGCTTAATAGTGTTATAGCATTTTTCTTAACAACTGCAGGCTGTTACTGCAATAAATAAAGGTAGTGTCTAAATGATAATAATTGGTTTTTGCTTTTGAAGGACTAACAAACTATATCCGCCTTTGTACCACACATAAAGCTGAGTTTGTGACGTTAGCAGCACTGCAATAATGGTCGACTGGGGAGTGTCTGTAATTGCTATGCAAGGGGCTGTTGGTTTGACTCTCACCATAGCTGTTTTGGCTTTGATAGTACGTATGATACTATTGATGTTATTCGACATATTATACATTTCAACAATATTTTTAAGAGCGCTTTCAATGTACTTTCTTAACAATATTTGAAAACCAGACACAAGTATAGATTTAGGGTTAGCGTTTAGGTTTAGGGTTTAAGGCTTATGGTTAGAAAAAAAATTAATTGCCAGTTTTATCCTTTACTCTGAAAAGTAACATGACATACAAGAATTGGTCAGATATGTTGCAGAGGTCAGCAATTTCGCTTTATATGGTGTTTTATTCCTTTGAAAAGAAAAACCAGATAAGGGCATTTCGACACCGCCATAAAGGTTAAGTTAAGTCAATGAGAAAGAATTTTAATAAGCTAGGTAGTAAAGTAATTTTAAATACCTACTGTATTCAACAATTTGCTTCATATGGTACAGTGACATGTAGATCACACTTACACGTATGATTTTTTTAAGTGCAACTTTTCATATTATAACTAAGAAAATCAAAATATCAAAAAGCCAGTTTGTAAAACCAATTTAAATTGAACTCTGATAATAATCAATGCAGTTAATCTCTAATAAATGTCTAGCTAACAACTAATGCAATAACTCTAAGACTCACAGAAACTTCACAGCGATACTCTTGCCCATTCAATAAATATACTTGGCATGTACGTTGTTTTTTTGGTGGTTTCTTAGGTTGATTTTCTTCAGCAGCTTCAGGATATCCTTTGCTCATATTTGTAAAAAAGTTTTTTCACACAGCGAAACTATTCAATAGCACATTCTGTAATTGCAAAGTGAAATATGTCACAACGTTGTGTCTTCATCATCACAGGCCATGCCATAGTCAGGATAGCTAAAAGCAGGAGCAAAACAATATACAGTAACTCAATTGCACAGACAAAGGGTCTCACAGAAAGCTCAAAACATACATACACAGGCACTAATTAATTAAATTTTAGTGAGATAGGACTAATGAGTGAATCAGTAACTCGTGACTAGTGTAGGCCTACAGTACATAAGTCTACACAATATTGGTCCCAATACTCATACTGTAGTGTAGCCCAAGGGAAGGGCCACCAATCCGGTGCCCGCGGGCACCAGGTCGCCCGCAAGGACCATGTGATGTAGGTCGCCCGTGGGCCTGTTCTAAAAATAACATTAACATGATCAATTTCTTCACATTTAGTTTTACAAATATCAATACTAAAATAATTGAAGATGAATTGGGCAATTTTTATTTCAGAAGTGTGCATTAATTAAACTAGTAGTAGCCCTCTGCACTAATCAGTGCACAAAGTAGCTCACAGTTTCAAAAAGGTTGGTGACCCCTGCTGTAGCCTATTCTACTGCAACGTAGATGAACAATTCTTCTACTCCAACAGTTGTGCAATGTCAGTGAAATTATTGCAGTTTGAGCACCCAGCAAGATGCAGCAAAATGTTAAGCAGCCTTGTCACCACAATCAGCATTGCCACTGGGGTAAGTTTCATTAAACATCAGATTGCTCCTTCTTCAACATCAGATAGATAACAGCAGATTGTATGTCACACTTTCAAATAAGCTAAATACTTCTGCTACCACTACAGGTACCTAAAAATCGCGATAAACCTCCTTGATTTCGAAACAGGGCGAATTGTCGTCATTATTATGGAGAAGTACAAGTGAAGTAGTGAAGTACAGTAGGTCATGCACACACAGGATGAAAAAATGTTACTCTCAATCACTCAGTGTTGCCATTCTGTAGTTACAAAAGGGTACTAGATTTTATGACAAAAAACACTACATTCACAAGAAAAACACTGCATTACAAAAGCAAACTTACACTCAGTGAAAATGCCCAGGGATAACACTAAACGGAGGGCCGGCGGGCTGGAGGGCCATGTTGCCAATTGAAAAACATGAATTTTCCAGGGGAAGGCGAGTTGCACAGGACGGGCCGGCAGGCTGCACATTGAGG
>Ga0210059_1001612_pt1 | contig 34330 bp, 27 predicted proteins | sample Ectturendosymbi2_FD_188042 | JGI IMG/M metagenome (GOLD analysis project Ga0210059, IMG submission 188042) | Ecteinascidia turbinata endosymbiont from Florida, USA - Sample 2 (SPAdes) (version 2) | ecosystem: Host-associated > Tunicates > Ascidians > Unclassified | place: Key West, Florida... | reverse complement strand
CTTCTTCATAGTTAGTTAAATGCAGACTTTAGGATAAAATCGAATGTTATTTGCGGCCCGCCAGCGATAATGTAATTCATGCGGCCCGTGATAGTAAATAGGTACCCTACCCCTGCTTTACAGTAATCAGAAAATGTTTGGCTTCAACGTAAGACGACACGAAAAGTTGTCAAGTCTTTACAGACAAATAGGCGGGTGCGCTCCTCTCAACTATGTTAAAGCGATTGAACCTAACGTGGTAAAAATCGCAGCTGTATGTTGACGTATGCTGTTGCATTCTCGTACGCCTAGCAACACAGGTTGAGTTACAAGGTTCATATTCAGCGTAAAAATAATAGCTCGTAATTAGAATAGTCACAATATTCGTCACCTTTTCGTGCAGAAAAGCGTGGTCAGTTGGCGGACGATACCTGCATTAACAATCAAACACCATGGCCAAAAGGTAATCGCGTACTTTGCACTCTTTTCACCTTCTTATGCCATGTCAATTAGGACTATTTTCAGCTTCTCTGTAGTTCTAATGCTCAACACAGCAACTGCAAGTTATATAGGGTGGTCCAAAAAGATGTATCCACTTTATTGTCGCTATCATTTCATATCAAATTAACCCAGGCTTCATTTTTCCAGGTAAAAATATAGTTAGAGCTCAAACGTTTTCTTTCCCAACCCCAATGGATCAAGCAACAAGACATTTCGTGAAGGATTGGATCAAGATTGTTGAGGCATATTTTTCGACGAAATCAGTTGTCTAAAAGCAAAGATAATTACGGAGGGAATTTCCAGGCAAAAACTCTCGAACCAGACTCACAATAAAGCGTCTACTGGAGAAAATCAGGGAGACAGGAAGTGTGCAGGATAACATTAAAGGTCGCAGTTGCCGGCCACGGTCAGTCAGGACAGAAAATCACATCGTGACTGTGAGACAATGGTTGGATCAGTCTGCAAAGAAATCCACAAGACGTTTGTCCCAAGAGACAAATCTTCATAGAGTTCAGTTACTCGCAGTAAGGCACCATGATCTTCGCTTGTTTCCGGGTAAGACACAGATTTTACAACTTCAGACCGATGCAAATAAGGCTGAGAGACATGTCTTTGGGCAAACCATCAGTCAGTGAATCAAAGACCATCCTGATTTCTTGGAATTCCTTTATATCAGTGACGAGGCAAATCTCCATCTTAGTGGTCACGTTAACAAAGAGAATATGCGCTTTGGGGTCAGCCTCATGAGCATCAGTATCGCCCACTTCGTGTGGAGAAAGTGACTGTTTGGTGCACGTTGGGTCGTAACGGCATTATCGGGCAATACTAATTCAAAGATGCTGACGGACGGACGGTAACTGTGAACACAGAGCGATGCATTGAATTAATGAAAAGAAAATTAATCCCGGCACTGAGGCGGAAGCGAGGAGTGGACATGGATACTGTGTTTTATCAGTAGGATGGGGAAACACCGCATTGCTCCAATGCTTCACTCGTAAATCTCCGTCGTTACTTCCCTGGCGAAGGGCTCATCTCCCGTCGTGTGGACAGGGTCTACGCTAACGAATCCCAAACTATTGATACGTTCAAGAATAACATTCGAACGTAGATCAGAATTTCCCATGACATGTTCGACAGGGTCATTACAGACTTCAGTGTGGGATTAGTCACAGTGATTCATCTCTAAGGAGCTGGGATCGAGCAAATCTTGTAAACTACCGAGCTGTGATCACAAAATGTTGGTGTACGAGGAAAAAACTTACACCACACAAAACTGACACGTCTGTAAGCCAGGCATGTGAAAAAAATTGCCAAGTATTCCTTTCAATGCAAAATACTACTTTATCAAAACTGGATACACCTTTTTGGACCACCCTGTATTAAAACAAAATCTCCTTATTGCGTCACGTAGGTTTTAGGTACTTGTGATAAACAGTTCAAGCACTAAAACCGCCAAAAGACGACAGTAAACTTTGCTAAATAAATCCACCTAGCTAGGTCCCAGCCAATTTTCGATTGAATAAGCGGTGGGCTTATAACTGGCGCCATGAAAACGAGTGTTGCAATAACTGAAATCAAAATGATTAGGAATCGCATGTTTGAAAACGACCCTTCTGCAGTACAGTAACGCAATGCAGTTGCTTGTGTGACGTAACAGATAACCGATCGTGCGGTGCTACGATTTGAAAACACTTCATTCGATGAGAACGAGATTCATAAACCAATTTTTTCACAAACATCTTTAGAAAATTAAACGCCTAGCATGAACAAAATGAAACTATAAAGTGGCCTTCAGAATTCTACTCAGTTATTTGCTAATGCAAAAAGTTCGTCCCATGGTGAATTGAGTTTTAATATGCGGCTGGAATTATTGTCCCAGCAAGGCGTGCATTTACAAATCGGATTCTGCTGTACATAAATTTTTTTCTGGTAAGATTGAGCAAACAATAAAAAATATTCAAATAAGTTCAAAGAAGATAGTGGCTTCAGATTATTAATTTGTTAGAAGTAACTGCCTTCAGAAGGGTGTAACCTTTTCCAGATTTTGCACTAGAGCAATGGCAAAGTTAGAAATGTGGAAAATTTGTATTTTGTTTTATATCAGTTTTTTTGGACTCCCCAGGTAACACCATATCTTACTATTATCCTTAAGCGTACCTATTGAAACTATCCGAAAAACCTTGTCTCCAAGACTTTTAACTTTGAAACAGATACTTTTATTAAACGTTTTCTGAAAGCGTTTACACACTAAGGCGTCCATCTCACTTCTCTGGCAGCATACCCTTAGCTAAACTATTGCATATTCTACACAATTTTACCTTGAAACTGACGATACACTCCTGGTTGATCTAATATGCGCGGTTGCGGTAAACGCAGTATAGGTTGTTGCGAACCGTTGAAGAGGTTCCCAATTATTTTTGCGTGGCATCAGAAATTCACTTGGCATTTAACGACCTTTCGGTACCATTGTAATATCACGGAAAAGCAATCAGTCATGCTTCCTTATGCAAAAGGTCTGAAGCGTGACTAATGTTCTGCTCTCCGCCCAGCGGATGATACATGAACCATTGCGTGAACATAAAACGTTTTTGCTCAAAAATCATCGCCATTTTACGGCAGATTTCATGAGTATTTGCTTAAAAACACCTTGAGTAAGACAATATTATAACTAGAAATGGCCACTTGATAACATCGAATCTTCAGAATCCGCATCCTGAAAGATTCGGATCCATAACGTAAACTTATTACGAATGTTTGGGTCCGAAATGATAGTAAACACCAACGAACGCAGATAAAATCAAAAATAACCGGACACATCTCTTATGATTTTTTCCAAAATGTTATTTTGCAGAAACGCTTGCTGACTGGCGCCGTGCGGCACTTTTCCCTTCATTGCTTTACGATCACCTTTGGAGTGTAAAAATTTGGAAATGCTGAACATTCTGCATTGGAACAAAAACAAGCTATCAACTTTTCACTGATCCATCAGTGCGGCGTATTTTCATTAAATAGTTGCAAAAAAAGCAAGTGGGAACTTCATATTTTAAGAAATGTGGAAAATTTAATCTAGAACAGATTCGAAATTCTGTATTCGATTATAATTATTCTAGAACTGTTCCAGGGTACCAAACTATTCTGGAATGCCCATCTCTATTCGTGACAACTTACATTCAAAGCTTTGCTGCAGATCTATTTGTTTTATTGCGACTTGTGTTACAAAAAACACTGAGATTTATAGCTATTAGAAGTCATAACTCATTGAGACAAAACTAAATCGCTGTGCCAGTGGTAATTACTTTAAAAATGTCACATTCAGTTCACTTTCAGCCAAATATTTACCTGTGCAGAGCGTTTCGTATTATTACCTGTTATTACCTATTACAGTATATTATTAATATATATTATTACCTGTTATACAGTATTACACGTATTAATTACCTGTGCAGAGTATTTCGTAATTGGTATATCAGTGCTCGCTCTGGGCATGCCTTTTATGTACTAGAACAGGGAATAGCTTTTATGACACCGTTGCATTTAGGCTTTGACAGCTGAACATTGTCCGGAACAAACTGCCTGCTATCATCAGCCATCAATTCAAAGCAATGCTAAAATCTATTATGCACAACCTGAAAATCCAGGGGTTTGGTACCGACAGCCAGGCTTTATGTTCAGACCAGCAGGAAGCTACTGGGGAGGTGCGATTAATCTTGTCCAGCATTCTCATAAACAGAGTAGTTGAAGAGGAAGCGTGACGTATCTTAGCAACAAATCCACGCTAACGACCTTGCTGATGTCATTGCAGCTATCCTGCAGTACTAAAAGCTATTCTCTCCAAAGCAAACATTACGACAATTACAATGCCAAGTTAATACCCATCTAACTAGCTCATTAGTCCTCGACCAAAACCAGCAATGCAAACGTTTCAAAGCAGCCTCACTTATTTCCAGCTCACTGTAGGTGGTCCAATGACGACCCAAGCTGAAAAACGAAACCATGCGTCTCATTAAATGTCCAGTTGAAAGCTTTGTATACAAGTTTTCGCAGTGGCCAATGCATTGCTGACCTAACGATGATAAATCCACATCTTCTTAATTGCATTTGGACCTGTTGCTAAAATTCGCTCTTGGTGTCTCTGCACAAAGTTTCTAGCCACTAAAAAATCCTTTTGGCTTTGGTGAAATGTCGGCTGATGTTTTTTCGTTTCTACTTACAAGTCAAAACAACGAAAGTTGAAACTAAAACACAGTGTATTTTAAATACCCAGCGCTTTTCCGTCATGTTGGTTTTTGAGCAATGTAAAATAGAAAGCTACTTGCATTTTGCTCTGCACGCTAAAAATAGACATTGCAAAAGACGCACGCGCATCTCTAGCGGCGCAAAATTAATAGAACCTGTTTCCTTTTTTATAGTTACACGTTCGAACGTGCTGTGTTCCCAGCACTGCTTGCCAACTACATGTTCAAGCGAGATCACGACCCTTATGTTAAAATTGATATTAAACCTGTGACGATGAGTGGTACAGCGGTGCAAAAGGTCTGGGCATCTGGTGCAGGTGATATTGTGAAATGCCTTTATCTCCTTGAATAGGCCTTTTTCAGACATACACGTAGTAAAAGCAACCATTAAAATGTTTTTAACGCTGGCAGTGGCACAATATGTCAGTTTTTTCTTTCGTATCTTGGTAAGTTGCAAGATAAACTCAGTCTTACTTTTCTTACTCTTGTTCTTTAAAATCTTGCACTATATTTTGGGCTGACCTGCTACGGAAGATCGAACAGTCTTAGACGAAAATCAATGCTACTTCCTTAATTCGGTGCGGCAAACCCATTGCCGCCAACCACAAGCGTATGTTCTAATAAATGTCGACGTTATTAACTCGTACGACTTGTGAACAGATCAACCGACGATGATTCTACGCCTGCCTTAAGTTGCTTCCAAAGTGCCGAAGGAATTTACGAATGCGAAATTAGGGATAAAACTTGCAAGTCCTTTCTGGCACCTTTGCTCTCCGGCATTGGCTGAAATTAAGCTGAGTGGTCAGGCAAATCTCAATGCAACTCGGTACAGACAGCGTAGCGTTGGTTGAAGCAGTTTCCGACGAATGCCATCATTATTCTCTTCCTCATCGAGAAACTCACGCCTGTTCGTCGTTATTTCAAACACGAAGAGCGTTATGAAGCACTTCTTTAAACAACACAAGCGAGTTATAGCGCAAGTTAAACATTCAAAACCCGTATTTTTTTAATGTATAAAGTTTTGTAACTCAACACCATTCATCTCACCAGCTACACCTTCAAAAGTGAATATATGGCTTTCTTTATCTGGCGAAGAGAATTGATCTGTCACACTGAGAGCGCTTATTAAAGCACTGTCCTATCTATCAGACCTGTACTTACTGTTGTAGTGAGAAATGTTTCGGCAATCGCAGTTTATTTGACACACGCGCATTGGATGGTAACCCGACTTGATACATTGATCAAAATCACAGTGGCAGCATGGCTAAGTGGAAACACTGGCACATAAACGGATTAGTACGCAATTTATTAAAATTTTTCCTTGCATGCTCGATTGCACGCTAGCCTTTTCATCCGTTTCTGAAAATACCCCAAGTCGCGCTTCAACAGTTATTGGTAGACCCCAGTCCTGTCGCTCAATTTAAGCAAGTTGTAAGCATGGGTGCATCACACGCCACACATGACTGTATGTCGTCTGCGCGTGCGTCGTAGTTTGCTTATTTGGGTGAGGTCACCACCATTCAAAGCGCGGACGTAGGGTCAGAGAGCAAGGATAGATTAGGTTGCGTATCACCACGGATTTCTACGCTTTCGCGTTTTCAACTTTTCAGCAAAGGTTGCACGTAATCAACTTCGTTCTATTTTGAGCTTTTGTTTTATGCTTTATATATAGTCTGACTTACTCTGATCTAAAATAGATGTTTGCAATAGCAGCGATACACACATGAAAAGTAAAATGTGCCGCAGTGAAAGTTCTGGCTGATCAACAAAAACTTAACAAAAAAGAATTTTGCCATTTTGCAAGACTGCAAATTGCATGTCATATGTGTTGTCATCACCAGAAGCGGAAAAAAATTAACAATGCAACGTTTCCATACAAGTTTGTGCAAACTCCATATTTAGCCTACAGGTGGAGACTTTCTTAAAGTGGAAGCATGCTGAAACGGGGTAAAAATGTAACTTCTGGCCTTATCTGGCTCACAAAACTATCTTTCACATCGGTACCACTTACTTTAGGGAGATTACAACCGGAAGCATGATTTACTACGCTGTTGTGATTAGGCAAGGACAATGCACAGTATCATTGATTCGCCGATAAACTAAAACCAGAGCAAAACGTGATGGCCACAGCTCTGATGCGCACCACTGGCTCAAAGACCCAGTGATACGTTCATACACTCGACTCGACTGAACCTATCCATATTGAAATAGGTCTAAAATATTGCCATCTACAAGCCTTTATTGCGATATCAAGACTGTTTTCAGCCTATTTCCCTCTCACTGTGTGTATTTTACATGCTGAGATTTGCGAAGGGATTGATGGTGCTATACCACCATCCTCCAGCAGACGAGTTCTGCAGACTTTTTTCTCAAATCCTTCAGAAAAAAGAAAACTAGCCTGCTGTCTTTGAAACAGTTACTATGTCAGATCTCGTTCACGAGTTGCTTGATAGTGAGTTCCTTCTCAAGTGGAAGACAGCAACTGCCAGCTAAGCGCAAGTATGTCATAATCATCAGATCTTTTAAAGTTTCAGAGGAACGGGACTCTTGACTGTTATTACCAATCACCAGGATTCGCTGGAAACATTTCACAACAATTGGGGGAGAACTAGAAATTTCGATACCAAGTTTGTCTGCAGCAGGGGCGGAGCCAGACATTTTCATTTGGGGGGGTCACTGGAGGGGTCAGTTTTGCAACAAGGGGAGCTGTCAATGGTCTGTGTAGGACTTTCAGAAACAGACCTGAAAAGTTTTAGGGGGGACACTGGGGGGGTAGTGGCCCTCCCTGGCACCCCTCTAGCTCCGCCCCTGGTCTGCACATACTCTGAATCCAAAAAATCCCAAAACGTTTCTAGCCTTCAATGAAAATAGGCTGTTCTGCCGGCCTCAATGGGTTCAGCTTAAGCTACTGCGAGCTCAGCCAGAGTCGTTTCCTTTGCAGTGCAATCACGTTTTGCATACCCGATCTGAAAAACCCTCAATCACTCAATTTTCATCATCACTCTTTCTCTCGGGAGGGCTACCGGTTCAACAACCCTAGGTTTCGAAATACCTCACGGTTTTCAGCAACCTGTAATAGTTCTACTGGTTCCACACCAGGGAAGGACCAAGCCAGGTACGAGTTGTAATCTCACCACCTCGGCTTTGGTCAACCTCTGGGTCGCTTTCCCGCATGGATGTAACCGATAGGACTCACCTCGCTAATCTTTCTTGGGACATTTCTAAACCAGCTTCGAAGATTGAAAAAAATATTGTGAAAAAAGCTAGATGTTTGAACAGTCAGTAGAGGAAGACATAGAATATTAAGTTGTGCGAGATGTTGCTTGGAATTTAAGACAAAAATAATATAAAAATGATAAATTTTTAGAAAAGCTGATTTCATGCAAGCAATATGCATTGCGACCGGTAGTGTCAGTGAATCAAAAGTGACTTGTCTGAGACAAACCTGCTGAAAACGTTGTGCATTCCTACGTGGTAAAAGCATGTGTGAGTTTATTTTGTTAACCGTGGAATGTTATACTTTTAAATGCAACACTTGCTGCATGACAAACTCATTGCAGCTCACCACAACACATATGTTTATGTTTACCCTCCTGCACTTATGTAGCCGCACTGTCTGACGTAATGCTATATTCGCAGTACAAAGAGAAGCTTAAAACCAGAAAATATCACACTAAACTTGGTGAAGACAAACTCTTAAGTCTTCGAAAGCTTTTGCTGAGTTGCAAAGAAACTGTATCAGTACGTAAGAACTTGCATTCCTTCTGTCTTTCTCAGAACAGCCAGATTACTGTGCAAGTGAGGGCAGCTATAGGTCTTCCGTGAGCAACCTTAATTGCTCTATCGTGCTATGAATCAGGTAAAGGCAAGACAAGTGCTCTGAAAGTGTGCAGTCTTGTGTTTCGATTTCCAGCAAAAAAAGTTACCAGTGATTTGAATATAGTAAATCATAAATATCAAAGCACAATCGATTTGCAAAAAATAAGAAAAAGTCATGATGTCACAACTGACCACACTGAAAATTCCAATAAATTGCCGAAATAAAAACTCTTGAATTTTGGTTATTATTGAAAGACCAAAGAGTTTCTTCTATAACGACTAGGGAAGCTAAAACCCAGAAATCTGTCAACTGCTACAAACGGTCTTGATAAGAAGTTATACGGACAAAAATTAGATACAACCATTGTTATTAGTAACGAATGGAAATGCAACTTCTCCGCGAATCGCTAAAAGTTGTTCATCCTGCCCGGGTCTTATCAACAAAGCACCAAAATTAAATATTCTTGTAAACGCTGAAATAATTTTTAGAAAACGCCAAATTATAAAGCGCTGATAGCTATACCTATTAACACCAATCCATGATTGAACCTGGCATTCATTCCACCAAGCTTGCCAGAATCTTTTCAAAAGTGTTGGTAAGAGAATTTATCAATGAGTCATGGATCTACTGATCTGATACAGATAACCGCGTTGTCTTCAACGCTGTGCTGTAACTATAGCAACCTTACTGCGTAACGCATTTCTGTCCGCACCGCGGCATTGCACCTTCGCTCCATGAAAACGATACAATTTTTCGAAATTGGTAAAGCACGAAAGTCACGAAAATATGCCGCCCCTTAGGTTAGTTTCTGCGGAAAAAGTCGTATGTGTTACGGTCGAACAATTGCTCAACCGCTCAAATCACATCATTTAATCAAGTGCATTCCCTTGAATGCCGGAAGCGGATCATGGTCGCCTTGTTCCTTGGTTCGGACACCGTGTTCAGTGCCTCGTTCGCCGCCCAGCCCGTGGTCTAGTGGTAAGTGCGTCCGCTTCGCTGCTGGTAGGTCGAGTGTTCGACTCTCGGCCGTGTTTTGGGTCTTCCCAAGGCCTTGAAAATTACTGCAGGTACTGCAGCCTTCTTACCAGGCCCACGGCGCACACCCCGACTGGCCTGTTTTCATATTACTTTGTTCCGAATTATCATGTTACTTTATTCCGAATTCTCTCGATATCAGGAACCAGAGCCGCGTCAGCCGCCTTCCATACCCCCAATTGGAGGCCACGCTGTCACAGGGGACCCAAAATTCAGAGCTAAAATCCCCCAAGCAAAATTTTAACCCTCCAAATGTAAATATGAAACACTAGAAATCAGTGGTTTTTGTCAATCCGTATCCTTTTCTGTCCTGTAATTTATAGACGGAGCAGTACCTGCCGCTGTTACTTGGAACAACATCGCCTGATCAGTATCGGCCAGTGGAGTAGCCAGCCCAAAAAATTTGGGTGGGCCAAAATGTTTGATTTTACGCAAATAACACTATTTTGTTTAGAAAAACGCCTCTCAAAGAACAAAATGACTATATTTTCTAAAAATTTGGGGGGAGCATGGCCCCTTTGGCCCCCCTGGCTACGCCTATGGTATCGGCACTACATTTAGGCAAACTAGGCGGCTGCCTAAGGCGTTAGTTCAAACCGGGTGCCAAAAAGAGCCAAGAAATATACAACTATTTGGTTCTGAAAGTGACGAACGTCCACCAACTAAAAGTGAATGAACATGATGAAAGTGAATGGAACACAGGTTCACGCAGTTTTTCAGGTTTGCTGTATAGGGTCAATACTTTGTTATTAAGTTCAATTTCATATATTATTCATCTAATAAACTTTTCCAATGTACAAAAACTTCCTTCTTATTTCCGCAATGTACAATGTGATGATATGTAGAGTAAGGATCTTTGTATAGGTCGGGTGGGCGCTTGAATGGATCTTGCCTAGGGCAGGGTTGCCAAGTCTAAAAAGACCTTTCAAGCTAGAATAATTGTAGAATACTGCTTGGATCCGGTTTAACAAGGCCAATTGTATAGGCCGCTAGACCAATTATCCGCTAGAATCTAGCGGATGTTGGCCGCCAGACTAGTTATTTAGCAGCTAGACAGGAATAAAATCCGCTAAATCTTGCGGAAAATCCGCTAAATTGGCAACCATAGTCTAGGGTGCTTACACGTCTATCAATAACGTGCTGTTGTCAAGACCAGCAAGGCATGCCCTCCTTACTTTACCAACTTCACTTCAATAATTTTAAGGTCATCATTTCCATTATTTTCATTTCTTGATTTTCCCGGCCCTACCGCTTTGAAGAATTTATGCGTTTTGTTCCAAACATTATATGTAACAATAACCAATTCTCAACGCCATATAAAGAGAATGCTCATCGTCATTCACTTCAATGCTTCGCGCTCATTCTTCTATAGAGATCTTTTGTTAGCGGCATAGTAAAAAACGTGCGTTGAACCAAAACAAAAATACAAATATAACTGTTACAGAATGCTGGAAATTGTCTTTACTTCCAAAATTTTGAGGCCCCAAAAATAGGGGGCCCTAGGCTTAAGCCTTTTCAGCCTAATGGTAAATCCGCGCCTGTCCGACCTGTACGTAGTCTGAAAGTGTTACAACTTTCATCTGATGTTAATTGCCATCCTAGCCTACAGTTAATTTGAAATCATTCAGCTGCAACGGGAAGAGTCAGCAGAAAATTGAAGTAGGCAGATGCTTTTTATTTTGTAAGTGCTGAAGGCATTGACACTGCCATTAATTACAGACAGCTTGCAATTTGCTTTCTGGACAAAATGCCTGTGAATAAAATGAATCTAAATTGAATTTTTCTCCGTCGATTCGTTATTTAACACTAATGGATTTTAAAAAGGCTTATCTGCTTGCTTTAAAAAGACTTGAAACGCTCACGCTAGAATGATTAGATCAGCGGTTCCCAAACATTTTTGAGCGCGACCCAAATCTGAGTTTGGTTTAATACCTCGCGACACAAGCTTTAAAGAACGTATGAAAAAAATAGTGGTTGTATAAATGTTTTTTGGCAGTAAGTTGTCAAGTTGGTTTTCAATGTCAGCTATCTACTCTTTTCTCAAGTACCTACGCTACAGACAGACACAGAAAAGCAGTGGTAACGTTAAATATGCAACTCAGGTTTAAATCGCCTTGGCGCGACCCATTTTTTGACCCTTCGTTACCCTTATTTGGGTTTCCACCCTTTGGGAAACACTGCTATAGATAAACGAAAACATTGTGTTAAGCTCCTTATATTTAGTGCAGAGCCGTGGTGATAATCGACTGTGGCTTCGTTTTCGCAAATTCGCTACCATTTTCTAGCTGTGTGAACCAGTGGTTCTTAACTTTTTTCTACCACACCTCCCTTAAGTAATTGTCCTTTATCTCAAGCCCCTCTGACTTTGAATAAATTGTAAAAACAAATGTATTTATTGGTAAATTCATTGATCAAACTTACCATGTTAAGGGCTCGCCCCCTCCTGGAAAGTTATTGACGCTCCTCTGGGAAGCACTCCCCCCGGTTAAGAACCACGGGTGTAGACTGAGTGGGTTAACCACATGCAAGTTTGTTTAGGGCACATGTGTAACTTTGCCGAATTTACCATATTGTCTTTATCATATTTGTGAATTATATTGATAACACTACATGGTTAGCTAAATACCTAATGGTTTTTGGAAAGTAAGCTGTAGTTCAAGTAGCGTACAAAAATGCTACTGCATTCGCATTTCATAGGATTTATTGACATACATTCCAAACATTTTTCAAACGCGTTGAGGAACTTTAGCCTTTGTGTTATCAACTGCATACGTCAACCAGTCGCTCGAAACTTGAAATGAACTATAATACAAATGAACCTACCGTTGCGATGTAAAGTACTAAGGTTAAGCTTTACATCGTTGCAGTAAATTCACCAAATCTTTACCAAACTTGTACAAACCTACTTCTCACGCACGTCGATTTTCGCCATCTTTCACCTTTATTATTTATGCAGGGGCTATCATTATAGAACTATTACCAAGTAGAATACCTTACTGCGAAAAATTTCCACGAAATCCTTCATTGTGACATTTCTTAATATAACGTACGTCACCGCGACACTTGTTTATCATGACCTTGTAGGAAATGGCGATGGTGAGGTGGTTAGGTGAAGGATTGCCAGTCATAGAAATTTTAATATAATAGCTACCTGAATACTCGATGACAAACAAAATAATTTGCGAAATGTAACTTACTTTAAAAAAAGCAATTATTTGTATACCTTAGTCCGAATCTGTTTGTCTTACACTTGCAAAAACAGCATTGTTTGAATCAACTGCACTTATGTAGTTTAACTGCGTCCATTTATTCTATAGCAGTGCTTAACCGGGTCAATGGTTCACCCATGGGTGAATGAAATATTTGCAATGGTGAATGAAACAAGAGGGTGAATGAAGGGTGAATAAAATTTATATTCCTATTTTTATCCTCTGATAACATGCATTTGTCTTGTTTTATTTTACCCAAAACCTGCAAAGGGTGAATGAAACAAGATAGGTGAATAAGGGGCGAATGAAATTTCTATTCATATTTTTTGTCCTCTGGTAACATGCATTTGTCTTGATTTTTTACCCAAAACCTATCAGCAATCGTTAAAGAAATGAATAACTTCTAACTTTTCGGCTGTGCAATTAACTGCGTCTATTACGTAATGGGGGTAAGTTTTTCCGAGAAATGCCGTGTTTTATTCAATCGAGTGGTGGAATCTCTGCTGCTCTATCTGCATGAGCGTCCTGTGCCAACGTTATATACTAGAATCGCAGTACTTCCGAAAATTTCAGACACAAGAAAACTTATCAGAGTAGCCTTATCAGTCGAAGCGCAAGCCTCACCAATCGAAGTACAGGAGTAGTCTATTTGTGATATTTGTTTGTACTAGCTTCGTATTGGTTCAAAAATATAATATGCGTTTAAATCTAAGATTATACCTACAGAATGTCTACGAAATACATACAAATTCCACTCTGTTTTGATGAAAGTAAATGTAAATCTATGGATGAAACCGTTCAGGGCACGTCAGCTTTATCAGCTTAAAGAACCGGGTTTAAAAAGGAAGATTAACGCCGATGATGTGTTCCCTTCAAAGATCAAAAGGCGAAACTTGGATGATGATTGCATCAGGTATGTACTTTTTTTCCCAGAAGTGAAGAATCGAGCAATGAGCCCTCTGCTTTATGCATGTTAAATATAGCAACCAGAGTCTGGCTCCTTAAACAGCGGAGTCATTTACAAAACCAATATGAAGTTCGTCAAAATAAATCCCACAGCTTTTCAAGCAACAGCATGAATATTCGTGCAACCGCAAAAATTCCGTCCAGTCATTTGTTGTAAATGACTGTGCTAATAAAAATCCCTTTCTTCTTTTCTCTTTTCAAATAGCGCATGTGCTGATGAAACGAAAAAAAAATTGCGAAGCTGAGTCTGTAATCACACCATATTTGAAGATCGTAGCCAATTTGTTGCATGGCGGAAAGTATGTGGTGGATAAAGTAGAGCAAATACTGTTGTCTAACAATGAATACCTCGATGTATTATGATTATTGTCAAATCAGCCATATATTCACAATGGGGTGATTGGAAATGCAGCAATCGATGGCAGGGTGAACCAGTGATGCCAGATTATTTCGTAAAAATAAGCTAGCAAATTTGAAAAACAAGACCAAAATGGGCAATTTAACGGAAAAACAAGCCCAACGTGCTTTTGGAAGGAAAATTCAAAAATACATAAAATCAGCAGGTTAGTTAAATACAAAAACAGGGAGGCAAATCCGAAAAAACAAACCCAAAATGAGCAAATTTACACAAAAACACGTCCAAATTTCGTTTTGCAGTAAATTGAAAGAGCAAAATGGCAATAAAATTTGCAAAAAGCAAAACTGCATTACAGAAATCTGCAAAAAACAAGCAAACTTTAATCAAAATAAGCCCAAAACCAAGCAACCCGCAAGTCTTCAAAAAAACCCGCAAACCCACAAAAAAGCAAGCCCAAATTCGCAGGAAAACCGCAAGGTTGGCAACACTGGGGTGAATGAAACCGAAAAAGGTTAAGAAGCACTGTTCTATGGCATAACGTCTACGCTAGAGCAACGCTCTGCGCTTCTATTTCTGAATGCTAAGGGTGGCATACAAACAGCGAAAATGAAAGTGCAAAATTGTGCAGACGAATCCCAAATATTATAGACAGATTTGATAACCCGAAAGGTTCACACAGGAGAGGAATGTTTAACGGTTGTCTGTCGGTCACAGTGCTTCATTTTAAGCACAAGTTTAAAAATGACAATACGTTAAACAGTTTGCTCACTGATTCGACTGTGCCACCCTTGTGGAGCCTTATTGCCGGAACACGCCAACTGTTTTGCAAGGAAATTACCCCAGAGGGTAATGTTTTGCAGATTAAAGAATTCATTCAATTTCAGGCCAATTTTTGTCACATTTATCTTTACTGACTAATTCAACTAAAACTTTTTCGAAAGATTTTATACTGGCAATCCTTACAAGTTTGACAAGGCTTACGCATTAAACGTTCGCTAAAGGGTAACGTCGAAAAAGCTCATTTTTATCATCACTAGCTTTAAGTGCAGCGCACAAAGTCGTTATGACAGAGCACACGCAATGGAATAAAAGTAGTGGTAAATAAACTAGAGAAAAGAGATGCAATAAAACCTTTGACGCAATTGCATCCGAAGGGCTTTGTGTGCGATTGTGCTGTGTGAGTTCCCTCAACTTCGTGTCGTAAACGACGTTCACTGCCGCCTTTTCCCAACTTTGCTCAAAACAGAAATCGTGCACTGACAACGCATCCACAGCAGACAATGCGTTGCTGTGCGATTAGCGCAAGCACACGGTTTAACACGTCTGTGCAAACTGCACTCGGCCCCCAAAACTAATTACCAGCACTGAAAGCAGGTTGCGAAGAAAGAGGAAGACAAGCCAATGAGATGAAGACGGATTTACGGGCGTTGTGGAAAACAAACCATTAACGCCTTTGCGACAGTTATAGTTGTTAGTCGTAAGTGCAAGCTTTTTAAAAAATCCATGTTGTATTTTTAAAAAATGACGTAGAACGCTACTTTTCTATTACTGCCTTAAAGTTCCTAGCAGCATGCATTGACATCAAGAAATACTCTCTGTTTCAAAATGCTCTAAGTAGTTCTTGAAAAACTTTATGTGACATCTGTGACATATTCGTATTTTAAAAACCATAATGTTTTACTTACTGTAAGATATAGTTGCAATCACTGGTGTAGTTCTGTGTTTTCTCTCCTACTGTAGCATTGCTTTAGTGCGTATGCTCAGGCAAAGGTATCGTCTGTGCAGTGGCGTAACTAGAGATTTGGGCTAGGGGGGTAGGAATTTAGCTGAAGGGAGCCCACTAGCTATTGCAGGGGGACCACTAACCAACAGTCAGAAAAAAAATTAAAAATGATAGTGAATCCGGATGATGTGGATGTCTATTCTAGCTTAAAAAAACAAAAACACCCCGAAAAACGCAAAAAACAACAACCTACTGAAAAACAAAAGAATACTGAATATCAAAATGTAAGCAAAAGGGTGCCCAGTTTTTACATTTAGCTTGTCAGCTAAATGTTAGTAACTGCCCCCGGTCAGTTACACCACTGCCTCTGTGTTGTTTGGTGTGAACCTGTTTTTGTTTTGGATGCAATACTATTAACCCCTTGCTGTAATATGGAATGTATCACAAGTCTGAGATAAACAAATAAACTAATACGTTATAAATGTCCTATTCTCGCAATTATTGCCAATGACACCTGTCTTTATGAAACCTTACTCTTAAGACCGCAATGCGGCAAACAAGAATTGCTTTACGTTTACAGAGCCTAACAAGCTTTGGTGGAAACCTTCAGTTTTTCAATCATCAGCTGCTCTGACCAGTGCAGTGCAATTAAAAATCACAGTTCATGATCAGTTTCTCACCCAAAGGATTGTTGTAAGCTGTCGGTATCCACTACCTGCCCTGAAAGTTCCGCAATACCAAATATAGCAACCAATTATACTCCTGACAACCGGGAAATTCACACGAACAACTGTGTAAAAAGTTTTCGAAAACCCATGCCAAGCGTAACATTCGAAAAACAAGCAACTTCGAGGCAGTAAAATAGGTATTAAATCAATCAACGTTTTCCAAAGGTGTTTGGCGTTTCAGGTCACAGTTTCTCACACCTCATGTGAAGACGCCTCATCTGGTTAACAGGTCCCCGTATTATTGCTTTAACTCGTTTAAAAAAACGGGTTAGATTACCGTAACCCACTTTTTCGAGCCTTTGTAAAATTCTTCGGCGATTTCGATTCCTCAGAACCCATAGAGAAAAGCTACAAGAAACACAATAGAAAACTTGAGTTTTTGCAAAGCACAATTTCACAGTTTCAGAACATCACAACTTTTAATGTTTACACTGTTTTCCCATCATCTGTGAGCAGTGGGTACTATCAATTAAACTCTTGTGCTTTGTTTCATACAAATTGCATTATTTACCTGCAGCACACGTGCACATCTTTGACAGTCTGCGTTAAGTTCTAATCGCTTCTTTGACTCCCGCAAACCAGGTCAGTCGGTGAAAATAGTGTTCGATGCAGAAGCTCAGTTTGCGTTGGTTCGAATCCTAATCTCGGCCCGTTGTAACGCTCTGCTGAGTTTCAATAACACGTCATAAAAACATTCACGCTTAGTTATTTCGTTCAGTCATGGAAGGACCGCAAAAAATGCCGGTGGCTTTACCTGCTTTTACGAAGAGCTGATTTAGCTGAAGAAGTCAAAATTCTGAAAAACAGCTTTTCTTTAAGTACTTACGGTAGCCTCACAGATTCACTAAGCCTGTTGTTTCTTTGCAGGACTGCTTTTTGCTTCACTTCGCGCTGTCTGCCCTTGATTCGCAATTCGCATAAACAGAAGTTCTTGATTTGTCGGCTGCGTCCGCTTCTCTGGTGACGTCAAACTGTAAGCGTTGTGCCTGTTGCTTCGAGGCCTGACCGTGCGTCATCTTGCTTCAAGTACTAGTGGTGGTGTGCTTTCGCAAGTGTACCCAAAGCAGCAGGTATCAGCCAGTATGCCATTTGTACGCTGCTAATATGCTTTCAAAAAGGTCTTCCTGCGAGCACCACGTTAAAGTAGCGTCCAATCAATCGCAGAATTTCCGCTGTGTATCACTTCCAGCGCACAGCCAGGCGATTTTTCCTTTGGTTCCAGCAGTTCGTTGACTGGCGACGGATTTTGCATGATACAAAAAAGCTTTCGGGAGCATACTGAAATGTTTTTAGAATTTCCTTCCAGTTCTTCCGTTTGCGGTGGTTGCTTGTCAGTTGTCATGTCCTTTTGCCCGAATGCCCGTCATCAGTGAAAAGAACCGCTCTGAACCGTTTTTGGTTCAACTGTTTTAGAGTCTTTTCAAAAATTGATCAAAGTGAATTTAGTGGCTTTAGACCTTATATTATTTTCGTGACAAATTATGTGCATTCTACCTTATCACGATTTCTATGTAATATACTGTATTGTTTTTACGAAAGCAAGCAATAATTGCGCAAATAGTGCAAAAACACTTGAAAATGTTGTGTTTTATTAACTCGGATACCGCTTGATCAATTCGACTGTGACAATCCAACCCACAACTTCAAGAAACAACCAGCAAAATATCGAGACCAAGAACACTCGACTGGGACAGGAAAGTTGTTGTTGCGGCATTAACCTTTTTGTCTGGTGCTCCCTACAGGAATTGCCTACGGAAACAGGAAGGTAAATAGAGCAAGCACTTAATGCCACAACAGGACAAGCTTCAAATTGCGATGGTTCGTCGAACACGGTGTCTGAAACATTACAGATACAAAATAAAATTCTGGCAGCGTGGCTGAACTGCACAAGGTTGACAACACTATATGCAAGCCAAGTGCCCAAGTGTCAGTTAATTACAATTAATGTTTACAGTTAACCAAATACCTAAAACATGCAACTGCAACACTGACAACAACACCAACACTAATGTTGTGCTGCCACTGCGCAGTAATCCTCCCGATTCCAAACAATAAAGTGTAATGAATTAGCTACGTACAAGAACGATGTGAATTCCACAGATCCGAAGTTTGGTTTTACGTTTTTCTCAGGAAGCTGGCTGTTTCGAATGGCAGAATTGGGCAACGTACTGTACTTAAAGCCAAAAGTAGTAACGAGAAATAGACAAACTTGGGCAAGGAGGGCACTGAATATGCTTGTTAAAGATATGCATGAGCTTGTTTGGTGATTACAGGGAAAGTAGAGAAAAAGAAGAGCAAATAATAAACCATTAAGACGGCAACGCTAACTTGTCCAAACGTTCGTTTTTTAATTTATTTGATCAAACTTAATCAAATATGAACCTTTTGGTTTACATTGTTTTTGATCGAGTGTATTGGCGAAGTGTTTCTACGACAAACGAAAAAATGTGCAAAAGTAATACCAATAAAACGAGAAGTGCAAAACGACACCATTTTTCGAGCAACATTAAAAAAAATGTTCAATCATAGCAGTGCTTTTATAATCAAAAGAATTTAAGCATCGACTTGTGAAGTTATGTGAAGATATACGCGGAATCAAAAAGATCCTTAGGAAGGTGTAAGGTATTTGAGTCTAAAGTTAGGGCGTTGCACCCTGGTACTGCAATTTGGTAATGTGTTTGGAAACTTTATGATTTCCAAGCGGTAGTAGATGTGCTGTAAAAAATGTAAATATCTTAAAATCAAACACCTACACACGTAAGTATAAACGCATGACGATAACAAGAGCAAGGTATAACCGTTTCTTTTGAGTTTTTTCCTCAACTCGGCATATGCTCAAAAAACACCATGGAGCAAGGTCTAAATACCTCAACTGGTTAAATCGTTCTGAATCTGTCTTTAGAGCAGTGGTTCTCAACATGGGACGTACGCCCCACAGGTTCACAGGGGGACAATTTCATTTTTAAAGAGGGCATTGAAGCCGACTGACGAGCTGTGGGTCCAAATTGTCCAATTTAATTTTTTTGATTTTTCTTCAGTTTGGTGAAAATATGCAAACGCAAAGTTCACTTTTTAAATGTCATTGGCAATGACATTTAAAACCTACTCTTCCACACAGTGCAGGCCATGTAGCACCCGATCTGCGACTCCTTGGATCGCTTTTTTATGACCATGCTGTTTGCGTCAGAGCCATCACAAGTGTATACGTTTCTGTGATCAAGTTGCCATGGACTGCTCTTCAAGTAGTTTCTCAACCACCCTGGACCGTAAACACTATAGGCGATTTCTCTCTGCTCTCTTGAGCAACGTCGGCGTTTTTGTTTGAATCACGTCTGCGTTATGTGGTTTCTGGGCAGAGAAGTAATTGCTCAAGGTCTGGAAATAAAGTTCTTCATCTTTTCCGTGAGATAGCGGAAGGGATGGAGTTGTTGACCAACAAACCCACATTTATCAACAGGTAGCAACAAACCGCTTTGTAACGACGCTAGCTATGTTGTGAACGTGAAGAAATTGCCATACTATTACCTTTCATTCATAGGGGCATACAAGAGTACGACAGACCAAAAACAAACAGGATTCTTCTAACATAATAAACCATTTTACTCCGAATTTGGCATTGCAGATAGTCAATTCTCTGGCCCAACGAACCCAGCAGGACACTCCCCATTTCGTGAACAAAAGATGTCTCTTAATTGACAAAACGGCTTAAGATTGATGGTCGATTCGTTTTTGTGCTGGGGCATCAATTCTGATATTGCCCGCGCTAATTGGTAGTGCTTCTCCAGCAGATCTAAAGCGAACTTGAACAATCTCAAGGGTTCTTGAATCGTGAAGTCCGCGCCTGAGTCAAGCTGTTGCCGAAACTAATAGCTTTTTTCCTTCACTTCACTTGAAGTGCTCGGCTCGTCCTCCGCGATCATCCAACAGAAAGCACGAAGGAAAGCCGCCCCGAAATCCAGAAAAGTGTTTCAAACTTGTGTTAACTTTTATTGTTAACAAAACAGCAAAAAATCGCTGTGTACAACAGTCTTGGAATCTTATACTCCGGCCATGCTGGTGGTGATCTTTCACAATGTACTTCAGTGCAATTTAGAAGACAGTTAAAGTCGTAAATACGTGTTAAACTTTGAAAAGTGAAGAGTGATTTAAAGTATTTCGTGCGGAAGCTGGTGACATGTTGCTTGACATGATATAAGAAAGTTAGTATTTGATTAAAATGCGCCTCGTCCATTTGACCAACATAGACTTCGTCAACCTTGTACTCTATTTTACAATTTGCCGCAATTGATTGTTTTGTAATGTACGTGGAACACACCAGCAACTTGCTTTTGAATAAAATTTTTGAAAATCAGAAACAAATAATGGATCGGGAATGATACGTTCAAAGGTACATACGTACTTACAAGCTACATGTTGCACAACTACCGAAAGGATGATATAACGGTCAAAAATTTAGGGTTAACTCCGGAAAAAACTTGCTCACACTTTTTGGTTTGTATTTGAGGCTGAGAAGCTTGTGCCAAGTCGATCTCCTTTAGCATTAACGCAGCGTAACGCACGCCAACTTAAACGCAAAAAGGTGCAGGTGGTTGTGCCGCTTTTGTGATTTGATCGATATAAACCAAATTTGCTATGACCCGAAACTTTTTCTTTGTTTCATCCAATTCGGAGCTGTTAGTCAAAACTGAAATATATTTTTGAATGAGTCAAATTCAGACAGTACAGGATTAAGCAATTAAGACAAAATGCAAATTTCGTGATGAAGACGTATCAAACAACCTCAGAATTTTAGATCAAAGATTGCCCATGTCTAGGATTCCACACAGCTTTGTGGGGTAATAGTGATATGTGAGATCTAAATGAGGAAAAATATGAGCAGCTGCTTGTGAAAAACTTTGAAAATTTCTATTCACTTGTAGTTATATACGATGAATCGATTTATGAAATTAAACCTGGTCATGCCTGGTTTTAATTGATACAGCCAATTATATGCAACTTAAATTGGCCATACCAATTCACATGAAATAACAATGCCGTTTTCATTTGTTATGTGATGTAAAAAAAACTGAGTTTTTATTTTCCAAACGCAAGCAAGTTGTTCGATAAGAAAACTTAAAAGGGTTATTTTTAGGTATGTTAAACATGCGATATTCATGTTTTCTGCGCGACTTCTAGCAAGATAAGCCGTTACTCTGGTTAAGTTACTATCATCACGGAAAAAATAGTCAAGTGAAGCGCGAGAGCTCCTGCGATGAATAGAAGAGAAGGTTTTGCTTCAACACTACTTACCGTCGCACGTTGTTTACGGTAATCGACATGGGCTTCAAGCGATTCCCCATGAACCAAATTGAACCCAAGCTAAACTACAAAGCATTCAAAAATTTTCCTTGTAAAAGTTTCACCATTACGACCAGTTTCGTTTGCAACTGACGTAGGGTTGCCAGATCACTTGAAATTATTTCAAGGACATTTTGTCGTTTTGTGATTATTGAAATTTTACTTCATGCCTACATTGAACATTTTTGAGATATAGCGGTGCAACAAATGTTTTTCAAACAAACATTGCTGAATGACAATTGGTAATCGTTGATTGCCTGTAGCAGTGGTGCTCAAACTTTTTGGCTCGTGGGCCACATTTGTCTTTCAGAAACCCTTCGCGGGCCACAAGAATTAATAATTTCAATAAAAATTCTCTCAAAAATTCTCTTAAGTGATTAAAGTGTTAAGTTTTCTTTCCAATGAAAATTGCTTCGCGGGCCACTCCAGAGGGCCTTGCGGGTAACATGTGCCCCGCGGGCCACAGTTTGAGCACCACTGGCCTATAGTATTCAATTACATTGTTTAATCTTGATTCTTGAATGTTGAACGTAATTAATAGTTCACTAATGAACAATTTCACAACTGTTCAAGAATTTTCAAGAACGCCGGAAAAGTCTCAAGGACAGCAAAATGCTTTTCGAGAATCAAGAACATAACCAGTTTTGATAGCAAACTCAAGGAAATTCCTTAGCGTTCAAGGACTTCTGGCAACCTTAAACTGACTGCCAGTGCAGTTATTCATGATCAGTGAAAGGCATGCAAGTTATGAACCTACACTGTTTTGACGCAGTCAGTCGTTGTGCCATCCAGGGGCGGATTAAGGTTGTGTGGGGCCTCTGGCTGAAACTTATAGGGGCCCTTTCTAGATATATATAAAACTGTCGTTAATAGAGAAAAAGTAAATAAATGAACTGAAGTATTTGCATTATTGAAACAAAAAAGCTTGAGCGAAAAAACGAATCGCCAAAAAAAACAACAGAAAATGGACGTCACAATCTGAACGAAACTCATTGCAAAAAAAACAAAAAACAACTGGACGTCACAATCTTAACGAAACTCATTGATTCCAAGTCTCCATTTCTTGCTGGAAACTTGAAACCATATCGATAAATGTTCACAAAACACCGGTGGAATGTTTTGAATATTCCGTGGCACCCTGTCGACGACCAACCCGCTATAACGACCATTTGTCAGTTGGCACAGTATTCCCCACACGCTAATGCAGCGGTCCCCAAACTTTTTGGATGCTGAGCCAAATTCGCGATCTTATCAGGGTCCGCGGGCCGGACTATTTTGTGCATTAAAAAAACACACGCATAGCATTAGTCACGTTTGTATATTGCAATTTGTTTTCTTTGTTTGGCAACATGTTTGCAATGTGACTTCTGCAACTGCTTCTTTTGTTGCATAATAATTGTAATATTTGGTTCCACACTTGATGCTGCAACAGCCTACGTTGCTTCTACGATTTTCAAGAACCTTGTAGGCTATACCTCACGAACAGTGTTCCCTCTAAGAAAATTGTACACTGAGCAAATGTTTGTTTTGTTGCGCATTGAGCGCATGCAATTGCGCAACCATGTAGACACGCAGCCAATGAAGCGTTCCAATCGCTATGCGATATATATACACCATATTAAATTTGGAATGTTGGAAGTGCGCGAGAATGAGATTTCACTGCGCAAATTGTCTGGTGGTACTGCGCATTTGCGCACCTTAGCGGGAACACTGCTTACCAATCACTATGACTAGAGAGTAGAGATGCAGTCGAGACCTAATCTTCGAGGTCGATACCTGTTAGACAGCGAGACTTCATCAAAAAGTCCGAAACCGAGACTTGAAAATTTGCAGACTATGCCGAAATGTTTCTAAAAATTTTCAAAAAAGGGTCATCAACACGTCGAAGTTGAAATTTTTTCGAATTTTTGGCATTTTTCCTATTTGCTTTTGTTGTTTCGTACCTGTAGATACAACATACAAAAAACATGTTGAATTACAGAAGTTTTTCCATGACATGTTGTTGCAGTATTCAAAGTCTCAAGACAAGAGGCTTGAAATTGAGACCTGTAACTTTCAAGACCGGGACGAGATCTGAAACCTTCAAGACCGAGGCTCGCAAAAATAAGTCTCGAGACTCGTCTCGAGACCGAGACCAACCATTACTGCTAGACAGGGCATTACAGGGGTATGCAGTGCTGGGGTTTCGTGATGCCCAGGACGAATACTTGTTTGTATGTCCCCTACCAAGTTCCAGTCTTGAAAAATGTAAGAAATACAGGCACAGCGAAACTAGCTCTGACGTTTGCTACGTGCAAAAGGATGACACCACAAAACTTCACCACAATTAAGTGAAAATTAAGAAGAGGAAAAGCTTCACGAGTCTCGTACCACGTTACGCAGCAATAGCAAGGCAATTGAACGTAGTAAAACGTTTGTGCAAGGGCACAGAGTGCCCTTCAGAAAAAATGAAGTAAATTTCAGAAAGAAGGCTGGCGCTCTGCTCGAAAAAGCAATACGTTTTTAAACGTATCGTACTTGGCTCCAAAAGTGTTAACAGCTCCGAACGATGTTCTTTCTGAAAAATTTACCGTATTATTTTGTTCTTTTTTACAATTGAAAGCGAATAATCAATGGCCAAATCGTCATGCAGGAAATGTTCCCGTGACACAATTCGCATTGCCACAAAAAATGAAATCAAGCAGACAAGGCACCATCGTAACGTGCAGCGTTCTTTAACGTCCTGCACACCCATACCTAGGTTTTAAGGTTTGGGGAGGCAGAATACATTTTAGGGGGAAATATTTTTGTTTTCATTATATGTTTCAAACATGTTTTTGTGGTCACAACAAAATCTGAGTGGGCACAAAAGTTTGGGGGAATTGCCCCCGAATGCAACCCGGGTCTACGGGCCTGCTGCACAGTCCGCTTTGATTATGATTATGGCGTTTATAGTGAAATGAAAAAGCAATGCATTTAATATTTTTCAACAACGTGTCGCTGCCATACTCGCACCCAGTGGTGGGTTTAAGGTTGGGGGGACCCGAGGCAAGACTTAAAAGGGGGGATCTCTGATGACATCATCATACACAGCCAACCGTGATAAGCACTTTTGATCAAACCTAAGATATGGCCACCGAAGGATGCGTTCCTGAGACTACGGCATGACTGACATAGCAGAAGGAGAAAATACAAAGGGGTGTTCATGATACACAACTTTGAAAACACTGAAAGGGGGGAAGACAAGGCTGGCAACACACAAAAATTGGGCAATGGCAAGGTGGCATCGCCTCCGCTTTTTAGTTTCACGCCCCATTTCTCTGCTTTCACCATTAATAAACTACAAAGCTTACCCTTTTGAGAGTTTCACACTTTCCCTTTAAAATGCTTGGTAGTTGGTAAACTGAATTTGTTCACATTCATATCTTTATGGGAATGCATGAAACCATAAACAACAACCAAGAAGATTTAAAACACTAAATTTGCTTTAAATTTCATCGTTCTTCCTGCTGCTCCACTTGGGTACTTTCTGTTCAAATGTGGCATTTTCATAAAATTATCAATACACCAAACACTCCAATCTCTAACAATTGTCATTCGGTGTAAAAATTATCATTTGGTATAAAACGCTATCATTTGGAATAAATGTTTGCTCTTATTTGATAGGGTCTTTTCAGAACTTTTTGGAAGAATTTTTAACCCACAAGTTTTTAAGTATAGAAGTTGGTTTGAAGCTTTTCTTTATTTGCACATTGGAGATGGTAGTGGGACCCCTTTGAAAGTATACTACTTACACAATAAAGTTGCTGTTTGGGCCCCTTTCAAAGAATAGTACTTGCATATTACAGTTGCTGTTATGGTGGTGGCCCCTTTGAAAGCAAGGTACTTATACATTACACTTGCTGTTGGGGGCCCCTTTGAAAGCATAGTACTTATACTCCACAATTGCTGTTGGGGGCCCTTTGAAAGCAAGCTACTTACATATTCCAATTGCTGTTGGCAGCCTCTTTGAAAGCAAGGAATTTTACATTACAGTTGCTGTTGGGGGCACCGTTGGAAGCATGGTACTTAAACATTACAATTGCTGTTAGGGGCCCCTTTGAAAGCAAATAATTTTGCATTACGGTTACTGTTGTGGCCCCTTTGAAATCAAGATACTAACACATTACAGTTGCTGTTTGGGGCCACTGTGAAAGAAAGCTACTTACACATTACAGCTGCTGTCAGGGGCCCTTTTGAAAGCAGAGTACTTACACATTACAGTTTCTTTTAGGGGTCCTGCAATGTAGTTTGAAAGCAGAGTATTTACATATTTCAGTGATGTTTTGGGCCCCTTTGATAGCAAAATACATGCACATTGCAGTTTCTGATCGGGGGCCCTTTGGAACCAGAGTACTTGCTTATGACCTGGTTTTTAGTACATTGTATCAGTGAACAAGCGTTTTTCACCAAAAATAAGAAAAATTTATGCGCGTAACACCTCAAGGGGGCCCCCAAAAAGAGGGGCCCGAGGCAAGTGCCTCGCTCGTCTCCCTTTAAACATACCACTGCTCGCACCCCCTTGCCTTCCGAACCTTCCATAGCACCCAGTTTAAGAACCTAGGCTCTAGAGAGAATCGAAAGATATTTTGAAGACAAGTTGCAGATTAAAATTACGCTAGCAGGAATTGGCAAGCCTACAAAGGGGGAAGTGAGATAGGATGTAAGGCCTTAAGACAGCTATGTCCAACCCAAATGGCTTACTGAGCCAAAAATGATGTCAATATCTTAACCAGGGCAGCACATTGAATGACATATTAATGAGGGCCGCACATTGAATGACTTACTTTGATCTTATCAAACTAAATTTAGTTTAAGCTAATGTACCGAAAGCGTTCGAATCCTAACTGTAATAGTAACAAACGTGATAAAGTGGCACTGAGGACCATCTGCATCAAAAATGTCAAATTCAAGATTATCAAAGTTAGGACAGGTTGTCAGTATATAGGATACCTTTACTACAGCAAATCCTAAACTGGGTCGCACAAAACCTTTGACTGGGCCACATGCGGCCCGCGGTTGGACACAGCTGCCTTAAGATAAGGATGGCAGTGTTTCATCTCTCTCTCGGTTAACTTAACTTAGATTTGCATGTCCTCTCAGGCAAGTTTCCATCAGATCTATGCAGTATGTGTTAGTAGCCTTACAATACGAAGTATCTAGTCACAATATTTTTATAAAAATTAATTTTTGTAATTTCACTTTTTGGATGTAACCTTTCTCAGATGCCCGGGGCCGTCGCCCCGTTCGCCCCCTCTGTATGCCACTGGGTTTTAAATACCTGAACCTAAAAAATTCGCTTGCATTTAGCACCCTGTACTCCTGTAAAAACATTTTACGCTTATACTTCAAACGCCAAATGCCTACTACACTTTGCAATTTTTTTATGTCGAATCTACAGCAGTCTAGGCGCCAAGCTCAAGTGCAATATCAGGGTGCTGGCACGCAGTCACTTTCAACGTAAAAAAACAACTATGACGTAACAGTTGCCCATGTTTGCGTTTAATTGTCTGTGGTGTTCGCAAAGCATAACATTAAACAAGAATGGCCTAGGTCCTAAGTAAATCACTTCCACTACACAAAATGCAAGTAAGCTCCAAAACTTTTGGAGTTGAGCTTTGATCAAAGCGGTAAGCCTGGTTTGTAGCCTAAAACCTATCGGGATAAAATTCTCAATCACAACAAACGCATTTTGCTTTTCAGCCTTTTTCTATAATTACACCTTACATTAACTCATTTACACGAAATCATTAAAATACTAAACATGCCTAGGGAAGTTTTCCTAGGAAATATATCCAAATGTCATCTTTGAGGTAGATAAAATTTTCTTGGAAACTTATTTTCAGAAAAATCAGCTTTCCATACCAGATTCCCGACCAAAATAACATTAACCTAACGTTAAAACCAACCTAACCAAAATTTAACCTAACTTTGCCTACCATAACAGCCCAGTTTGATATGTCCTAAATTGATACGGTAGAAATAGAAATTTTACTCATTAGTGATGGAGTCTCGAGACTTGGTCTCGGTCTCGAAGGTTTCAGGTCTCGTCTCGGTGTCGAAGGCTACAGGGTCTCGAGACTTTGAATATTGCAAAGAAATGCTATAGTAAAATTTCTATAATTCAACAATTTTTGTTTCTTGTATTTGCAGGTAAGAAACAACCAAAACGGGCCTGAAAATGTCAGAAATTTGAAAAATTTCGACTTAGAAGTAGTGACGACATTCCTATCTAAAAAAGTTTCGGCAAAATGCACAAATTTTGAAGTCTCGAGTCTCGGTCTCGAATTTCAAGTCTCGAGTCTCTATCTCGGTCTCGGGGTTTTTGATGAAGTCTCGGTCTCGAAGTTTTAACTCGGTCTCGGTCTCGAAGGTTACGGTCTCGACTACATCACTGGTGCTCATTGCATTTCAGTATTTCATTTTTCCGTTCACAATCAAGGACAAATCAGTTAAGACTATTAGTAAGAACAAGAGCATACACTCACTTATCAATAACTGTTGTGAAACTCACTTTCATTTATTACGTATGGTTTACCTTCATTCATAAGACAACACTACTTAATTGTTTTCATTTTTCTACTGCATTTAGAACATAAAATGGCACTCAACAAAATTTTTGACTAAGAGCACATCTTAAGACTATCGTGGTTCAGAAGAGATGCAAGAATGCAACTCTATATTCCAATGTATCATTAATGATTTCTCTGCAACTTTGACTTTCCGCCGCTTTTAGTAATCTCTGTTGAATATAAATATTTTCGGTTTTGTTCAATGCAAATTTATTTGAGTTTTGCTTGTAACTTTTCCTAATAATCGTTCTTTTGGCATGAGTACGAGTATCTACTGTCTACTCGTGCTTCATGCCTACTGCACAAATGTCGTTAAATCGATATTTGCGTGCTAAAGCTCGTTCTGCTGTGGTTGCTGCTTACTATCAATGATTCCGTAACTTCCTGTGCCGTCTGGAGGTAGCCGCAGCCGAACTGCGACCTTTTTTTCGTCATAAAGGGTAACGCATGGTAGACACACACTTTCTTCCGACTGCTACTATCCTTGTGTTACATCCAGGGACGGATTTAGGGAGCTCGGGGCCCTAGGCCATTTTAGTTTTTGGGTCCCACGCAGGTATGACCTATTTGGTCGCTTGTCTTAAAAGCGTGGAAGTGCCCCTTTTACGTGTAGTGCCCCCTCAAAAATCTACCTTTTGTGGTGCCGACTTTGGTTATACGATTGCCTTAGATCTTCAACACAAATTAAAGCCTTTCCTACATTCTTCTCAACAACAAATGGCAATGTAATCTTTTCTTGGAATTTATAGCTCTTTCGTGTAGTTCAGAAGTTCTCTTCGTTAAATTTCCGGGATTTCTAGCGTTAAGTTTATCTTTCGAATATATACATTTTCATGCGGGACCATGTGGCATCCCTCAAAAATATCGTCTAGTTGTCGATCTTATTAAACGCACGAAAAATCCTTTGCTATACTGTAGCAGCCACATATTTTATGGACCAAAACAAGCACAATCCATTCAGTGGACACAGCCTTTGTTTATACTGTTTTTAAGTTGTCATTTTCCAAACAAATCAAAATATGTGTTTTAATACTCTATGCTATAGGCTGATGGTAAACAGCATGAAGATAAATTTCGCACAGCAAAGTATTTTCGCAACACCCTCAGCCTCAGCTAACCGTTTGAAGTAAGTCAAATCCACACTCGTTTTCTAAGTAAAACTCATGAGAAACTGTTCTAGCTGATTTAACTAAAATCTAGAGCTTCAACAAGCAAGCTCTGTATACTGGCAATCTTGTTGGAAACAACCAAACATAAGCTCCGCATCAAACAAGCTATAAATTTGCCTACTGAGGCTCATATATTTCAGAAACAGTGTTAATTGACACATCACTTACTACAAGAGACCACTGTACTGCAATCACTTGAGCTCTAATATTTCAGAAGTGATTAAATGATTTACTGCTACAGCAACTTTGACAACTGAAACCCACCACTGATAAAAAACTCTACCTTTGCTATAAAACACTATGCAAAACAACAGGATATACTGTAAACTAGGAGCGTATCCAAGGGCGATACGTGGGCCATTGTAGCAAAATGGCATCACTTGAATATTTCTATAAATTCATGAATAAGATTTAGTTCAATCGGACACATTTAGTTGAATCTGCGCATATTATGCGCAGATTTAGCTAAATGTGCGCAGATTTACCTAAATTTGCACAGATTCAACTAAATGTGTCCCATTTAACTAAATGCGCGCAGATTTAGTGAAATATGTGCAGATTTAGGTAAATCTGTCCGATTTAAGTAAATCTGAGCAGATCTAGCTAAATCGAGTTGATTTAGCAGTTTTTTGTGCTAAATCTGTCCAATATAATTTTTTTACGAATGGCTCCCTATACGAGGCATCCGTGATTTTGATCACCCCAATTAAAATATTTGGATACACCACTGCTCTAAGTCTTTCCGTGAAACACATTTGAATCCATTGCCATAGGTAGCCCTCAAAAGCACAAGCAATTGTATACATGAAAAAGGCAAATGTATGCAGTAAATATCTGCATCAACTGATACCAAATGTTTGCCACCAACATATCCAACAGCTCACAGTCTATCACAAATTTTTTTCGTGCCTTCAGGCACGCGAAGTTATAAGTTTTTCGCAATTTATGACGGCCGTAACATTAGATTCTAAGGCAAGACCGCCAGACACTGCAGAACTCCGATTAAAAGAAATATTGTCATTCTTGTTGTAAGATTTTTCTGGAACGTTTAACCACTTGCCTACACTTTCGCACATCAAGAATTCTTCTAACTTACCTGCATGGACATATCGACAGTAAGCTAACAAATACGTGCAGTTCGACACCTCATTTGACTCATCTAGCTGAAGACTGGCTCTTGCCTTATTAGCTTCACTTTCATCTGCTACGTGATCTAAAATATAACGAGACATAGCATTTATATGACAGCGTACTGTATGGTTTGCTAAAGAAATTTTTTCAAGTCCTTTCTTTTGTTCTCTTCCACAAACCGATTCCACCATACCCAGTAGCGTTAGGTTTGATAAGACATTCCCCGATTGTATGCAGTTTCTTTTGCCAATGTAAAAGCATCCAATCCTACTGTGTCGTCAGAAACGAACCACAATATAGGCAGAGTTTTTGTAGCATGAAATCTAACTCGATTGGTCTGCAAAAACATATGGTTGTCATGTGCATGTGTGGGATGGCGATGGCGTGAAGCAAAATGAGCTTTCAAAATCGACGGCTTCGTGGAACCATTACCAAGCACTTTGCAGCAAAAGAAAAAAGATCTTCACTGTGCTGGCTGCCGGTTGTCCAGTCAACAGCATCCTGTGAAAAGAGTGAAAAAAGGGCATTTCGGTCTGAACACTGTGAAAACAGTAAATTTTTTTGCACAATAGAGGATTTTGCAATTCTGAAAGAGTTACAGTTTCATTTACGTACCAATTCCAAATTAAGTCGTGAACAGGAATAGTGTTGGGTGAATGAGTTTCTCAAATGAATCTGGTAGCCTGTGTGAAGATAAACTAAAAAGAGAAGCGTTATCACTAGGGCAACCAAAAGTCAATAAAGTCAAAATTTTTATACTTTTCAAAAAGTTTATGAAACGTCCACAAACCAAATTTCATGCTGGTAGCATGAGTGACTCCAAAGTTATTAGGTCAAAAAAAGGTCAAAATTTATTACTAGGTCAAAATTTATCGTTAGGTCAAAATTTCTTGCAAAACATTTTCTCTTTATCGATATTTTATTAAAGCTACAACAACAAATATTGACATGCTTTGGCAGGTTTAGTTGAAATTCTGACATAATACTAGATTTTTTGCGATTTCTGACGTAATAATGTTGTATTGCCCACTACTGAACGATTGAAAGTACTCTTGGCGTGGTAGTACTTGATGTTGAAGTATAACAATATAGAACCTTCTCAATGACTTCAGGAGATTTGTTGACACTGGATATTTCCCATGTGCGTTTGGATTGATTTCTTCTTCGGTTCGTTAGCTCTAGTTTCGTTGGGGAGTTTTACACTTTTGACTTTTGTTTCATTTCAACAGAAAAAAGATTCTTAACCTATCGGTTTCTTTTCTAATATATGCTTCCTATTTGGCATTTCAGTTGCAATCGCAGGATCTTGATAGTCAAAATAAAGTCGAAATTTGCAAATTATAAAGTCAAAATTTTATGTTTTTAGGTCAAAAAATTGGTTGCCCTAATCACTAAGCATAACTCCTGAGTCACATTATGTGATACATCCACAAACCTTATTGTTAACAATGCTCTGTGACGCGTGACCGGGATCTTCTCCCCAGTCTACGAACAAAACAATGTCAGATGCAACGGTGTGTTTTGTCCTGTAACCAACTAGCCTATTGATCCAGTATATTACATTTGCAAAAATTTTCCTTTGCTATAATTCATGATTCAGTAAATTTACCTCCTAGGAAGATGAAATTTGCTACTAGGGGTAAATTTACCTCAGGTTAAGAAGCCCTGGTCTAGTTCCATGTAGGAGGGATGAAAGTGAAGGCAGGATTGCGTCAGAAACGTATGATATGACTGCCTTCGCCACGCATCAGTCGTCATCGGTCTATAAACAAACTAGGACTTGCCCATATGCCAAAATGTGCATGAGTCTTCGCCTAAGACCAAACCGACTGAATCGTATAAAAATATTTTACATAAAAAAACTGGCAAACAATGCGGGTTTTATATGAAAATGCAGTATGAGTGATGCCTGCTCAGAAGTGGAAATATATACCTTGCAAATGTTGCATATAGTGTCTAATTCATTGCTGTCGAATTATTTCTTGCGATAGAAAATAAACGATGATAATTCACGCGTTCCACAGAGTGAAACGTGGAAATCTTACAAAATCGTATAAAAAATATTAACGCATCAATCAATAATCTTCAGTTTAAATAAATTTCCAAGCTCAAGCACAAGATTTTGAAGCGTTTTGTCAGAAAATGTGAAGCTATGGAAAAAAACACTGTGCAACCGCCAAAACAAAAATATTTCTTTTTCAAGAATACTCATGCTCACAACACTTGTATTTCACTGCTGACTGATTTCTCTTGTCAAACATGATATTCCTAAAAACGAAAAATCTTGCCAAGTCTTTTGGTTTCGTCAGACAGGAATTTCCGGTGTCACGTGATTTAAGTGCTTACGTGCTACATTCGCACGAATTCGAGACTTATTAATGATTTTCAATTTAGTGTTTAGCCCTATTTTATGGGCTTGCTGGAAAGCAAACAAATTGTTAGGAGCGATAAGGCAGAGTTTGTTTTTTACGTTGACATTGTTGTTTCACTAGCCCAAAACAGCTGGCAGAAATTGGCAATTTGTTCGAAACTGGCATTGGAAATTTATTACTTGGCCAGTGTTTTTTTCAGCCGTTTTTGGGTGTCAAAATAACACCCTAAAATTTTGCAATGATACCCTCAATTCTGAAAGCCTAGGTATGGTTTTGCCTTGTATTGAAGTAAAACGATTTGAGATAAGCATGTTTTCCTGCACGTGGCTATTGCAGCAGACGGCTGCAATGTTATAGGTCGACACAATTTTCTGGCGTAGAAGTTAGAAGAGAAAAATATAAGCTTGGTATCTGTGCATTGTCATGCGCACCGCTGCGCTTCGGCCTCTTACAATACTGCCGCAGATTTGTACAGTATGGTGTACGAACTGCGACAGCACTTTAAGGCAATTATGGAAGTGCTTTACTGTTTCGCCGCTGCGATCGGCTTGCCTAGCGATGCCTCAGACTGCAATGAAGACAAAAGGTCGGCAGTTGCAGTGCGCATGCAAAACAAGGTGGTTGTCGAATGAGGCAACAGTGCGAGTTAGGAGTGAGATTTTGGCCATTTGGACCGCACCGAAGCAGCTGTCAGAAGATAAAAATTATGCAATGTGCTTTGCTTTACTGCGACTTGTAAAAACAAAAAAATTTAACATGGTGCCTTCTTTTTGTCAACATTGGCACCTCACCTGACAGAACTGAGCAAAGTTTTTCAGGCCGGATGTTTTGACTTAGCACAGGTGAAAGCTTGACCTCGGGAAAGTATATGGCCGGGTTCCTCGTGAAAAGCTTTGGGGGTTGTTGTGGGAGTACGGTGCTGACGGGTGCCTCTTGCTGGCCGTCAAGTAACTGTATTCCTGTTCAGAAGATTGTGGTCCTGCCGACGGAGTTAACTCACAACCGTTCAGCATTGGTGTTGGACTCCGACAATGGTGTGTGTTGTCACCACTCCTCTTCATAGTCTATATCAGGGTTCTCCACACTACGACCCGCGGGCCAAATCCGACCTGCGAAGCCATTTCACCAGTCCGCAAAACACATTTTGCCGATAATGAAAAAAAAAAAAATTTACGAA
>Ga0210059_1001609_pt1 | contig 34355 bp, 17 predicted proteins | sample Ectturendosymbi2_FD_188042 | JGI IMG/M metagenome (GOLD analysis project Ga0210059, IMG submission 188042) | Ecteinascidia turbinata endosymbiont from Florida, USA - Sample 2 (SPAdes) (version 2) | ecosystem: Host-associated > Tunicates > Ascidians > Unclassified | place: Key West, Florida... | reverse complement strand
GAGTTGCACAGAAATTTTTCACTGTATGGAATATACTTTTTACATTCAGAATTTTTGAGCAACTTGCGCTTGCCCTGAAAAACAGAGTTGCCCTGATATTTTTCACTGTATTGAACATGTATTTTTTGTTATTCTGAATTTTTTGAGCAACTTGCGCTTGCCCTGAAAAACAGAGGGTTGCCTGAATTTACTGTACTGAATATATTTTTTTATCATTCAGGCGTTTTGAGCAACTTGCGCTTGCCTTGAAAAACAGAGTTGCACAGAAATTTTTCACTGTATGGAAGATACTTTTTACATTCAGAATTTTTGATCAACTTGCGCTTGCCCTGAAAAACAGAGTTGCCCTGATATTTTTCACTGTATTGAACATGTATTTTTTATTATTCAGGATTTTTGAGCAGCTAGCGCTTGCCCTGAAAAACAGAGTTGCCCAGAAATTTTTCACTGCATGGAATATACTTTTTACATTCAGAATTTTTGAGCAACTTGCGCTTGCCCTGAAAAACAGATTTGCCCTGATATTTTTCACTATTTTGAACATGTATTTTTTATTGTTCAGGATTTTTGAGCAACTTGCGCTTGCCCTGAAAACAGAGTCTGCCCTGAAATTTTTCAAGCCCGGGGGGCGGCCGCCCTCCCCGATCCCCAGCCTCGTACGCCTATGGGGAGGACCAAGCGCCGCTGGATTTTGAAAATTCTAGCAAAAAAAGTTGTTTTCTTAGTTTCCAGTGCGAAAAAACAAATTTTGTCACTTTTCCCCCCCCTTTGAAAAATAACCTAGTCCCCCCCCTGGAAAAAATCTTTCCGACGCCCATGCTGGGGCATCTCTATCCTTAGCCTCCCTGGAAAAGTGTATGCCACGTGCCTTGAAAAAGAGGATGGCGTGAAATAATTGAACCAAAGCTGGATGATATCCAGTGCGATTTTTGTCCTGGTTGTAGCACTATACTGATCAAGTGTTCACTCTACATCACATTTTGGAGAAATCTTGGGCGTATGTCAAATATGTCTACGCCTGTTTTCCTGACCTCGAGAAAACATATGACCGGGTCTCTTTAAGAGAAACTGTGGGGAGTTTTGCAGCAGTACGGTGTTGACAGCCACTTGTTACAGGCCTTCAACTCATTGTATTTGTGCTCGGAAATTTGTTCCCGTGCCAACACCGTTAAATCAAAAGTGAAGTACTATACATGACAATGAGATGATAGTTTTGTTAAGTTGATATGGGTTAATGTTTCAAAATAGACCACTCTTTGGGCTTCCTTTAAAGCTTTTCGCACAAACCAAGAAGCAGTCAAAAGTTAGTTTATGTAAAACGCAAAAAAATATCTTAATAAAAATTATCAAACCTTCACACAGGCATATAATATAAAACAATCGATCGCTCAGGAAACCACGTTTTCAGCTGTTTATGAATTCAACTACGTCATCTCTTCCTGTAATTACGGAGCAGCGCAACTACAGTTTAGTTTGCGTACCTGCAATACCTATCAGCTTTTAGAAATTACGCTGTAGTTTTGCATTTTTTAATGCTTGACCTCATCTCAAATGTCAAAACGCAACAATGCAGAAAAATCAGCTTTAAGAATTAATAGCCTTTGAAAGGTTTACTGGACAATTGATGGGTCATTTTAAGAAACAATTGTCGTGAGTCTTTTCTCTAAATCTATAATGCTGCTCTTTCACGGCGTTTTTACCTACACCTGGTTGATAATATCATTATGACTTCATGGAAATCACAATCACTATACAATTAGAACACTGTCAAATAGGCATCTGTCATCAACATGTCAGTTTAAAATTTACAATACTTGGCAAGCACCCTATGCTAGGCCCTTAAGCTAAGCAGCTCAGCGATATGCTGCTCTTTTCACGGGTCGAGATTTCGTAAATAAGGGAATAGCCAAAAGTTTTGAACTAAAAAGTAAAATCAACGTGGATAACATTAGCTTCCTAATTTCGTTTTGCTGTATGGGAAAGGTTATAGCCATTTCTGATTAAAAACTACGCAATTTTTTTAATGCACACTTATGTTGAGGACGCATTGAATGGTTCAGAGGTGAAGTATCAGTAAATCAGTATAAAGTTTTGTACTACGTTTCATAAAAGTCACCCTCAACAAAAGAGTCAACACTACATATTGGAACGAACGAAAAACCGGTTTTTAACCTTTAATTTTATTTGCCAACTGTGTTAACAACGCTAACATTGAACCATACAATTTGTCGACGTTTCGCTCATCCATGACCTTTGCTTTAAGAATGGTCAAGCAGCTTTATGAACGCATTATGCTGCGAGAAAGATGTCTCGAAGTAGCCGCGGGCAATCTGAAACCGGTCTAGCTACGTGGTCTACGCAGATTTATGCCCAGTTGAAGCTCATGCGATGAATTTCGGAATAGAACTTCACAAAGGTGGTGTGGTTTTGTTAGGATATTTCAGAACTACTGACCAGTAGCCTATTTTGCCTGCAAGTGGCAGGTGAAGTGGCCAGGCTAGTTTTTTAACTCGCCTGAAGTTTATTTTTTTCTGTTGACATGTAGCCACGAAAACACAGAAGCATGAGTGAGAATAATGATTGGCATAAGTAAAAGACAATCCCACATTTGTGCAGACGACGACTGGCAGCCTTACAATCACGGATGACAGTGATTTTCAGAAGGCCTTTGTATTAGGTAAAATGGATGCTTCAACTCCTATTTGCCTTCAGTTTGGCATGCTTCTCATAACAAATTGGAGCTATACTTGTGCTTAACGGACTGTTGCAACATAACGATATGGACGAGCATTGGAATCAATTGCAATTGTAATTTAAATACAAATGGTTTCACTTCGTAAATTCCTGTATATATTTGAAAAATTTCATACGTTCCGGGAGTGTAATGGAACTTGAAGAAATAGAATCTACAGAAAACGTAATTTGCAAAGGAGAATTCATCATAGCAAGGTAAAACCTGATCCAAAACTGGAACCGCTGCACGTTTTTAACAAATGACAGATCGGTCAACGCCAAAACTTTGTTGGCGTCCGCAACTGCTTATTCTTCTGTAGCAATGCGACGAAAAGTTTCACTTTGTACGTAAGGGCTGGGCATATTTACAGAAATGCAGTAATACTAACAAACACAGTCATAGCTCGCAAAAAGGTGTAAGGCAGTGGTGGGGAATCTACAGCTCGCATGACCATTTAACGTGGCTTGCATCAGACGTTTCGTTGCCCAGATTAGGACAAAACATCGCCTCGAAGCGAGGACAGGCGGATACTTAGCCTGTAAGTCAAGAGAAGTCTCTCGCAATCCTTCGCGTAACTGTCTGTCCTTATTCTCCTAAAATTAAAAAACATATGTACGTTGTTGTAGTTTTGATCATAGACAAAATTAGGAGTTTTTGAGGTCTGCCTGTGATATTCCTCAATTCATGCGGCCCGTGATAGAACATCGGTTCCTTACCTTGTTGTATTGCAGCCCGCTGGCAACATGTACAATTTTCTTGTAAAAATCATTTCACAAAAAGTTTTGTGAGAAAAAATCTTTTTCACAAAATATTCAAATAACGATATTTTTGACAAAAATTTATAGCTTTGCAAACAATATTTTGATTTAGAAATACTTCGAAACTGAACAAAGGCTTCTTAAAAAATTTTTCAAGAAAAAACGTAATGACAAAATTGTTTTCGTTACTGAGTCCAACTCTGCTAACGAGCCTAATTCTGTCAACTATGTGTTTGCCACTGAAGTTCGCGAACAAAACACGTCTTGTATTCATATGTTCCAAGCCATTTTTAGGGCAATTTTTATTTGACAAATAATATCGTTAACTTTGTTTTTACTGCAGTTTGTCGCTTTGCATTCTCTCAACGAAGTCCAATATCTTTTTCTTCACTGAAGTCGATTGTAAGTCATGACTGCCTGTTGGCATGGTAAGCTAAAATCACAAAATGCATGCCAGGGACCGAAACATTCCGAAAGTTGGATTTGCATTTCACACATTGCAGTTACATTTGTCTGAGTGCAGTTGATATATGTCAATGGTGGAACGTGGAAAACTAAACTACAAGCAATGGAGAAGGTTATCATGCACGTTTGTAAAGAAAGCAGATCGTGTTGTACAATTCTGTGAGGTTGTTAAACTTGCATCAGAACAATGTTTTTTCTAGAATTATACAGGCGGTAAATATTTTAGTTGTGCAGAATAGCACTAAACAACTCTGATATGAATAAGAGAAGAATTGCTTCCCATTTTTACGTACTTGAAAGGTTATGCTTAGTTTAGCTACACCTTATGATGCCTATAAAGTTAGGATTATTACAATTTTTGCAGGCAAACCAGGGCAAATGCAAATAGGGCTTTTGGAGTAATCCTCCATTGGGTCTGACGGTGGGGCCCAGCCGCTTTTCGCATTCACTGCATTTTAAGAACTCATAATGAGCTCTGGTGATAACTCAAGAAGACTTGTTGAAATTAAAATCTGAAGGGGAATGTTTTCAAACTACTCATGTAATGCTTAACTTGTTTAGCCACACTAAGATTGAAAAACTGCAGTAAAAACGAACATGCAACATATGAATTCATAACATGGCTTCACTTCAGTGGGAAACATTGAATTGACGGAGTTGATCTCAATACCGAAAAAAATTTCGTCATGAAATTTTTCTTAAAACTTTTTTGCGAAATACATTTTTTATGCTTGAATCAGTACTTTTTGTTTAAATTAAAACTTTTTTGTGAAAAAATATTTAAAAGCAAACGAAGAATCTTATCAAAAATGTGGTACCTGCGGTATGAGTAATGACTCTTAATTCGAGGTGAGGCACGAGTAGCGATGTTATATTTTGCTAAAAAGTCGTTGTGTTAAAGTGCTAAACGTGCATTAGGAGAAAGACTATCTTCATCAGCAACCTCAGTTTCATCGCAGTGTTCTCAAGTGCTGCATATATTTTCTGTTCAAACCGCCCCCAATAACTGTTTTGCCATTTTACTGCTCGTCAAATGCAATGCAGAATGTTTGAAAAGTTTGACCAGCGCTAGAAAACTTTTCCAGAAACTAAAGCTGTTAGACCAAACAAACTACAGTGTCTTAATGAGGGTGTAGCCCAACCGCTTAAGGAGCCTTTCAAACGTAATTTATTTCCTGCCAAACTTTTTGAACTCATTGCTAAAACTTTGTGTCTTGAAACATCGTCATTGATAAGCCAAAATGCACTGGAGATTAACAAAAATAAAACGATTTTCTTTCAAACATGTGTAACTATAGCTATTGTTTTCTGTTTTGATAGCCGTAAGTGAAAAGCGTTTTATAACTCAAGTAACAAAATTGTAATTCAACCGATCAAATCAACTGATGATTGTAATTGTCATGCAAATGAAGTTTGGTTGGAGAGTAATTGTAATAAAAAGTCTGATTGAATACACATCACTGATGTGGTCTTCCTTTCAGCGAAAGTAAGCAATAACTAATAATACATAAAGCTCTTCTTGCTTTTATTTTGAAAGATGAGTTTAATATTAGCAAATGGAACATGAGCAAGCACAGTTTCAGAGATTTAGTGAGTAGAAAGAACAGAGAATAAATTGAAACATTCAGAAAAAAAATTACTGTTGCATGATTTCTACAATCAGCCGAACAAGGCAAGAATGCAGGAGTTTTGCTCGGATTTAACGTTTCTGAAAATCAATGTGCATGCATTCCTGCAACAACGCAAAAATATAGAATTAAAGACAATTTTAACTATATGCAGCATAGCATTCTTATTCAAACTACATGTAACTTTTGTTTTAATTAAAACCTAAAAGCTTGATCGAACGGTAAGGAATTTATGTTGAAGACTCATTCAAAAGAAAACCTCGATATAATGTCGGCAAAACTCCTGACAAAGCCGTCCATAGACTCGAGCTCCGCCTCGTCGGTTTCCAGCTTCCAAACAACAAACGAAAGGTAAATATTTTATTAGATCAAATCTTAAATTGAACCAGTGGTGAGTTCGTGTCCTGTAAGTTTAAATTCCAACGCAGTGAAATTTTGTTGTTTTTAAGAAAGTGCTGAAGACGTATCCGCACATGCGCAACTGTTAAAAGCAGGAGAGCACTTCAGTACAGTGGCGTAGCTAAGGGGGGGCGGTCCGCCCCTGGCGGCACTTTTATGGGGGCGGCACTATTGGCTATGCTGTAGGCTATAAACCTGTTTAGGGTGTATTGAAATGAAAGCGGTTTTAATGTCGGGACACTACTCGCAACTCCCAGTTAAAGGACGTATGTAATTTTGAGTAATTTAAACTATGGCATGTGTATTTAAGCCAGGGGTGGGGAACCTATTTAGTATCACGGGCCGCATGAATTGTGCATTATCGCTGGCTGGCGGCAAAATCAATTAATTTTATCCCAAAATTCTACCTTTATCTAACTGTGAGGAAGGGTGACTTCTGACTTGTTGTCTGGGTACCCGCTTATTATGGAGTTTCATTTTGACGCCATGTTGTGCTCTAACTTTGGTAACGGATATTCTGGTGCGGACCATGTCAAGTGTTCACGCGGGCCGCATGTTCCCCACCCCTGATTTAAGCGATTCTTATCTTAGCCAACAATGAACAGTCATGTATCAGAGATGTTTTATCAATAGGCTTTTTTACATGACGCAGCAACACGGTTCTCAACACGCTTACCAACAAACTTGATGTCAAATTTTACTGATTCACTACACTGTTGATAGGTCGAGTGTTGGGTCGTTGTTGACGTTTGATCGTAGTCCATATATGAAGTCATAGAACTTAGGAGCATGGTGGATGACTGTGGGCAAACGTGTTGCTGCGGTGAGCTCAAAGCTTTTGTAAGTGCTCTTAAGGTTTTTGCTTGCGAGTAAAAGCGCTTAGTTGGGTCTTAAAAAACATTTCTGTGTAAATCTAATAAATGTGCAATTGGATTTGTGCTCGTCAAAATAGATTTCCGTATGTGTGGAGAAATGTAATCTAGCTCAGTATTCCGCAACAGGGGCTCCGCGGAACCCTACTGTTCCTCCAAACATGTGGTGGGGTTACGTGAGCTTTAAGGGTGCCGTGAGGGTTCCTCGATTTTTTTTGTGGAAATGATTTCCTGCTTCAGTATGTTGATGGGTCATTATGAAAAATTTTAGATCTCCATGCTGCATTCAGGTTCCAAGTAGGCCAGTTGGTTGAGAGCCGAAAACGAAATATAGGTAGTTGTTGCGTCGCTTGTTCGTTGTTGTGCAATAAAGGAGAACCTTACTGTTGCATCACAGTTATACTTTGTTGCCGATGTGCAGTTCACAATAGAGATGGAAGGCACCCTAGAATTTTTGCAGTTTATTCAAAATATAACCTTGGGAACTCTGTTCCAAATGTAGTATTAATGCTGGGATTTTCCTCACAATTGCCTTTAGTGTTGCTACCTGTGAGAGGAGTTTTTCGAAACTAAAACTGATCAAGAATTACTTAAGATCTGGTATGAGCACCTTGCGGTTGAGAAATCTTGCCGTACTGTCTATACAGCAACAGTTGACAGATGAAATAAATTTTGACATTGCCATTGAAAAATTTGCCAACAAAAAGGCAAGAAAGTGACTGTGAAGAAAATTGTAGTTTTTATGTCAGAGATAAAGATGGTCGTAAATTTTTACACTTTTTTACTATTTTTCCCTACATGTCATTTTTGCTTTTTGTTTAACTGTTACTTACAATGTTTGAGTAGTTTGGTGGGTATTGAAAGCCAGTGGCGTAACTGACGGTTACGTTGTAACTTCCGTGTTGCAATAATCTTTAACGCATAATGAAAAAAGAGAGTGTATTATGTCATTTGCAGCTCATGAACTACCAACATTTACGTTAAAGGGTTCAATTTGCAAAACATACTCAATTTCAATAATACCTGGCCATGAACAGTCAAAAATTCTTCCGCGGCTCACAGGTTGAGAAATCCTGGAACAAATGATTAAAACCGAGTGGTGCGGCTTACCGGAGACTGAAAGCCAACAGGGAAACTTTTCACGATATAAGCCAGGTCCATATGGGCATATAAGAAAGCAGAAAAATGGGAAAAGTAATGGCGGTGAGAAAGGTGGCTAAAATCAGAAAAAGCAAGAATCATAAATCGACAATGAAAAACAAGATCCACTGCAGTTTGTGAGTGTTTGATTCCCTCTTATATCTTTTATAAGCATGAAACATAATCTCTTTTCATTTCTAATTCTTGTAAGCAAATTTTAGAGATGGAAAGGGCGGCACTTTTATGGTCGGCTCCGGGCGGCACTTAGCCTCGCTACGCCACTGCTTCAGTAAGAACAAATGTTTGATTTCTATTCATATAATTACAGAAAACAAGAATCTTTAAACAAAAGTGACATACTGTATTCTTTCTTTTTTGATTCAGCACATTCTCACAGCTGAAAGGAGGATATCCGGAAACCGTGTACACTTCCAGCGTTTACAACAACTTGCTGTTAGATGGTTTCAACGCGCTGCGGTCGCAAAACCTGTTGTGTGATGTGACCCTGATTGCTGGAAATTCGCGTTTCCCTGTTCACCGATCTCTGCTGGCCGCATGCAGCCCTTACTTTAAGGAGATGTTCACTAAAGACAACCAAGCTGGTGAGTACCCCACACATGGTCGCTGGACGTATTTGTTCAATGGGAGGGGCAATGGTGGATTTTTCCAGCGGTAACCAAGAATTTTTCCAGGAGAATCAAAAATGGCGAAGATTCAGTTTAGCCACTCGAAAGAGTACATTTTTTCTGCTGAAAATTTAATAAAAGGATGTCAAATTTCAAAATCCAGAGCCCCTTATTCCGACGCCATGATCCCGCAGCTTAAATCGCAAATGACACGCTGATGCGGGCCTGGATGATTGCTTTCATTGTTTATTTGTCAGAACTTATTTTACAAAAAAAGTTCATTGTCAGAACTTATATTTTTTCTTTTTTGTTGTTTTACAAAGAAAACCTTTAAGTTATTTGCCAGAAATGTTTTTAATCATTTCATATAGGGCTAAATGAAAGCGATTTATCCGCAGAACTTGCGTAGCCCTAGGTTTTACTGATCTGCTCTATAGAGGCTTGTTCAGATTGATTTAGCCTGCAACCAAGTCTTGCTCTATGAAGTGACTGGGGCTGTGAAAATCCGATGTAGCCGGAAGAGGTGGATGGAGTTTTATTCTTTTGACTCAACATCCGCTCCGCCCCTCCAATTTCGAAAATTTCCTAATCCTAGTTCGTTAGACTCTAGAACTTTCTAAAGGCTATAGAAAAACATACGCATATTGAATGAAAATGAAATTCGGTTTCCGCTCCGTCACCGCGCTAAAAAGTTTTTAAATTCCACTCCATGTGCGGCGGGAGGGGGAAAGGGGGCTTTGGCCACCTCCTGAATTTTGAAATTGGCAATTTTCTATGAAATTTTTAGCAAAAAAGGTTATTTTCTTAGTATCGAGTAAGCAAAATGAAATTTCAAAACTTTTGGCTTCCCCTGGAAAAATCCTTTTGGCTACCCCTGGAAAAACCACTGTCCCTCCCCTTTAAAAAATCCTTCCGACGCCTATGCTCCGCCTCCGTCGAAAACAAACAGACATGGCACCCCTTTTTGGCGAATTTTAGCCAGAGTTGGCCCTGGTTTTGGCGACTTCTAGCTAGAATTGGCACCACTTTTGGCGACTTCTAGCCAGAATCGGCTCCGCTTTTGGCGACTTCTAGTAGCTTGCCCATTGCTCGACTTCAGAGATTGCTAAGGGAACTCGTTCGAAGAAATTGAGCATTTTGTTGAAGTTGTTTTCCAAAAATCAACTCTCTTATTGAAATGCAGCTTTTAAGATTAAATTAAATGACAACCGACAAATTAATCACCCTTTCAGCGCAAATCGGACGGAGTGAGGGATCAAAATACACCTGGTTTTCCGAATCAATTGAGCTTCGTGGAATCAGCTGCGACGGCCTGAAGCACATTGTTGAATTTATGTACACTGGGAAGTTGCCAATCAACATGCAATCAGTTCAAAATATTTTGGCTGTCGCCAGGCACATGCAGGTACTCAACCTTTTTTAAAAAACAGCTTTCCTCAATTTGTTCAAAGCCAAGATCGCTAATTTTCAACCTATACGTTACACCAGTGTTTTTCAACCGTGGTTCCGCGGAACCTGGCTGCCAGGGTTCCACCGAAACAGGCCGAAATTGCCTGGGACGAAATTTGCAACCACAGTTCTATGCGGTTTTAGCAATATCACTGTTTTACAGTATCCTTGCCACTATGAATCGCATTGAAAACTCTGTTTATCAATTGCTTTGACTTATTGCGCCCTTTGTGTTACGGAACCCTTTGCCATAGGCCCCATGGCCTATGGCAATAGGCCAAATAACCCTGTGGCATAGGGTTCCATGAGCAACGCAAACATTTGCGGAAGGTTCCGCTGCAACAAAAAGGTTGAAAAACGCTGCCTTACACACTTAACAAAGAAGCGATAACAGATACTTTCTTTCGTTTCAGATCAAACCAGTACTTGACTTCTGCATGGAGTTTTTGATTTCGGCCATTGATGTCAACACATGCGTTGACATCATACACATTGCCGAAGTGTTCAACATGTCTCAGTTGGAAGAGAAAGCTTACAAATACTTGTTGGACAGGTGGGAAATGTGCTTGGAACTCAAATTGTTGATTTGCAGTTTGTCTGGAGCAGCAAGGCTGGATATTCGATGCCGCTGCCTTTTGTGTTCTCCGGCGTGAAACCTGTTCACATTCATTTGCTAAACATTATGTGAATCGATTGAACAAAGCGACCCACATATTTTCACTATATCTCGTAGAAGAGACCAAGTGGGTTGCTGGGCCCTGCTATGCTTTGCCTAGAGTTTGCGTAAACACTACACAACACGCTTTCGAAAACAGGATGGCATCAACAAAAAACTGTAATGTCATCTCATTCACAAATTCGAAAGAGGATTTATGATAAATCAATAGGACTTCAGTAGTGACCTGCGTTCGCAATGATGTGAAGTTCTTTCGGTCAGAATGCTGCTTAAATTCACCAAATTTAACTGACAGTGAAGCGACCTTCATATTTTTAGTGTATAACGCAGGCGCGCAACCAGAGGGGAGCATTTGGGGCATTTGCCCCCCGAAATTTTCAAAACATTCCACAGAAATTGGTAAATTATCTCCTTACAAGATTTATCTTCAGACAGGCTATCTGATCGAAAATTTCGTAAATGATTGGTATTTAACCACAAATATGCTGGAATTGCCAAAACTTGGGAGGTAGTTTGAAATGCTGGTGTTTCTAAGGCATTTTCATCCTTTTGCTCGTGTGCCACTTTTTTTTGAAACAAGTCTCATTTTGACCTCATGAAACTTTATAACATTACTGTTGAACCGTGCAAATTGCTGAAACTTTCAAAGTGATAAAAGAAATCTTGACATGTTGGTTGTTATTAAAAACGTTTATAGCCACGTCAAGCCGCTTCTTCTTCTACAACGGTGCTCTTCAACAGGGGTTCCGCAAAACATGTAGTGGGGTTCCGTGAGAGTTTCTCGTTTTTTAGGGGAAATTATTTTTGCTTCAGTATGTTGATGGGTCATTATGAAATTTTTTAGATCACCGTTCCGCATTCAGACTGCAAGTAGGCCAGTCAGTTATACAGGAGGTTGAGTGCAGATAGCAGAACAAGAAATATTGGCAGTTTGTGCGTCACTTGTTGTTCATTGTTGTGCAGTTAAGAAGAACGTTATTGTTGCATCACAGTTATACGATGTTGCCGATGTACAGTTCAGAGTAGAGTAGACTGAGCAGTGTTGCCAACTGGTGTATATATATAACAAATTTGAAAAATTTGGTATATTTTCAAAGTGCTTGGTATATAATTTTTTGATTTGGTTTATACGAAAAATTTGGTATATATTTGGTATATTTTTGTCAGAGGGTTTAGTTGAGATTTTAAACCAGTTTATTTGGTTAATTACAAAGCGAAAACAGAGAAACCGATAGTGGTGTTGAAGCCATATAAAAACGTTTAGCGATTTTGCTTAACATGGGAGTAAGCATACACTTTGGGTAAGCGGAAAGTGAGATTGGAAGAGAGCTGAGATGTTCTGAAAAAACTGAACTTAACTCTAGGTATGCCCTTTTAGATAGACACGATGTATTCAAATGTGGGAAAGCTGCGTACGAGAGTGGCAGAAGATTAAAAAAAGTGGCTGATAGAGCTGGAGTGGCTTGCAAAGCAGTATTCAGCTGGTGCTGTGTATACCTTCTGCTAACTGTGCAAAAACTAAGATAATTGCCAGCTATTATAGAGTATAATACAGTGTAATATTCTGGACCACAAAAGAATTGAAAATGCACTGTGTTGGAAGGATGAATTGTCTAGTGAGTAGTGGTTAAAAAATTTGTCACTCAACTCACTGCTAAACTAAGAAAGGAGAAATTGAGCTTGCAGCATCTTTATGATAGCAGTACACAACGTAAATGTTAATTATTTACATGAAACAATAAAAACACATTGAAAAAATAGCGTTAAATTGTATGTTTTTGTTATAGATATAAATTTGGTATATTTTTAGATTAGATTTGGTATAGTCGTTGTAAGAAGGGTTGGCAACACTGAGACTGAGTTGAAAAAGTAGACTCAGCCTGAGTGTAGTAGAGAGTAGACCGAGTCACAGACTAGAGCTGCTGTTCAACCTTCGTGGGAATAAAGTAAAAACAATGTGAAACCCAACTTTTTACTATGTAGTCAAGCCAGATGAAGCAAAATAGCATATTTTCATATGTGAAGCGAGATAATAACAACAGCGAAGGTGTGGACGGCAATGAGCAGTGTAGTTCAAATGTAAGAGGCGCCTGATCCAAAGCGGACCAAATGTAATTCAATTGCCAAAATTAGAAAATGGGACGACACATATTTCAGATACGGGTTCTTTTTGCCGGATGACCAAATTCTGAATGAAGCAGCTTAATTCGAAAAATGCAAGAATAAGCGAGTCATTAAATTTCTTGCTTGTTAAGTTTTGTAATAACTGTTCATTTGTTGAATTATCTGATAATGAAATACTTGATTTTTTACAAGTAATTCGTGTCTTTTAAATTTTTGTTAATGGGGTTCCATGACAAACGCGAAAGTATATCAGGGGTTTCTCGATAACAAAAGATTGAAGAGCGCTGTTCTACAGCATTTTGATTATTTTTGTTAGGGGCAAAACAGTTCACCATTATTAAAGTAGTACATTCCTTTAAGAAACGTTATATACAGTAGTTGCATTTTCGGTTTGAAACCTAATATTTTTAACAAAATTTAGCGTGTGGACTGTTTCACATTTTATTGTCTTCCTGGGTTGGTACCAAGACCATGGCTTGGGAAAAAGGGTTTAGTAAAGTGTCATATGAGTGCTAGTCAAGTGTTGAATGCACCTACCTACTACACCACTTTGGCTGCAAATGGTGCTTTACCAGACCCTACCTTTTGCAATCAGTGCAAGCCCTGAAAGCCCATAGCCTTTCATACGTGTAGGAGCAGGCAAATTTTTGGGGGTGCGAAGGATTTTGCCAAAATTTCCCGAAACTTGTCCGAAAAAAACTCTAAAGAAAATGACCTCAAAAAAATGACTGCGTTTCATTCCATTTTGGGCGCATATTTTTCAAATCAAAGCACTTCAAGCACCATTTTTGCTCAAATTTCCCCTAACTTACCCGAAAAAGGACTGAAAAAACATGACCTCCAAAACATAAGAAACGTCTGCACTTTGATTTCGGGCGCAAATTTTTGTAAAATCAATGCACATAAGCGATTTTGCGAAGGTTTTCACACATTTTGCCCAAATTTACACAGATTTTTCCCGGATTTTAAGGGATTTTTCCCGCATTTTCATCAAATCAGAATTTTTTGGGTGGGTTCCCACCCCCTGAACCCCCACCTCCTACACCACTGGCCTTAAACGTGCTTCTAAAAACTTTCGCGCAACTCGTGTGGATGCCAGAAAAAGCTGTCTTGCCCCATACACACCTGATCCGTTTTGCCTGAAATGTTAGGATTCAAAGATCCTCACCCTTGACGAAGGCTATCTCTCAAATTTGGGATCTTACAGTAGTTTGTGATAGAAATTCCAACACATGCTAGAAGAATAGGGCTAGAACGAATTTGCAAAAACAAGAAAAGTTAGGCAGGTCTGCTGGTAGCCATACGTCTACCACACTAAAGCCATGACTGCACTAGCTGAGTATAGAAGCAAGTGTTTGTATTAGGCTTCTAATTTTTTCTGTCCTGATCGTCCGGTCTGCATATTGATTAAAACCGAAAAGTTCTGATTTTCGGAAATGTTGCGAAGAGAGCTTTATCTGTGACGTTTACGAAAAATTTGTACCACGGTTGAATAAGCACGATGACGTCATCGAATGAAATTTCATTAAAATTGCCCCCCCCCCAAATGAAGAGCTGGTTGCGCCCCTGGTATAACGTGTCTAAGTATTTTAGTATTCCAATTAAATTTATTAACCATGTTCTTACCAGGATATAGAACTTGGCTGGTAAACATGTCTTACACTATATACTTTGCCAAATGCCCGGCATTAAAAGGGCAGAAACAAGACGTATTTATTACCGTTGATAATACCAACGTCATTTCATTTCCAGTGCTAATTGTATATTCGCAATGCTAAATTTTTGCTTCTACTAATATGATAAAGAATAATTTTTTATATCCTAGGTGGAGGAAAAACGTAAATCTTTGAAATTTTGAAAAGTGATGATGATCTCAACAATCTTTGACAAGAGACATAGTGTTTACGCAAACTCCAGAAATAAACTGTGAACATAAAACAAATGACGCATTTTCCGTTTTGATATCGTGCATCTGCACAAATAGTTTGGGTAAAAACGTTCGCTATACTTTAATCAGTCACGTCGAACACATAAAGTTTTTCGATTTTGCTTTTTGATCGCAGGTTTCCCGATTTTATCAAATCTAACCAGCTTCAGAAGTTGACTTTTGAGAACATGAGCTTCTTGCTGGACAGCAACGATCTTAAAGTTATGTCGGAGCTGGATGTTTTTGCCGCAACCCTGAAATGGATAATGTATGATCACTCAAGGTATTTACTTGCTTAAACCATAGACGAGGTTTATTATTCGGTGACACTTTACGACTTTAAATGTAAAGAACTTCAGACCGTAAGGTCGAATAAGTATTTGCACGTTATGCACATAGAAGAGACTTCCCTAAAGTATTTCTTTTTTTCATGTATCCACGCTCTCAGAAAACTGCACAATTTGGTATTACAAAAATTATAAATGCACTGTAGTACAGCAGCGTTTTTTCTAGTGCTGAAAAATTTTAGTTCAGTTGTTGTTTGTCAATATGATACGTGACGATCAGAAATGACAAAAAAAAACGATAATGTGCGTTGTTATCTTTTCACAGCTTCGGATGAAAACACTTGATTACACATCTATGCTTGCTTATTTCATGTATAAAATATGCAGCTGATTGACAACTGATTGTGTAAAGCCAATTGGAGTTAAGTAAACATATAAGGTTTGTAAGCTGATACACTTTGTTCACAATGCGTACGAGGCTGCTGCCATGATTGGAAAGAAAATGGAAATCAGTTTTTTTGCAAGAATAGAAATGCTTTGTTTCGCATAAAAGTGTAAAAACTTTCCGCACCCCCTTTCCCTTCTGTTGACTTCAAACTCGACAGGCCTCACTAAGCGATGCTATCATATTAACGTTACATCCGATAGACAAGCCTTTATCCGAAAGCTCATGGAGAAGATCCGCTTCCCTCTGATGCCTCCTAGAGATCTCATGGTGCACGTCAATGTCGTGGATTTTATGAGGACAAAATGCAACGATCTTCTGCTGGAGGTGGGCACAGCTTTTAATCAGCTTTCAAGGGTCAAGTCATTTTATCTACCCCGGATCAAATGAAAAGATACACTCGACGTGATTTTGGGAAGTAAATTTCAGTGCTGTTTTTTTAACAACTACTGAAATACCAACAACTGCTGCGCACTACATGGGCCTTGACATGTGCTGCTTATCCGAGTCACTCCACTGAAATCAATACTGAGTCGGTGATTGGCAACGATAAAGACCAAGTTCAAGAAGTAACTGTTTAGTTTTGAAATCGGTGCGAACAGTTGTCCGTAAAAGCGCGATCTGTTCATACTTTCATTCTTAATTAAGCCAGAATAATGGTAAGTGTAAAGATGGATATCACCGGAACAGGACTTTTCAGTCTGGCCGATTCGGTCAAGCCGTTTCGGTCATGAGACATTTCGGTCTGTGTGGGGACATTTCGATCACGACATTTCTGTACATAAACAACTGATTACATTTGTTTATTGAAATGATTATGGGCAGGCGAAATGTCACGCTAGCTGGTGTTATACCAACTCCCTTTTGAGGAGCCATGATTGCGATTAAATATAAATTGTAATGAAGAGAACGAGAGTGAAGTATTTGTATTTCATTGCAAAATGTCGATATTAATTTTATTTGCTTGCTGATGATAATGAAAACCATATGTTGATGCTGATTAACTGTTGGATCTTGGATCATGTTTGCAGTTTTTAAACCTTTCGTTGATTTAAGTAAGTTTGTATAAAAGAGTGATCATGTAAGATTTCTGCAAGATTTCATAGTCAAACCGAAATGTCTCGAGACCGAAACGGCCAGACTGATTCGGCTAGACCGACCGAAAAGTTGCGTACCCGATATCACTGTCTATCGAAAGGAATCCTTTCACAGCCAACAATCGAATATTAAGATCTTGTCAGAGTATGTACAGTATGTCGCCTACTAGGTAGGCATCATCAGCTCTTCCTATTTATATTCCATTGCTTTGCAGGTAAAATCCCAAAAAATACACAAACATGCATTGAAAGGTTATCATTGCATTTTGGCATCTCAGTGTGGCAAGTAATTCGGTGCTGCTGTGAGTAACGCACGAAAATCGATCTTTTGCAAAGCTGCGGCCAGCAGGGATCGCCAACGCTTCAGGCTACTTTGCGGTCGATGCGGCAAATAATACAACTGACAGGAAAGGCAACCTGTTGTTCTGTAAACGATCTGTGTTTGAAATTCGTTTCCTTTCAATTAAAGCAAAAGCGCGGTGTAATTCCAAAACTAGGGATGATACTACAAAGTAGAAATCGAAAATACCCGAAAAACACAAATGTATTTCAAACCCAAACCAACTGTCACAAACAGAATTTTTGTAAGAAGTAAACGTTGAAAGAAACACGCAAAAATTGGAAGTACACCACTTGCCCAATGCGTTATTTAAATTGAACACTGCAGTGTAGAAAGGAGCATATATAACTAAGTTTAAAAAAATTTTCGCTGTAGAATTCAGGAATGGGTAAAATCAGTACCGCAGATTAATTACTAACTGGCATTTAGTTTATGTGCATACACGAAAATACCTCTCGGTAAATCGTACGACATTCATGCTGCAATAATGAGCTCTAAACAACCTGAAAGCTCAGAACGAAAAAAATCTGTTTGACTGCGAAAACACGAAGCATAACTCAGCATCCTACAGTGCTTAAGCCAATTTTACACTCACATAACTAAAAAAAAATTATTATTATTACATGCAAATGTTGCGTGGGTGTTAATAAACTGATAAAGCGTTTGAGAGCATAAACTTAGAGCACATTATCCCAGCAGTAGATTTTTTCCTTGACCCTAATAAAATTGCTGCAAGTTTATGATACTGCGTCTAACCACAGTTTCCTTCTTCAGGCGAGCAGCTACCACATGCTTCCCCATTCGCAGCCAATCGTGCCCTCTGCCCGCACAAGAATCAGATCAAGCGACACCAGGCTGGTTGTTCTGGGAGGAGCTGACAACACCGACGAAGTGTCCAATCAACTGAAAGGTGAAGGGAAATAAGCTCATGACTGTCAGACAATGTTGCTTGATGCTTATCCCCACTTTTCAATCCATCGACAATAGCACTGATTCGTTTATATATTTATTTATGACAAAATTAGGGACAGTCGCACGGCGCAGAACAGCGTAAATTCGCGTTAAAATGAGCTGCATAAAATTGCCCACACGGGCCTGGAAAAAATCTGTGTTTTGGCGCTTTTCTTTCTCAAGGTTGGTTGGTTTAAATGTTTGGCTTAAACCTTGTAAATATACTATTTGCATCCATAAACATGAACACTGTTTGGTTATTTGATTGAAATAGAACATCATTAAGAAACGTATACAAGATAATCTACTATAAAAACATGTTCATTGAACATATCAGGTTAAACATTCTTGATTGTCCAGACATGCAACAACCAGCTTGGGACACCAGGCGGGCGAAGGGTTTTGGGCCCAAATTTTTCAACCATGTCCAATAGTTTCAAACTATGTCCAACACATTTTCCAGAGGGCGAAAAGTTTTGCAATGAGGCTTCTCCATGCGCCCCCTAGTTACGGGCCTGGCGACAACCGTACCTCACCAGCAGTAACGAAATCGGTTGTTTTCGAAAATAGTAAAATATTGGCTTACTCTCAATATAATCACAAAAAATTCAGATACTTTCAGGCATAAACTTGTTTACTGGATGTTCGTTATCAGTTAACAATTTGTCTCCAGTATTTTGTCGACACGATCAACCGATATTCTTTATAGTCCTTCGTAGATATCACTACACAAAACGCTGCCACGGGTGTCACTCAAGCATTGTGATTTTTTTGTTCCCGTGCGTTGCAAAAACAGTGGCATGAAAACAATTTCAACTTGTTTACACTCAACGTTTTCAACCTACTGGATTTTTTAACAGTATCATTTGCACACTTTGATCTGTTAACTTTGCCTCCTGCCTTATGTGGACAACCACTGCACTTCAAATACCCTTGAGAACTGCGGAGGAAGCATTATTTTTCGCTGTCTGTTGTTTCAAACTAAAGAAACACTGCATATATTCAAAATTTGGTTTTTTACTGATACAGTTTTGAACCACTATTATTTCAAGATTGCTTTCGAAAACGGGATACAACAAGTGTCGCATTGCCTTCTGGCAGTCAAAGCAAGTGACATCTTGTTTTGCGAAATGTGGGTCGGGAGGAGGAAAACCTTGAACAGAGTGCATTTCCTCTCTGTTCAATAAAACTGTTTTTGCAGTCCCACAACAAACAGTGACTGAAACCATCAATTTTTTAGTTTTCAACCGTGAACTGACCGCTTACACGCTGCTGCCCAGCATGGATACTGGAGTTCACTCGCATTGCGTTACGGTGCTGAACAACTTTTTGTACGTTCTCGGGGGTCAAAATCATTTCGAAGAAAGAGGAAAGACGTCGGTTTCCACAGTAACAAGGTAGGCTGTTAAAAGCAAAAAAGAAAAGGTTTACTACATAAATAGAATAATGCAAATATTTGCCAAGGAGTACAGGAACGTATGAATGATTTGTTAAGCATGAAGTGAAGCTGAACCAGCTCCTTGATGTCCAGTTGAAGTAAGGGTACCTAGCGTTTGCGTATACATATATTATGGAGTGCCTCGAAAGTAGTGGGATAAAATGAAAGAAATAGTGTATTGAGGCCTATCGGCACTATAATGTTGCAACCCAGCAACGGTCATCGGTTACCTTAGACTTACAAACCCTTTCAGCATAAACTTGCCGGCAGTTTTAATGTGCCTTATGCTGACCTTGACCATCCAATATTAAACTGAATTCCAGAGGCAATTTCATGGACGCTTTATTTGAAAAAATCGCTTATTTAAGATGAAATCCTGAGCTTTGTGGATTGTAATAACTCAAAAAAGTCAATATTGGCGATGAGTTCGAATAAATTAGGAAGGGATCTATGTTGTAGATGAAGAAAAGTGTAAGTCAGTGTACTCTGCTTCTTCGGTTTTTATTTGCCTCTGAGGAAAAACGTACAGCATATTGATGACAGCTCATAGTGGGAGTAAACATTGTTTACAAAGTTACTGCGAAACAAGGTCTGTTTGAGCTAATTTTTATCAGATATGATCCTCGATTTAACACATGGATGAAAATTGCAAGCATGAACGAACAACGAGCTGGCTTCCACGTCAGCGCCATACCTGCTTACAATCGCCTGTATGCGGTTGGGGGTGTCAATGCCGTTGGTCGCCTTTCTTCTGTCGAATGCTACTGCGTGGAAGAAGACCGATGGAAATACGTCGCTTCCACGCAGGTATTTCATAATTTGGCTGCACTTAAATTGTATTAACTGTATGCAACACCGCGATGAGCCAGTTTCAACGAAACGCAAATTGGAATTAAGTTTGCTCGGTTTCTGCGAAGTGTGTTCAACTTGATAATAACCAACCTAAAATCAACTTTCTCTCTTGTTATGCAGTATAGTGTACTCCTTAATTTGTTGGAAAGTATACCCTACAAACCCTGATTTTTGTAGCATTTACAAGAATGTTATCACAGCTCTCAGGAAGATTTAACCGCTCACGACGCGATTATTTCCGGTTACGACCCCGCGCATGACAACCTTACCAAGATGTATTGTTAGGACCGCATTTCGGTGATAGAAACTACAAAGCGAATAATGCTAAAGTTAAGAAGTAGCGTGGTTGCGTAAAAACAAAACCTGTCCATCAGAAGAATGCTGGAAAAAGATAACATTTCTCGTTTTTTAAAAGGATTTTAACATTGTATCTGGTTGGTTGACATTTCAAGTCTTGGACGAGTCGCACCAAAACCTTTTATATGCGACATCCCATATAGCGCCAGGTATTGACATGTAAAGCAAGTGACAGCAAACAAAAGCTTTGACACGTTGTTTGAAATCTGGCTAGGGCCAACGAGTGATTTCGTACCTTTGGTTCCTTTAGGCCAGTGATTCCCAAACTTGGGGTAAATTACCCCCAGGGGTAATATACGATTCTTCGGGGGGTAATGCGGAACCACCACCACAATTTTGTTCTATATTATGAGCGATAACTGCGAAATATTGTGGGTAATAAGACCTAATCGCTACCTCGATTTGGGTAACGGCTCAAAAAAGTTTGGGAACCACTGCTTTAGGCAATGTAGGTAATAGAATAGTGAGCTGTTTAGATGCTTTGGAGTGTAATTGTTGTGAAAATCTCCTATGAATTACAAAAAAGACCTACGCTCAACAAGTCGGGTGATTTTGCCCTAAACTTTACAGTTCAAAGTAGTTTTGTTGCCACTTTGTAAAAATTCGACAACTTTTTGCTATTCCTGGGGCTGGCTGCCTCCTCGCAAGGAAAGATAGAAAATTGCTTTTTTAGTCATTAACAAAAAATGCTGAACAATCTTTATTTAGCCCACGTTTTCGCGGATACCTAAGTTATGCAACATTGCAAGAAAGGTAGAAAGTTCCTTCAGCAATTCAAATTTTTATCTGCCTTGAAGTCATATTACTTGCACCACATTACAGAATGCTTTGTGCGATCACAATGGATCAGTTCACCGGGACAGGCTCTTCGTTAGTGGCGGTTTCAGCGACGGCCACTTCAGCGATGCAATGCTGTGTTACAATCCCAAGCACGATATCTGGGAAAGACGTTCGCCTATGCAGTCGCCAAGAGGGTGGCACAGCCAAGTCACTATGAAGGACAAGTAAGAAAGGCGCAGCCTTCTATTCACCCTAGAAACTTGGTATGCAAATTTGTGAAGGCGGCTTTACTTCTCCGCATTGTACGAGTCTTGACCGAAAGATTTTATCACCGCAACACGAACAGTTGCTAAAAGAGCTTTGTTGGATTTGCTCAATTTTTTCGATCTGATTACGCGTAGATCAGCAACAGGGTCATGATGCGGTCGGCGATTACCCAACTTTGATCTTATACAATATACAAGATTGCAAAAATAAAGAAAAAAATTAATTGAAAAACTTTTGTTGTCTCAATTGCTTACACAAACGAACATGCCCGAGGACCGCAAAAAATGCTTTAAAAAGTTTTTGTACAACGGTTGGTTAAACAGTGGGCACAGGCATTTCAAATGTTTAACCTAAGCTGGAAGGTTTAAGCGCATGAATAAATCGCAACACTTACAAATTTTTCCTTTCTTTAAAATTTTACAAATTTTCGGAATTTTGTGTTAAACATGTCGATTTTCCTAAAGTTTTTTTCTAGATTTTGAAAGCTTTCGTTTCCGGTGAGTAATTCATGTAAAAATGTTTGGGCAAAAAGTCGAGCTTCTTTGTCTTCCACTAATCTGTTTGCATCAGTCTGTTACAACTACCCGGGTATCGCGAATCATAACAAACAATCACCTTTATGAGTTAGATTACGTAATGGGACATTCCTGGATTCAATTAATTCGTTTAGTAAAGTGTCTTTCATTGCATGACCCACGTGGTCTTTCGCCAGAACGTTGTTCCTGGAGTTTGCAATCCACGCTTATTCGCAGAAATACTGAGGTCTTTCACTTTTTATCAGCACGTAATTGGTTTTCTGCTTCTTCGTGTTTTGTTTTTATTGCTTTACAGTCATTTCCTGTTTTGGGTCACAAAATAAGTGGATAAGACCACCTACATTGCGGCCTATACCTTTAACAGGATTTACGTCATTGGAGGAAACACAGGCATCAACAAAAGAACGGACGTGCTAGACACTGAAGCGTACTCTCCTGATTTCGACCAGTGGACTATCGTCAGTCCTTTATCTATGGGACAGAGCGAGGCCGGAGCGTGCATGGTACGCTAAAATGACTTGCCTAAATATTGATTATTCATTAAGATCAAAATGTCACAACAGCAGTCGTTTGTCGCGTTGCAAACAAGCTGCCAAACTGGGCACAGCCAACTGGGCACAGCCAGCAGAAGGAAGTAAGGAACTGGTACTGACCTATAAATAGACCATGCAGGCACCGTGGTGTCGGAATGGGACAATTCGGTGATGCAGTTTCGGCGACGCCATTTCAGCGATGGACGTTTCGGTGGTAAATCGGTTATAAGACATGATACTTTTGATGGGAGCGCTTTTTGTGTACTTCAAAAAATTTTGTGTTTAACTCTAGGGTTCAGGTTTAGCCGTAGGGCAAACAAACACCCTTTGTAATCTAAACGTCGAAGAACAGTAGAATTCGCCTGTAACGATTTCGGCTATAACGACAGTTCGCCTATAACGACGCTTTTTCTTCGGTCCCGGCAGAATCCCTTTGTTTTCGTGCTTTGGGTTCACCTATAACGACTGCGGCTATATCGCCACTTCGATCATATCGACGCTTTTCGTCGGTCTCTTGAAGTGACGTTATAGGGAGTATTTCAAAAACACACTTGTTTCGTATAAAGCATTTCCGACCACCATCGCCGAAACGGCGTCACCCAAACGGCATCGCCGAAATGTCCCAGATCCTACGATGTTACTGTCGTTTGTTCACCTGTACTCAGCGACTATTACGAGTGCAAGTTTATAAGGCTGTGAAATCATGGGACGTACAAAGCCGAACCTGGTGACGTACGATTAAATTAACAAAAATTTTATGTTTAGGAACAGCGTAATTTTGGGGCATTTACTATAAACTTGCAATCAAATTTACTCATTTTATTTTTTTAGTCTATGTTTGACGCAAGCGCCGCATGACATGGGCTAGTTGTTGTACACAATAAATACGAGAATGCACGCTCAGCGATACACACGAGGCGTGTGCGTATGCACGCTATTAAAAGAAAACAAACATTTAAACATAGGCCGGCGTTTGAAGGGATCTTTTATCTTGGTAGGGGAGTTTGGAATGATGGGTAAAAATGAAGTCTTGAAAAGGGCATCACACATTTCAAGTGAAAGGATAAAGTTGGTAGGTGAAGATGCATACCGCCAAATAAATGTGTGTAAAATTTCGAATGAAGCATCAAAGGTTTTGACAAATACGTAACCTGTAGTGGACAACCACTCACATTCTTGGACGTTTATGTCAAATTCTACAGACAACACGAAAAGGAGTTTCTGAATCAGTCAGTGGTATGCTCTTTATTCCTGCTCAGTGAAAGCTATCTTTGCTTTATGCTTGCATTACTCTAGGCTAGGGTTATGCGGGAAAATTTCGTCTTCTACCTTTGTATAGGAGTTACGCCGTTATACCATGTGTTTGGCACCACAATAATGGCAGTATTTTCTATCAGTTTTAGTCGATAGTCAAACTTTTAAATCAAAACTTCTTAATCATTTTGACTACCATGTTTTTCCTCACATAGCGTTCCTGGCGTTGTATTACCGGAGCTACCCCGGCGACTACAATTCAGTAAAAAATGTAAAAATCAGTGGAAACGGTCCTTTGTACCTCTGACTCATGTTGAAAAAATATTGGGGGTTAGGAGTAGGACCCTGCGACCCTTGTTCCGCCGCCAACCGCCCACAGCCGGTTGAAAGTTGGTTCAATGACTGAGAATCAAATGTATAAGTGCGTCACGTTAACTTAAAGAAGTACTGACGCATACTGCAGCTGAAATGGCAGCAGACATAACAAACAGCGCGAATGGCAAACATTAGCGGCACCATGTGGCGATATGCTTTTTGGCCTTACGAGGTGGCGGTAAGGGTTGCTCTAGCAAAAAAGTTGAAAATTTGGAAAAACTCCTCAAAACTTGGGCAAAGCGTTTTGAAAATTTCGGCAAAAGTGGGTAAAAGGTAGGTTCCTGTACGGCCATGTTTGTTTCCTAGCGTCTGCTAGAGTTGAGATAAAAGTTGCTGCAAAATTTAATCACTTCAGATGCGCTTTGCTGGGATCTGAGATGTATCACGGACAGAAAAGCGTAGACTTTTGATGGCTGCCACTGTAGCTCATTGTCTTTACTGATCATGGGATATAGTTTCTCAGCAAGATAGCAACGGTTGATGGATAAAGCAGTGCAATTCCGAAAACAGCTTTTTCATGATCTTACCATTAAGAAGCATGCAACTTCATCGTATCGTCTTACTACAAGGAGCTGCATAAGAACGCACTGCCTGCTTAGAAAAATTGTAACTTCGAAACAGAACACGGAACCTTCTTATTTTAACAGCTGGATAACAAGATTTTTGTTGTCGGTGGATACTGCTGGTCGGCGCGCCGGTGCATCAAAGTGATTCAGACCTACGAACCAGAAAAAGACGAATGGGAAAGAGTGGGGAACCTTCCGCGAGGGTTGGCCGGGCTGCGACTTTGTACATTAGTGTTACCGCATCATTTGGTGCGGTGAAACTTGATATTGTCGTCAACAAGTCGTTAACGATACATTTTTTGAGTAATGAATTTTTCGTTTTTTGTGGTATTTTATATAATTCGATACTTACTGACTTTTCCAGCTAATTCTATGGCCCCAGGCACGTCGGCGGGTCAGTTGTGATCTTGGTGCTTTGCTTGTATCACATGAGTTTTTTGTAGGGATATGTGGAGTACTGCGTTTGGTTTCGCTAACCATTTTCTCCATATGCGCGGCTTCTTATCAGCAAACCTTCGAGGGCCATCGGTTTGGGTATCGCAGAACAAAAACAAAGATGGCGCGCAGGCCACGATTTGCCCATTTCTGTTCGAGATTATTACAAAAAGCTTAAAATGGTTTCACGCAAAACGTAACTTCCTAAACTGTCAGGCTTTGCCGTTGGGGCAGAGACGGAGAGTAATTTTTAATTAATCATTCTGTGCAAAATAGATTGCTTGATTGCTTCCCTAAAATAAGTGTTTACTTTTACTCTTTTTTCTGTAGTGGAAAGCTTTGAGATGTTGAGAACTTGTGACAACGATATAATATTAACCTAATTTGAGTTGCAAAACCATCGCACAAGTATAGAAAAGGCTGCAACACATTGGAATTCTAAATTGTAGAGTGGCGTGCAGAAAAAAAAACGATATTTCTCTTTTGTCGAACGAATGGACAGCATTCAAGTGGTTCGTATTTTAACAACTCTGGCATCGCTAACAACGCTGTTATTCTGTAAAATTGCTTGTGGTCATACTGAGTGAAGTATCAACTGTTTTCGTTGAATGAACAAGTGTTTGAAGTTCAGTAGGTATGTATGTTTACCGTTGACTTGCGAAGACCATAAATGGAAAATATATGTATAGTATCAAGTATTGCAAACAAATGCGAGGAAAGAGGTTTCCAGCAATTGACGTGACGAAAGTTGGACAAAAACGCGGCTCCTTTTTTCCCTAACAACGCGATATTATTTATGAGAAAAAACTTTAACCGCAGGCTGGAAGAAGCAGCTTTTAAAAATCTGACTCATTGCGGTTTGAAATGTTTCTGAAGTTTATTGTTTGATATAATCCAGAGGCACCCAACCTGGAGTACGTCACAGGGCCTCTGAGAGAAATTTTAGAAGGGGATTTAAAGACCAATACTGGGATCCCTATCTCCAGGCGCCATCATCAAAGCTTGTATAGCTTGTTTTCACGGTAATTAGAATATAGATTAAACAGTTACCCTGCTATGATGTATAAGTAGATTAATTGTTATACTCATAGGCGTAAATTTGTTGCAAAATTTGAGGGGACAACTTGGTGTGAAACCAATATAGTCATCGGGTTGATGCAGCAGTGATGTTTTATAAATACAAATTCCCAATCTTGTTCTAGAGGTGTTTTCAAAATTTTCTTACTACAAAGCAAGTATCGTGTTGCAGATTGGCGACAACTGACTAACTCAAGTTCTGTGACGTTGTTGGACATGTGTGTGCATCACTTGAAGCTGAAGTTGCAAACCAATTATATGCTTCGAAGTCATATATACAAGACAACAGAACACACGAATGTAGTCAGGATAAATTCGGATAAATTAACTGACACGTATTCTTAATACATTTACAATCATTTTGCTACCAAGCAACAAAATGCTACTAACAGTAATATAATCCAGTTTTATCTCACACTGAAATGCACGGTAGATTTATCTTCCCATTTCTGCGACAGTTTTTTAGCTTCGAACTGACTCTTGCACCACCACGACCGCGCTCTGTATGAAAAAGTGGGGCGACACGTCTCCTGTGGCCCCCACCTAATAGCGCCCATGGTTATAGTGGAAACTGGCTTATAATTATACTAATAATTTTGGGCTTGGTTATAAAAAAATTTAACGTGCGCACTTTCATACTCCTGGGCGCCATTACTTTTCGGGCCCGGGTACAATGTACCTCTTGTACCCCCTCTCGTAGGCCCTGGGTACATGTTACCCTAGGGGTACATTTGCCTATCTGAAGAGTACATTTATTGTACAACTGCAACAAATTAACCTTGAGACGAAAAAACGGAGTCAACCTTTATAATTTCAAAATTCTAAAAGTTCTATTAAAAATTCAGTAGATTTTTGTTTTTTACTCAGCTTTTTTGTTAAAAAAAGTGGTACATGCTCATCTGTAGAAATGCTAGAAGGGCACATGGTCACAGAAAGGTTGCGAACCTCTGCTGCAGATTGTGAGGTATTTCGAGTCTCCTAGGCCTGACTTCCGCTACCCTCTCAAGGGGAAAGCGGACAAAATGAATGAATCATGAATGAAATCACATAATCAGTTCGCCTGGACATGCCAGATTCAGTGCTTATTTGTACCTGATCAATAGGATAGTAGAGCCTGACTAGATTTGGTGAGTTTGACTTTAGTGAATAAGAGATTTTTCAGCTGTGGGTACTCTTTTCAGCCTTGAAACAAAGTTTTGACTGAATCGCGTCTCGTAGTCCCTGCCTACAGAGAAGCTGGATTCCATGTGTCATAAAGAGAATGTAGATTCTCCACATAGACCACCACAGGATGGAAAGGAGTTGTGTGTGTTTAGATTTGTTTGAATAGAAAGTTTTGAACTTCAATATTAGTTGAAAAAATAAACGGTTTAGAGCATTTCACACTTCATATCTCATGACATCATATAGCAGGTGATTATGGAGGTAGAGAGGTTCCCGTCTTTGTGTTTCTCCTCAAAGGAATTGTAACACACAAAAGAAGCGAGAAGCAATGTATGGACACAAGTTGTTGTTTACTGTAACTTACTAACAGAGGTAACTTCTGGATATCTATTAAATAAATCCTAATTCTATTAGTTGCCAGTGCCGGCCTTAGCAAGTGCGGGGCCCGATTGGAAGCACTTTTACAGGGCCCCACTCAGTGGCGTGTGCAGAACTTTTTGAGGAGGAGCATCAAGTAATAATGATAGAAATTGGTGATCTGAAAGAGCGAGGTCCGAAATGGCTTCCACCCCCAGTTTCACCTCTCCAGAAAAGACGTCAGCGCCGTAACACTCAATAAATCCATGGGTTACTACTCTCAATACCTCCAGAAGGGAGGTATTCTTTGTAGTGCGAGTGGATACTCAGAGCTAAAAAGTTTGCAGTGTCAACAAAAGATTCTATTTTACCATGCAGAATATATTAGCTATAACAACCTACCGCCTCACTAGTTGGCAATACTCTTTTGCAGTGAAACTTAGAAATTTGTGCCCCATCACTTGCGTTCTCGGGGAAAACCTCTGTTGTGATTGTAGGTGATCCCGCTTGGGCTAAATAGTCCGTAGCATTGGGAATCATTACGCTTGACCATATAGCAGGAGCATTTGCCTTACTAAATACAATTTGAAGTGTGTTGAAGTGCACGAGAACCATTTTTACTGTAGTGTGACTCTTCTAAAGCTTTTTTGGATTTTCTATGGTAGTGTTACTAAACTTGCCCAACGCACCTCTCTATTTCTGCTTCGGCCTTTTCAGCTTTAGATCTCTTTTGATAGCCACATATTTTCGGCCTCTGTCTCTAGGTTTTTGACGCATGGTATTTAGCTAAGTTACAGAACCGAAACAACAAAAAAACAGAACACCAATATAAGACTTGCATATCAGTATATATAGGCCTACTTTACGCTTAAATATTGATTATCGTAGAGCACCTGTTAAGAGCACAAACTTCTGATTCAATCAGGTTTACAATGAAAGGTTAAAAAATTGTTTTCCCTTTTGACATAGAAGAAATATACGAACCTAGAAATATAAAACGGGAAGCTTGTAAAAACGCAACCAAGATTGGCCCATTATTTTCATCACGACTCACATGCAGTGGCGTGCAGATGGGGGGAGAGAACGAGAGGCCGGCCCCGGGCTTCCAAGGCAGGGGGCATCCAAAGAGTGAAATTACAAAAATGAAAATGCTGTAACAAGATGATTTTTCGTATTTTAAGGCTATTAACACATGCTGCAGGCATTCAATTTTTTCGAAACTTGTTTTTTTGTCAACGCAAGTATTTACGTGTTCAAATGCCAGTAATTCTCACATTCATCAATACCAGGGACCTATATTTTACGTGTACGGAGCACACCCAATCGAAATGATAGTGACGTGACTTTTTCCGGATCGTGCGGTCGAGGTAAAACCGCAAAAAGGATTGAAAGATAATTATGGGCGTTAAATTGATTTTCTGAGCCAAATTTCAAAACTGCCCTATTTCAACTAGCTTGATTTCGCTGCCTTTTTGGTGCATCACTAGTTTCCCGTTTCGTTTTTTGATGTGGCAACCCTGGATGTGCGCTGATACAGCCGCACACCTGTGCTTGCAATATGTGCATCATTTCGAACGTCACAATTATAATGGAATCAGAAGTGTCCGCACTCTAACGCCAAAGTCATTGAGGCATAGAAAAAAGTTTAACCACTTATGTAACGATTAATGTGAAAACATTCCCGCCTTTCCAGCCGAGAAGTAACTCAACCAAAACAGATATAGACAACTTGCAGACCCTCCCATAAACTAAGCTCCGCCACCAGCTCGTATCTTGTTGCGGTTGAGTAGGGACAGTTTACTGGACTGTATGTAAATACAATATATCATAGCCAGTGGGGTAGCTGACGGGTGACAGAGAGGCAACTTGCTCCCCTGGCAAGTTAAATGAAAAAACCGGTCCCCCACTTAACTATATTTCGGTTTTTGCATTCTTTTGGTTTTCAGCAGGTTGTTGTTTTTTGTGTGTTTTTCGGATTATATTCCAGTGATTTAGGATTTTAGTTTAGATATCCACATCCGCATTCACCATCATTTTTCAAGTTTTTCTGAGTATTAGCTAGTGGACCCCGTACAATGGCCAGTGGGCCCCTTTTATCTAAGTTTACCACCTTGGCTCAAACCTTTAGCTACGCCACTGATTATTACAGCTATGTAAAATAAGAAATGTAAAAAGGAGGATATTTTGACATTTTTGAATGTCCTCGGAGATTGTTTCATTTCTCATGAAAACGTTGGACATGTTCTCCAAAAAGAGGAGGTTTGGTAGCCCTACTTAACAATGCTACTCATATGTGACCTGTGCAAATATGAGTAAGGTAGACGTAAAATCTACCAGTAACGAGTAGAGACGCAAGTTAATGCGTTCTACGTGGTTTGACTTTGCGTTCATTAGATTCAGATAACTAACCGACTTCACGAAAACAATAAGTGTAATAGTTTTTTCGTCACGATATGAAATATTATACAAGTGAAATACTGCCGTCTGAACAACCGACAATTTCATAACGTCTACAAACAAACTTTCCGCGCTAATAAAAGTGACTAAGTGGCACGCACAAGTCGTAGAAGGGGGTACAATCGTCACATTTTTGTATTTTCAAACACTGCTACTTTATTTCAAGTCCAAACAAGCTCAAAATTTGTCACACAATAAATAAACTCTATATAAACAATATCATGCCACAACATGAAAACAACGCCCTTCAGAAAAAAATTTTACAATCAGTTTGAAAAGGGTACTTTTTCTGTCGAGTGTGCCCCAGTTCCGGGGCGCACACTCGACATGAGCATGGGGTACACCTGACCGGTCAATAAAAAGTTGGGTTGCGTGCACTGCATAATGTTAACGTGATATCCCATGTAAAATAGGCACTTGAGTGGTAAAATAGGCACTTGCTGACTGCCTCTCCACTTTTTTCACATTCTGATTACTCACTATCACTGCATGGCAAAACAAATTTGTATGATTACCAAACATTAAATGAAACCAATGCAGTATGCTGAAATTCATGCTTTACCATACAAATATAATGTGCCTCTAAGCACATAAAAAAAACTAAAAATGCTCATAGATTAGAATTATTTTGTACTGCATTCAAATATAACCACTCAAGCTTTACCTTGTTTGGACTGACCTAGTGGCAATGTGTTGAGTGTGCCTGATTTTTTTGTCAGATGTGCCCCATGCATATCTAAAAAATAAAATGAAGAAGTACCAACTCAGCTTAAACAGGATTTACAATCTGGCATTATCAAATAATGTTGCACTTCCCTGACTACAACGTCACAAAAACTCAGAACAGAAGATGCTGATTAACGTGGCCAAAACCCACAACAAAATGCGATTTTATAAATTACTTTTGGGTAGCAAAAACACAACTTGCTCTGTAACTCGTAACAACGGCTGCCTATCAAGGAAAAATTCACTTAGTACTACGGCTGATATGGGACTAAATCACCTTGGAAACTTTAAAGCTCAACGTTTTCAACTTTTTGAATAAACCAAAAAAGACGACTGTGTCCTTAGTCCTACTGTGCCCCACCTTCCCCTACATATGTCTAAACACATGAACATGGTGGGGGGCTCTCTTTGGTGGAGGGCCCTGGGCCCGAGACCCTTAGGACCTCCCTATATCCGGTGCTGGGGGTTCCCAACCCTTCTCTGACCATGTACCCTTCAGCATCTCGATAGATGAGTATGTACCCCTAAAAGTTGTTGTTGCAAAAGGGCCGAATAGAATAACAAAATTCGCTGAATTTTTCATAGAACTTCTGTATTTTAGAATATTTGGAAAAAATAATCTATAAATATATTTGCCTTTGTATTTCCTAACCTTAAATGTACCCCTTCAGATAGGCAAATGTATCTCAGGTTGGGAACCCTCCTGTTATCATGTAGCCTACATGCAAATCAACTCGTCCTTTTTGATATTCATATAGTTAAATTGCTAAAATATCTTCATCATAAACGTGATAACACAGTTGACTGAGCACGATGACGTCATAACACCACTGCTCAGAGGGGCCCCGCGCCTAGGCCTTGCATTGGGACCCGCGCCTGCTAGGGCTGGCTTTGCGTGAAAGGTCCACATAAGTTAGATTTGAAGGTTGAATTCATTACGATGTACTTTCTCAAAGGTGCAGCATGCAGCGAATTTTCAAATTGCTATTTACAGCGTAAATTATATCCATAGGCGTACGGGAAGGCATTTTACTGGGGGGGGGGCGGAAAAATTTGCCATAAAAATAACAATTTGCCCTGAAAGTAACTTTTTTAGTTTAATGCGAATGGGGCCTGAAACCTCTTGTAAATCTGTTCTATGCAGTTGAATACGTTTATAACGGCTTCGTCTGTAACTTCAATTCGCCTATAACGTTACATTTTGTTCGGTCCCGATGGCATCTTTTACATGCATTTCAATTCGCTTGTAACGTCATTTCGGCAATAACGTTCTTTATGCAATCCTCTAGAGGTGCTCTTACAGGCAAATTCTGTAGTTACCTTGCTTGTTAACTCACGGAGGTGATGTTCCTTGCATGTTGTGTTCTCCCAGACAAGAAACCTTACAGTAATCGCCGTTACCTTGCGGTAAACGCCGTTACTGATGCAAATATGTGCGCGACATCAATGGCGCCACGCAAAGGTTAAAAGCAATGGTTCCGGATCGAATGTTCTGACTCCCGACACCTGCCTGTGTTATCGTTTCTGTGCGCTTTGAGCATGGCACTTAAAGAGGCGCACTCATGGGGCCAAGCAATCTGCACGTCCGTGCGGCCCGCTTCTACTAAAGATTGCACCTCGGGAAATGAAACACGCACTCAAAATGCATGTGCCAGTGTGCCTATACACGTATTGCATCGTATTCGTATACTGTGATTATACCATGTACACTACTGTACGATATTCCTATAAATGTAGCCTACAAAACACTTTCCAAGTACTTTTGTTTATACAAGTATTGTCATTTGTAACACCGGTACATATTACACAAACCGCCACCAGGTTGGTCGAAATTACACACTGCATTCACGAAATTAACATCAAAATTTCCCTACCTTAGCCAGTCAGGTAACATTTGATGTTAAGATCAATGCTGCAACAGATAACATAAGAGTTCTAAAAAAGCACGAAAAACCTGGCATTAAAAAAACGAGGACTTCGTCCAGATCAAAGTCATTATAACCAGTTACGACTTTAGTCCAGATGACACACTACACTAGCCCAAATCACACGGATCACCCCAATTGGGTATACACTGAATATACTGTATTGAAATTATTTTCACTGTTCAGGATTTTTGAGCAACATGCGCTTGTCTTCAAAAACAGAGTTTTTCCTCAAAATTTTCACTGTATTGAATATATTTCTTACCATTCAAGATTTTTGAGCAACTCTGCGCTTACCCTGAAAAACAAAGTTTGCCCTGAAAATTTTTACTGTATTCAATATACTTTTTACATTAAGGAATTTTGAGCAACTTGTGCTTGCCCTGAATTCGCTGTATTGAATACATTTTTTGCAGTGACGTGCTGTGAGGTTCGCGACTGGGCAGGCACTGTCTCTTTCAAAGCCAAATTTGCGAGTGTAGGAATTGAATGGAGTACCATAAATTCACCACACAACTGGCTGCTTGCATAATGACTACTGCTTATGATTTATATCCCATATAATAATTTGTTACACACATATAGGCACAATGGGGATTCTCGATTTAAAAAAAGTAACATGTAGGAGGACCAAACTGAAGTGACTTGTCACCTACCGGTACTTGTTTAACGGTTTTACTGAAAAGTTGAAACAGCCTTACAACTTATGCATGCATTCAGAATGCGTGCAGTAATCCAGTCGAGAATGCAGACCACCGGTATGATCGGCAGCTGCAGAGAACTTCAATGAAATATGCAAAGTGAAAGCACGACTGCGCGCAGTGTTGCAGATCACCAGTGCGCAACAACACGCACCAATTCACTTCATCCTCCCCCGCTTAAAATTAAATTGAACCTGAGGTTCAACGCACTGGCGAAGAAAGTACAAAACACGTTCGATACGAAACACAAAAAGCGACTGACTCACTACAAGGATATAATGCGGCCACAACAAGCAATCAGAAGCAACACGGAACACATGTGCACGACTATGTTCATCCGTAGGGGTATCTTAAGGGTCTTCCCCTTTGTTACTAGAATATGACAGCCTCACACGAACAGCATCCCCGGGTGCTTCATTCGCCCTGGCCACTACCTCTGTGGAATTCAGCTTCAACAACAACATGTATCGACAAATTGATGGCGTCGCCATGGGTTCACCGCTAGGCCCGGCATTAGCAAGCATTTTCGTCGGCCACCAAGAACAGAAACTCTTCAACGTCACCATTAGCGTACTTCCGGTACGTCGATGACACGTTCGCCGTATTCAACAATGAAGATGATTGCAATGCGTTTCTT
>Ga0210059_1001608_pt1 | contig 34360 bp, 24 predicted proteins | sample Ectturendosymbi2_FD_188042 | JGI IMG/M metagenome (GOLD analysis project Ga0210059, IMG submission 188042) | Ecteinascidia turbinata endosymbiont from Florida, USA - Sample 2 (SPAdes) (version 2) | ecosystem: Host-associated > Tunicates > Ascidians > Unclassified | place: Key West, Florida... | reverse complement strand
ATTATTGCTGCTTACTTTCTTCACCTGTGTGCTTGCCTCACCTACTCATCTGTACATGCCTCATCTCTTCACCCATTGCTTGCCTACCATCATCTGTGTTATGTTGATGTCTATTGCGTTTTTTTTGTTCTGTCAAATGCTTTTTTTACATTCGATATTTGCCTGAGTATTGTTTTCGTGAATGCTTGTGTTTTGCATGACTGAAAAAAATGGCAGTGTCTATTTAATTTTGCCACCAAGATGCCAGCAGCAACAAGCATTGCAGAAACAAAGTAAACACAAAAGATAAAGGAAGTGACTAGATACGCCTGTCCTGACACAATTCAAATAAAAGGGTCAGCTTGTCATTCAAACTGTGTGGATCGCATAGAGTGTGTTGTGTATGCGTTACGGCTACCAACCATCTGCCAATGGTTTTCGTTCGGTTAGAATCTCACATTGCCGACTTCCATTTTGTTTTTTTTCTTTACTTTTTTTTCAGGATTAGGTGTTACGTTTAGGGTTAGGTTAGGGATAGGATAGCATCAGGTTCGGGTTACCTTAGCTTAGCTTAGGCTTAGGGTTAGGTTAGAGTTAGCTTAGCTTAGAGTTAGCTTTGCATAGGGTTAGGTTAACATTTAGGTTAAGTTAGGTGAGGGTTAGGATTAGGTAAGGGCAACGGTTAAGGTTAGGTTTATCTTTTACGTTTAGTTCGTTTCTACCAAGCCTACTGCACTGTTGTCATGTGTAACTGTTACGTCGCAGGTGGCGTGCCGTATAAATAAGTTTTCAAATTTCAAGATTCACAGGCGTATCTATAGGCACTACCAAAGATAAACCTTGAAGGTAACCCTAACCCCTCACACTAATCCCAAACCCTAATGCTAACCCTTAGGTAACCTTAACCCTAATGCCAACCCCAAACCGTAGTGCTAATCTGTAATCCCTAACCGCTGAGCCTAATGCTAACCCCTAATGCTAACCCTTAACCGTAACCCCTACCGAACGCTAACCGAAGCCTAAGCATAACGCCTATGGGAAAAGTTTGGAAAGTTATGAAAAAAGGAAAAGGGAAGTCACTAAGGTGAAGTTTCAGTTTGAACCGTAAAGCATTGACATACCAGACTTGAAGCATAACCACTACACTTGACTATAAGGAGCATGCCGATTGCATAGCAAACTGACCTTTTATTCTAATTGTGTCATGCCACGAGACCGAATGTTCGACTGTTGGCACAATAGCTCCAGCCGATCTGTTGCCACCAGAATATTGGCGGTAAATAGACACTACCAAAAAAATACCTACATCTGTGCAACAGCATCTTCATCTTTTTTCAATATCTTCATTTGTATGTTTCTCAGCTCTTTACTTGTTGCTTGCCTTCTGTCTTATTTGTGATGTTTACAATTGATGTACCTGCACTTTGTTTTAGTCAAATTCTAGAACAACACCAATTCAGAGAGGCAGTGTGTATTTTGTTATGAAAGGCTAAAGCACTGCTTTAGCTATTTTGCTATCAGGTGAACCAATTGGTTGAATCGGTCATGTGAAAAGGATGATACACTTGGATTACCGATCAGCACATGATATTTGCCACATGACCTGAAACCCAAACCTAAGCCTTAAACCTACATTCTAAACCAAGCACTCTACGTGCTAGCAAAGCCAAAGCAAATGTTGAGACTAAAACTGACAACCACTTGCACAATAGGCATAGATACTAACCACTAAACTACATTCACTGTGTTGCTAGTGTCATGGGTTGAGTTTATTTGGTGAAAATCAGAAATTGCAAACATGAGAAAGAAACCATTGCCATTTCAAAAATGCTAGGGCACTAAAAAAACACGAAAGATTATCAAGTCGTTTCCCCTAGATTGGTCAGGGTTCCCATGTATTATTGAAAAAGTATTGAATGGTACAATCAGTTTTCAAGACCTTAAAAAAGTATTGAATTTTCCTAAAATGTATAATTAAGTTTTGAAAAAGTATGGAAACGCTAATACTAATAGGAAAAGAAATCATGAAGTTTCTGAGCAGAATCATTTCTGATTGCACTGATTATTTTAAATGTATAAGCCTTAAGATTGTTGCTGATTCAATTTATTGGACATGCCAAAGAAACTGACGTGTATAATTGTGCTCATGAAAGTGTGGAAGACACATTAGGATGCAAAATCATTGTATAACGTTCAATGAGTGGCTCACAATGTGTAAAATTGTGTTTCATGATTAAAATTTGGGAAAAATGAGGATAAGTCAAATATTTAATTAATCCCCTAATTATATACAGTAGAATTTGCCTAATTCGTCACCTCAAAGGGATTAGAAAAAAGTGACGAATTAGGCGAAGTGACGAATTACGCAAACAGGTGAAAACTCTATCATAGAAGCTTGTATACTTTATCATAGTAACTCGTATGCATACATATTTGCAGTAAAATACAAGTTTATGACGTTATGGTTGAATACAACAATTAATTTGTCTGCTCTATCTGGACTCCTCCATTCAATCAAGTACCTTTGGGGAGTCAGTTCGTGCTTCGCACCTTGTGTATAAATTCGATAAACAAATTGCGAGGTGTAACAATTCTCAGATAAAGATCCTTAATTTGTTTGAATTCCCACATGTACTAGCTGCTTCGACATCTAAACCGAAACTGCAAATGACGAATTAGACGAACAAAACGCTTCCCAGGGATAGAAAGAGGTGACGAATTAAGCGAATTGACGAATTAATCAATGGCGAATTAGATGAACAGAAATGTACACAAAAGATAGGGATTCTGCCAGGACCGACGAAACAGTGATGAATTAACTGAATGGACGAATTAAACGATGACGAATTAGACGAGTTCTACTATACCAATTTTTGTTGTTTTCAGACCATAACTTTTGAACCAGAAAGCTAATCAAGGGCTCTAAGACTCTGATCATAGCCTAGTTTCCAATGTAAACTTGAGTCGAAAGATTCCTTGTTGCGGTTGATCCTCAGTGCCAGGTAACCTGAGCCAAAATGGTCTAAAATCTACACCACTTATGAAGGCACCCATAAAAAAACACAGAATCTAACACTCCATATTTTTTGATGCAAACTAGAAGACTTACTGCATATTTTGAGGGTTTGAACAGATCTCTAGCTTAACCACCTGGTGAGTTATGGAGTTGCAAAGTGGCACAAGAACATGGGCTTCTGAAGTACGAATGCATCGTACTCTGGCGCTGAAGTTGTTAAGCTACACAGTATAAAGATTTGTGAAAAGTACTCAAAGAATTAGGGTGAGTGAATAAAAATATTTAAATAAATGCACATTATTAAACAAAAAAGCGTCTAAATTGTTTCTTAATAAATTCATCAAATGTTCTGATGAAATAGATATCTTGATGTTGGTAAGCACTTACATCCTTGGCGATACGATGTGAAAATTTGATAGGTGTTGTTGTTATGGACACAAGTGGAATTGAAAGCATTTTACAAGTGAAGTCTTCATACATGCTAGGCTAAAATTTGGCATGTGGTATAAAAATTATATCTATGTGCTGCTTGTAGAGTTCCATTTGAAAACACAATTTGCCTTAGCAAAATTGCTGCAAAGTTGCCGCATGCAAAAAGTGGCAAATCATGCAGTATACCCTACATTTTCAAAAAGTTTGCCATGGTCATGCTAGTTTCAGAAAACACCATCTAATTGAAGCCATCCACTATATCTACTCATAGTTTTTGTACATAAAAATATGAAATTTTTAAGAGAAAGAGATTATGGAGTGTCCAGTAGATGTCAGATCCATGTTGATATGTAGCCCAATATCCGTCCTGTAATACCAAGTATGTAAAGATACATATACCAGCAGAGAAATGTTAATTTAATAAATGAATGCAACAATTGTGTGGATATATTCTAGTGGAATTTTGCTATGCACTAAACACACATCTAGAAAGACTACTGAGATATTGAAACGCATTGGGATCAGCATAAGTGATGTGTTAAACAAAACAGACATCTTTATCAGCAGTACAGTTTTACTATATAGGGAAAGTTTATAATAATCTCCTTAAGTGTCAATACAATATGGATTCCCTGGCAAGCACATGCACAATTTTTTTTTGAAATTCAATGTCTTGCTGCACAAAATTAAGTAAGTCAATCAACTTGTCACAGCTCTATAAAAACCACAGTCTTTCTTTTACCCAGATAAGGGTGATTGTATGTTGTAAGATAATGCAGATACTACATGCCAGCTTGTTTGTGGTACAAAGCAATCACATGTGAACGTCATGTGCCAAAGACTTGTCATGTCTGTCACGTATGAAAATTCTCATGTCACGTACATCATATTGTCAACAACTGACAAGGTTTTTAGCCTGGTTATCAATATTGCTGTTTTTGTGATTAATTCAATAATGCTCCAGAGTGGTTTGATCACATTGCTGCAACAGCTTCACTTGCAGTTATGTTCCCTGTAGATGGGAGCATGCATTTCTTCTTGCCTTTGCTAGAGTGTTTTGCCCTATATTTAGCTTGTCTGGCACATTGATTCTGTAGATGACTGTGTATCTACGTTGTGCTTTTCCTTTGCACTAGGATTGGCTATCACTGTATATTTGAATTATTTCCACCTTTCATATCAATTGTCAAAGAAAGGTCTACTTTGAGGATTGTTATTACGTTGTCCTTCCAGCAGAATTAAGCATTTCTGGAAGCATGTTTTTCACTCACAGCTGCATTCCACCCAGGAATATGATGAATGGATGATGCACAATTAGATATATAGTTTCATTTTCTGCCAAGTTGCGAGCGACACAATTGTGTTGTTGTATGGCATTGTATAAACAGGAAGCATATAACCTTGCATACATGACTAAAATAAAATAATGTATTGAATAAGCAATCGACATTACATCCATTACTAAAATTGAAGCAAACAATGTGTATGAAGAATTGAGAAATATGCAGATGAAGAACTGAGGTTGGTACATGGGTGAGAAAAGTGAGTGTGATTCAGATTAGGAATCAGAAAGTCATGTAGCCATGGAGGTACAAGAGAAGATGGGCAGTTGGAGTGAAGTGACATCAAGCGACATAATATATGTATGTAAGGTTAGGCCAGAGGTCCCAACCCTTATGTCTTATATATCCAGCGTATCTGCATGCTGTCCCTCATTCTCATTGCATAATATTTGCAATGCCATGTTCTGTGAGATATTTCTCAATATAGCAGGAGTTATTGTTCTGTGGAGATTCGTGTGTTGCTGCGTCGCCGCCTTCATGTCTTTATCGCATAACGTTGATTGCTGCCACGACTGCTCAAGGCAGCTGGCGTTTGTATTTTAGGCAAGTGTTGAACGGACTGCCATGTTGTTGCCTGCTATTATGCGTACTTGATGCTGCTCTTTGTTTCTGCAGATGGTAACTGCAGTTTCATGTTGATTAAAGCCTAGCGTACTAGGATCGCCTCGTAGGTTTCTTGTGTTACATGTTACAAATACCATGGTAATGGTTGCCTTCAACTCATCATTAGAGAGATATCATTGTTTAGATATTATATCCTTCATGTAACTCCAAAGAAAGTTATCACTAGGGCAACCAATTTTTTGACCTAAAAACTTAAAATCTTGACTTTATAATTTACAAATTTTGACCTATAAATTTTCTGCGTCTGCAACTGCAAAATAATTTAGCCTTAGGTGTTGAGAAGCATATTTATGCACTCTGCTTCAATGTTTAAAAAAATTTGGTTGTTTAACTTTGGGGATGATATATTGATGAGTACGTTAATAACTACAGCAGGATCAAACCTGAGAACATCATAAAGCTGTAACACTATGTGCATAATGGATTGAGCGTTTACCAAAACAAGTATTGTAAGACCACATTTCTCGCCTATTCTACATAATATTCAATGGTCCAGTAGTGGGCAAAGCAACATTATTACGTCAGAAATCATAATAAGCCCATTATTATTACAGAATTGCAACTAAACTTGCAAAACCATACCACTATTTGTTGTTGCAGTTTCAATAAAATATCAATAAAGAGAAAAAACTGTGCTGCAAGAAAATTTTGACCTAATGATAAATTTGAATTTTTTTTTACCTAATAACTTGGGATTCCCTCATGGTATGAGTGTAAAATTTGGTTTGTGGACGTTTCATAAACTTTAGAAACGGCAGAAAAATTTTGACTTATTGACTTTTGGTTGCCCTAGTTATCACAAGCCAAGATCAGGCTTCTTGTGGCGTGGGCCATTTCATGGTTGCTGGAGATGTTACAAAACCACAATATTTATCTGTTATATATATTCCCCGAAAAATCAGAAGAAATGGTAATACATGTATAGCTAATTATAACATAATGACATTTGGATGGGTAGGGGCTATAGCCTACCCTGTAGGTCAAAGATAAATTTTACAGATGCAGAAGTTCTATTCAGGGGAACAGAAATCATTTGCCTTAAAAAAATTATGATGGTTGTGACGGTAAATCAGCAAAGTGCATCTGAATGTCTATATCAAACTTTTATTAAGTATCAGAGGAGCAAAAACATGGAAAAGAGTCATCTCCATAAATTTTCATGTTTCATTCAACTATGGCGTATTATATTTAGAGTAAACGCTTTTCTGTTTGATGTGGCAACTTATCTTAACTATTTGATGTCTGGTAGGAATCGGGGATTCTCATGCCAAAACAACCGGAGCGCATGTGGCTTTGCGCCCATGCACTCGGGTGCCGGAAGTGGTAGAGAGCTGTTCAAACCCTCAAAAGACGCGGCAAGTCTTCTAGTCTGCACTCGAAAAAAATTTTTGGTTGGGGGATGCGGATTTTTTGTGAGTGACATAAGTGGAGGACTTACAGGCCACCTTGCCCCACTTCACCTGGCTCTGGGCCCAAATTGTTAGATGGTAGTATTTCGCTGAAGTTTTTATTGGAAACTAGGCTACAATCCGAGTCTTTTGATACTTTGGATGACCTGTTGGTGTTTTGGGTTGAAAAGTTATGATCTAAAGTAATAAAAATATTTGACTAATTAGATAATTAATTAATTTGTTTATTTTAGATCATAACTTTGAACCAGAAATGCTAGAAAGTCGATCAAAGGCTCAAAAGACTCTGGACTTGAGCCTAGTTTCCAATGAAACTTCAGCGAAATACTTTGGCCTAGCGGTTGGGCCCTAGGCCAGGTAACATGAGCCAAAATGACCCAAAAACTACTTCACTTTTGACGTCACTCACAAAAAATCCGCAGCCCCCAACCAAAAAATTTTTTTCAAGTGCAGAGTAGAAGGCTGGCCCATCCGTTTGAGCCCTTGAACAGCTCTCTAGTGCAATCGGCAGAGGAGCTATGGCGTTGGTAAGGCAACCGACAACTGCTGGTTTTAGGCCGATTTCATAGTACGAATATATGGTACCCCGGCTCTCAAAGTGTTGAAAAAGAAAGATAAATAGAACTTTTCCGTTTTTGTTTCACATATGTTTTGCTACTTCCACCTTTGCTGTCTCTTGAACTGTTGGTCCATGACCAAATAACTGCTTAAAAAAAGTTATTGACTGCACATTTGCAAGAACACTTAACATGAGGAGGCAGATGCACACACTACTAGATTTTTTACTTGTAGTGTACATGTTTAAACCTAGGATTGATACCAGTTCTATATTTTATGATAAACTGAATGCAGTGTGAAGTGCAAGTTCATTGATCTTTGTTGTTTTAGTTTTATATTAACCTTTTCATCAATTTTTGATTTGGCAGGTTGTTGAGTTTGTGTTTGGTTGAAAATTGCTGAAGGCATTCTTTGTGAAAACCAAAAATGAAGCGTCCAAGTAAGTCGTGGGCATAAAAACTAATTTGAAGATTCATTCTGTTTTTGCTGTTTTAAATACATTTTTTTATTACAGGAATGCGCAACAAAAGCAAGCGTATGTCATGCAGTAAGCGATACAGAATAGAGAAAAATGTATGTATACATCCATGTTGAAAAGATCCTTTGCAGTTTTTCTTGAGATCTTTTTGCAGTTTTTAAATATTTGATATATCTTTTCAGGTTCGTGCTCACAACCGCAAAGTTCGGAAACAAGCCAAGAAAAATGCTGCTGCTGGTAAAGTTAAACATAAAGCTAAAGACCCTGGAATTCCTAATGATGCCCCTTTCAAAGAAAAAATTCTTAGAGAAGCAGAGTTGAGAAAGCAGCGGGTTAGAATAGTTGCGTAAAATGCTTGCTTGCTTTAAGGATATTTTTAAATATATGCATTGTATTCATTTTAATTTGTGTCTATGTGCACTTTTCCAAATGGGCAAGTTTTATTTCATTTCTGAGTGCTTCTATATGCAGGCAGAGGAGGAGAAACAACGACGGAAGCAACAACGCTTAAGTGAAGTCAACAAGCGTCGAAGTTTGGATAGTTTACAGAAAGATGTCCTGCAACGCCAGAAAGCATTTGAACAAAAGGTGAAAATCCTCAATGATGTAGTACCATAGTTAATAGATGAAGTACCACAGCGTATGGCGTCATACGTTTGTCAGTAACTGGTTTTGCTTTTCATTCTGTTTGATTTTTGTGCGTATGGAGAGTAACTGGACATCTGTGTCGCCATTCTTTATAGCACTGGCACTAAACCTGTGGTATGCGAGGGCTTTCCGGGTTGTACTGCATGTGAACAGTTTGCATGTCATATGCGAAGTTTAATGCCAGATGAACGTATGTAATCTATTATTGCAACTGTTGCAAACTACAGCTCCCTTTGCAATAGTGAATCGCCCAATATATATGATACCAACTTTTACTTAGTAAAACAGGTAGAGCTCCCCCTAATTTTTTACTTTTGTGTGTTTTAGTAATGACAAGCACGTTTGAGCAAATTGACACTATCTGGAACTGGCGACAGTAAAAAAGCACTAGGTTGCACACGATCAGAATAAGGTTGTGAAACAATGTTTTAAAGGCAAAATGATACCAAGATCAAAACGTATGGGCCTTGTGTTTGCATAGATGGTTAACAAATGTGATGTGGCACTGAAGATTGGGACTGATGAGGTGCAGGCATAGACCAGAACTATTTAGCAGTACATGCCTGATATTGTGCTGAGCACTTATATCAAAATACTTCAGCCTTATTTGGATATGGCAAGATAATTGTTCCTGAGTTTGCTGAAGATTGTGCAATTACTCATATTGTGGCTGAGCTTATCTCTGACTCACCTGGCGTGCGTCCCTGTCTTCAGTATTTATCAACAAAATAATGAATTTTTTCGAACAATGTGGTTTGTGCTGTTGGTCTACCCTGAAGTCCAGATTTATTTATATTGCTTTGCTGTTGTGCTATTTAAAACCCGGGCAGTCGACTGACTTTCCTAAGGCACCACAGCCTATAAAAGTCACATAGGTTGAATGGCATGGCTTTTTACATATTGCAAATCGAGTCGCGCTACCGTAGCTGAGCATCCGATAAATGCGGTTCTGCCACGGAACGCAGTTACGTTAAACTGACTAATGCATAAAACCACACAATTTCAAGGAAATCGCTCTACAAAGGATGTCGACAGAATCCTCTATCAACCTACTAACCAATGAAACGTCTCGAAAAGCGTATTACAAAGAATTTAGAAAGGTGAGGATCATACTTCCTAAAGTTGACTGTGCTTACTTGCAAATAAGGCTATAATTCAATTTATCTGAAGTATTTTGCATGGTTGCGTGTGCGTTAGTGTAGTCATATCCAGGGTTGTGGAGCCGGAGCTCAAATTTCTGGTTCCGGCTCCAGGCATCTAAAATTTTCGGCTCCGGTTCCGAAACGATTTGATCTATTAAAAACTAAAAATCACTGGTTTATATGTACAAACCGCTTGCCCAACAAACTATGTCTGTTGAACCTCAGCCCAAATTTCAGGCTCCGGCTCCACCATCTGAAATTTTTGGATTCTCCAGCCATCCAAAATAGCTTGGGCTCCGGCTCCACAGTCCTGGTCATATCGTTTGCGTAAGAATTTAACATTTGCAAACCAGGCATTTTTACGTGACTCATGTGCTTGGTAGCTCATGCGAAGCTCGAATGTATATTTTGTTTTTGTGCAGATATGCTTTTTTGGTCGGTGGTGCTCGTTTTGCTTTCTTGCAAGTTTTGGTTACTTAACATCAGCATAGGATAGGCACATGAAACGTTATGCAATGTTCTGCGACGTCATGCACGAATGCTCTGCACGTAATTGTTAAAAAAATTAACGGACAGAATTACAAAAATACTTCTAGCAATGCAAGAACGTGCTGCGCGCTCACGGAAGTCTCGGCAAGATAAGACCCATTAGGTTGAGCAGTGTCTAGATTTTCCTTTGGAAGCAACCTGCTGATATGGATGTTTATTTGAGAATTGGCTTGTGAGCTGTTTGACCACGACGTACGTGGATGCTACGCCAGTGCATTTTTCAAAAGACGATGAAACTTCTGTTTCGGAAACGTTGTGCATAATTTGTTTAAATCGTTCTTTGGTGCTTGCGTTTATAATACGACTTTGCAAGCCTTCCAGGTATTACCGCGTTCCAAGTTTAATGAAGTGAGCTAAAGCGTTTAATTTGAAGAACAAAAGCTGTTGAGCGTTACGCCACGAGCAGCGATGAGTTTTATAAAAATGCATTTTGCAGTTTGCGAGCCATTCCGGCACTGAGACATGGTTGGGGTGGACAAGTTACATACTTTATACAGATACGATAGAACAGCGTGCTCAAAGTTAAATAGACACCTGCGTGTGTCACAAGTACATCTATTTTATCAAAATAAGGACTTGTATTTGTGGTGGATTTCATTGTTTTGACTTAAACAGAATAGCTCATGTCGAAAAAGCTGAAACACTCCCCCATTTTTGTACAAAGATTACATGTTTTTTTGTCGCGAAAAAAATAACAGTGTGAATTAAATGTCACATTTGACTGAAAGCACTATCACCACCAGAAATAATGATTCTTTATGCTGACATTCAACTCGCTCGCTGCCATTTATTGTAAAGGAAATGTTTACCATGTCTACCATTTTTTGCAAAATAGTATTATTCGACTTTTTGTACTGTGTTCATATTATGCGCTGATCGTGTGCACACTTCAATGCATCGAGTTCAGGTCGTCGAATCGTCCGATGTCGTCATCGAAGTTCTCGATGCAAGGGATCCGCTGGGCTGCCGATGCCCGGAAGTCGAAAAATCCGTGCTCGAGTCCGGACACAGCAAAAGAGTTGTGTTGTTGTTGAACAAAATAGGTAAGATCGTCGGTGTAGGCGTTCTGTTTTGCCAAGCTGCTTGGACTGCCTGACAAAGTTGCGGTGGCCATACTTTCGCTAACGAGACTGTGGTCTTACTGTAGTTCGAGAAGTAAGCTTGCCTGGCCGACTTTTCAAAGATGGTTTTGTGCGCAAGTTACCACACGGATTAAGTTTGCGTTGCGATAAAATTGGTGCACAGAGCTTATTATTGAGCTTTAACACCTGTTTCTCTTATGCTTTATTTTCAATGGCAGACTTGGTTCCAAAAGAAAATGTGGAAAGGTGGATCAAGTACCTTCGCAATGAATTTCCGACCGTTGCATTTAAAGCGTCAACGCAAGTACAAAAGTCAAATTTGGTAAATATCTCTTTCAGAGTTAAGATTTGTATATCCGGTGTCATGCGAAATTTCTGACTTCACGCCATATGCGCGTGCACAGAGAAATACTCTGCATATCAAATACGCTGAGAAAACTGATGATTAGGGCTTTGTGTTTAGGCAAGTGTGTCGGGTTAGGGTTACAAAAAATAATTGAGTTCTAAGACTAAGTCCAATATTTTCCAGTGGTTAGGTTATAGTTATTCCCGCACTGTAGCTTGTTGTGGGTATCAGATATTTTAACCAAAAAGTTATAAATTTACACAACACACATCAAAACTAATCGGCAAACTTCATTCCTTCACTCTGAGAAACAAAAAAACTGACAAACAATTATTAGGTCAGAAATTTCCCTTTCACACCGAACTCGTAAACCTTAAATCTCCTCAGATATCTTACCGCATAGTATGCAACTACTTGGTCGGGGATCCCCGGCTGTGAAAACGCTTTCCTTGTCGACACCTGTGACTGAATTTTATGTTTTTGTATCGAATATAGACGCAGTGTAAAGTTCCGCTAAAGCAACTCAACAGCCAACTACTGTCCACCACAAGCCAGTGCGTTGGCGCCGACAGCCTTTTGAAACTCTTATCGAACTATTGCAGGCACAATAGTTTGGAAACTTCAATCACGGTTGGAGTCGTCGGTAAGTTTTTTGTTTCTTTTATTCTCTTTGAGTAATTTCAACTCTTCTATTCCCCTTAGGTTTTTTCACTCATAATCACTTGCATGGCATTGGACAGGTTTTCCAAACGTCGGCAAAAGCAGCGTCATAAACAGTTTGAAAAGAACCAAAGCGTGTAATGTCGGAGCAACGCCGGGCGTCACCAAGTGAGCGGCTGTTTTGATTTTCTTTTGCTGGTGCCAAGGCTTCTGTGTCGTGTGGCTGAATGGTGTGATGAAACGTTTCAGGCTCGTTTACAGTTAAACATGGCGGCATGTCTTTGACATTAAATGTCTCTTGCGGATTTCTGACAGATGAGTCTTTTCCTTAGCTTTTTTTGCCTTTTTATTGGAAAGCAAAATATCTTATTTAGTGGCTTGCCAGGACGATAAGAGGGCAGCAATTACGGTTCGACATTCTGCAACATCCGGGATCTCATAACTGGTCAGCGGTTTGCTGTCGGTTCTGTTCTTATTGCCCAGCGCGGCGTACCTAGCGTTTCCCGCGTCTTGGAACAAAATCAATTTTGACGCCCCAACCCACCCCGTTCATGGCAGTATCAGTGCGAAGAGTTAGTTGGGAGTAGGGGGCGTCAAAAGCTGACTTAGGCCCCGCGTTTAGTTGTGTTTCTAGATACGCATGAAAACTTTTTAACATCTAACTTCGTTTCTCGCAGCGAACTGAATTTCAACAGTCATGTCCGTGGAGGTGCTCAGTTTTGCAGGTCGAATTAATATAAAACGCATGTAGCAGTAACTGAACAGTTTACCATTATCACTAATATACTCAACGCTGTTGGAAATTTGTCATTAGAATCTAGCGAAAGTAGTCTGAAGTATTAATTTGGATGTCCCACAAATCAAAATCACCATAACTACCTTTGAGCCACAATAAATCCATATCAGAAACTTTCGAGGGGCGCCCGACGAGACAACCTGTTTTGCAGGTTTTTTTCGGTGTCCCAGCGCCTTAACTTTATTTTTGCATGAAATTGTTTAATGTTTGCGCCAACAAGCTCTCTCTCTCTCAACAAAGGTTGTCAATCCATCAAATCTCAACAATTTTCCTAAGTTTCTGATCCGTTGTAGTAACACAGTACTGTATGTTTCATCGCCACTGAACAATGCATGTTGAGCCCCGCTGTGAATTCAGTTGTCTCTTCGCAGATCAATGCAGGAAGTTTCTCTCAATAAAAACATCAAAATACTGGACTGCCCTGGCATTGTCATGGCAACCGGCTCGAGCGAAGCGGCGGTCATTCTGAGAAATTGCGTGAAGGTAAGCAAGCGCATGGATTGCAGTGTAAGGCTTGTGGTTTTTCCAAGATGTTTTTTGCTTGCGGGATCTGGCGCTGCGATTACTTCGGTCGTCAGCAACTGAAGTTCTGTTGCAACAAAAAAGCGCAGGGAAGTGGGGGGGAATGAACATAGTGGAATGCTGCAAACCTGAAACTTGTTCAACTGCTGCATTTCTTTTTCAGGTTGAAACGCTGACTGACCCGATAACACCAGTTGCTGCAATCCTACGAAGATGCAACAAGCAGCAGGTGGACGTCCGGTCTTTACACTTCCTATTTTTGGCGTTCCTGAGACGTGCCCGTAAAGCGCTTTAAGGCTTTATAATATGTACAGAGACCAAAGTGATAGACTTTAAACGACATTGCCCGTTTTGTGGTACGAGCGAAACTTCATCGAAACGTGAACTTTTGTGGGCGCTCATCGCCACTTCCGCAAGGTGGCGCAAAAGATCGCCGTGCGCACGCGGCGAAGACGATCGTCTTCTCGCGGCGCAGTGCCCGCTTCCTCCCTTAGAATCACACGACTGGTTGCAAACTAAGTTTTCTAGAAAAGGGTTCTCTTTCTGCAGATGATGATGCGCTACAACGTCACTGATTACGCAGACGCGACGCAATTCCTCGAGCTGCTCGCGCGACGCCAGGGCAAGTTGATGAAAGGGGGAATCCCCAACGTTGAAGCGGCCGCCAAGAGCGTCTTGCAAGATTGGAACAGGTCGGTGGTTTTTTAACGGCGGGAAGCAGGAAATGCGTTTAAGTGACACAAGGCCCCACAAGTTAGGTTTACTTGATCGTTGGGACCGGGCGCAAGAGCAGGTCGGTGCAGCAACGTGAAAAACTGGTGAAATGGATCGTGAATTGTCGAGAAATCGAGTCGATGTGTTCCTGTCGATTGAGAACCGCTCCGTGTGCCCAGTGCAGAAAAGTTTTCGATCACGAGTCATTTCGTGTCCGTAGTTTCTACTCAGTGAAAAATGCGATCCAAGTTGATGGGATTGGGATTCAAGTATTGCCGTTTTGCCTGCATTGCTTTTAATCTTGGGCTAACGATTGCAAACCAGTTAAAATTAATAAATTCAAGCAGTGAAATAATCAAACCTTTAATCAGAAAATCCGTTTATTTTGATCACTCTTGATCACTGCTGCGTGTAAATGTGCAGCGGTCAAACTTTCGAACAGAATCTCGCAGAGTCGTTCCGCTTCACTGCGGCAAACCATTCAAGGCGCTTTTCAACTTTTATCAAATGTCTGTGTCAATGTGCTCGTAATACTTACCTGCAGTGAATGCAAAGAATTGGGCAACCTTACATGGGTTTGTCGAAAACTGAAACTAGGTCTAGAACAGGTGCATCAAACACGCGGCCACTGGACATTGTATGCGCCCCGCGTTGCTTTTTGGGAATTTTCATAACATCAACATTTTTTGATTTATTCTGATTTATTTGATTTATTCACCAGTGTTTAAAAGTGCTCGGCGAGCGACTGAACAAGCTCTGTTTGAACGAACGTAAAGGCGGCTAGAAATGATTTGTCTAAATTCATGATACTTTTTGCAGGAAATAAGATGAAAAAAGCTGTTTCTAGTCAGGTTCAGGAACGTCCATTGTTGCGTCAGCGACATAAAGCGTTCCTCTCATTATTTTAAGTCCACATTTGGCCCTCGGGGCAATTTGTGTTTGATACCCATGGTCTCAGAAACAATAGAACAGCCGATCCGTTTTAAACGAAAGAATGTAACGAGCGGTCAATTGAAGTGAAGGTCTGGTTTTTGGTGAAATGTGTCACGTATGCGTTGGAATAAAGAGACGTGGTACGACTGACTACCTGCTTACCAGAGCGTCGAACCATGTGTGCCTTGATTTAAACTCGTTTTTAAAACGTAAGTTTTTTTATCGCTGCCATTGGCTAACAAGAACATATTCGTTTATTACGTCACAGTGGGAAAATCGCTTACTATACCCACCCTCCTGAGCGCCACCAATCATCGCAAATCGACGCCAAGATAGTGAAGACCATGTCCGAAGAGTTCGACTGGGTAAGTCTGGCTGAAAAGCTTTGCGGACCTTTCACTTCTTTCCTTCTGTGATGCAAACCCTCCATGTTTGCTTCACAGCTGGCAACAGCTTGTGTGAAATCTAGGTTCGATCTTCTCTGCGTACACGTTTAGCGACAAGTCGTTCTTGAGCACCGAGTGGGGGGTAAATGCTTTTCAACTTTTGCTTATGCTTCGAACGAACCCGTTTCATTGTTTACTTGTATAACGAGTTCGTCCTCTACGTTGTGGATTTTGTGCCGTCACGTTGTCACGAAGTCGGCAAAGCAGTGATTCCTTTTTTAATTCAAATTTTGCGAGCTTTTTTTTACTGGCGCAGTCCTGTCAACATTGCTGCTATCGACTAACGGTATAAATTTGAACTGCTTCTTTTTGCTCTTCTGTTCCTGAAACCTTGCTTGTCATTGTTCCCCCCACCACCGCTGCTTGGTGCGTTGACCTTAATTCTGGAACCAATACAGCTTTTCCTGGCCAGGGGTTGTCCCACAGCTTTGTTTCGTTACGCTCCTGACGTCCAAAGGTGTAACTTAGCCCTGTACAATAACCAGCTGCGCGAACGCAGTCCATGAGGCTCGTACGCAGTTGCTTTAAATCGAAGGTGTCTACTGGATTCGCTCCAAGTCGTGCTGGCAATTCGTAAGACTAATCAGGAGCTTTCATGTTCAGGATTTACTAGAAAAGGACAACTTGAAAGCTTTGAACGACGTCAAAGGAGCCCCTTCCTCTTCGCACTCTATTCTCTTCGAATCTTCTGGTAGGTTATGTATTTGCTTGTGTCGAATTGCGCTGAAAAAATCGCGGAACCTTAAACTTCAAAAAATATTCATTAGATCTTCGCCCGCGGAAAGTTGCTTTGATGTATGAAGCATTTGTGCTTTTGCGTCGTTGTTCCTGCGAAGATCTAAGACATAGTTGTGGATGATAAGGTTTCTTCAGACCTGGGACGGGAACCTATTTACTATCACGGGCCGCATGAGCTGTGCAATATCAAGGGCGGACAGCAAAAATTCGAAATCATATCTTGTGATGAAAAATACAACCAAGAATCAATTGCGCATGTTTTTTTTTACGTATACCGGCAATGCCACAACGTTTCTTTGCTTTAATGCGCGAATCCAACAAAAATAGAGAAATGAAAATTCCCACGTGGGCCACGTTAAATGGGCCCGTGGCCCGCAGGTTCCCACCGCTGCTTTAGACAGCTCTGAATTTTAACCAGTGTCATTTTGCAGACCAAGGCTCGACGCCGACTTATTTGCAGTTAAGGGACACGGACAGGCATGTGTAACAAGTGATGCTTTTGTGGTAAAAATCTCAACCGTATAACTTAATGCAGATATACTGACCAACACCTGCCTGCAGTGTTGAGTGGAAGAAAGCAAGTTTTGAGAGATAGCTATTGATGCGTCTTTTAGAAAAAACGGATATACATTTTGAAATCGTGCTATTTATGACATTTGCAAGGTGCAAATTTTTTTCCCTGTTTTTGCAGACTTATAATTTTCTCTCCGCGGTGGTGCAGGACAAACTGCAGTTTTTTTACCTAAAAAAATCCAAGACATGCAATGTCACTTAATTTGCTGAGATTTTTATGCCATTCTTATATCAAAAAAGTACCATCAAGCAATTGTTTTTTTTAATACATTATTTTCCTGGAAAATTTCGCTGCGTTGAAAAACATGCTGCTGCGATGTTAGCTCAAATTTTTTTCGTTTTTTTTCTGAACTACACTGTTATTCGATTGTTAGTAAATCCAGACGCATGCAAAACCAAAACGAGCAGTTTAATAAATGGCACCAAAATACAGAAAGCAAGAGGACATCGTGCAAAAAGCGTGCATAACCAGCTCTGTCAACATTAATTATAACCATGTAAGAAACGAAACAAAACGTGATAGCAAGCAATATTTCCTGAAACGAAAACAACACAAATGTTGAACCTCACTTTAAGACATGTGTGACCTGCAAAAGGGAAGATTTTGCGGACACAACTTTTCCTTAGTTTGTATTTTTTCATCACCGGTTGGATGCTTGCAGACTTTTCAACTAAATAGCGGTCAGTCAAAATTTCCAGGCCAGTAGTTTGTTCAACCAGTACACAGCTATCGCGCGTGCGCAGCGAGACTCAAAACGTCATTGAGAAATTTCCGATCACACGAACATAACAGCCGCGTGAAAAATTTTTCTATTTAAATATTTTTCGACCCTCTTGAAAACTCCCCCACTTTCACAATGGCGATTTGAAAAACTAAAAATCTTTGAAAGCTGAAGAGTTTCACACCGCAGATACCATTCCGGTTGCTCTGCAGGGCCAATGGAAGCCGATGAAAGCGGTGACGTGGACGACGCGACAGCGGACCAATCAGACGCCGAGAATGTTAGCGACATGGAAGACGACCGCTCGGAGCAGATCGAGGTACAAGTGGGAAAACAACGCGCAAATGATCTCCCGTCTGTTGCACGGGGCTGTTTTCTTGGTTGCCATGTGAGCAACTGTGACGTCACCCTGCTGCGGGCGATGGTTTGTTGCCAAGGAGGGTTGCTACCGCTGCGAAGCATTGTTTTTTATCCAGAACCATTGCACCAGTTGCCTTGTTTATAGGTTAATAAGAGTCGGTAGTTTGTTCGTCCATGTTATTGACGAAGCCATTGTTGCTCCAGTCCGACTCCACGAACTACTACCTGAAATGTGCCTTTCCACCAGAGGTGGCTAATGATCCGGAGTGGGCCCCGGCAGGATTCTGCGTTTTTTATCGGAACCGGAGTCAAAAATGTCTGAAATCCGGAGTCCCTTTCTGTTTTCTGTAGCAGCAGGAGTCTGCGTGGTATTTGTACACGTCATTCCTTAAGTGAGAACATTGCTGAAGTTCAGTTGCGTCGATCGCTGCTGGATTCTGAACAGCTGTCAGATTCTCAAAATTAAAAAAAAATTTTGGACACGGGTTCAAAAATTTGGGAACAGGAGTGGAATCGGAGCCTGAAAATGTGACTCCGGCCTCCTCTGCTTTCCATATAATGGATGCTCGCACGGGGCGATGACTCGTGTCCGCGACATTAACAGAGACACTCTCCACGGAATAATGTTGTTTTTTTTAAGAGGCGGCTAATATTGCTGTCGAACAAGATCTGTACAGGGTTATAGATCCATTACCGATTCAGTATTCAAAATGGAAAGTCAACGAAACGTTTGATAATTAGTTCCTTGCGAAGTCTGGCAGAAATATGCATGCTTGTTGTAAGGTGAACTGGAAGAGAATATAGACGAAAGAAAAGCCGTGAATAACACTAGGGATCAATTCTTCTGTTAAACATAGAGACAAAATGTGTGGCAATTATAAACGATTAAAGGTCCCAGCAGATTTTGAAGTGCGCGAAACTTCTGAAACCATCTTAACTAAATGCAAACACTACGAAGACCTAATTTGCCAAAAGCAACAAACTCAAAACAAATTCAATGACATTTTGAGAAAGTTGAAACTTCTCCATTTCCACAAAGGTTGGAAGCAATGTCGATATATTGCCTGGGTAAGGGCAATTTCATGTCATCCAAAGCAGTTATTAGTACAGTAGTTTGAAATTGCGCTGGGAAGTGTTTTAACACGTTTGTAAATGCAACTTCTAAATTTGTTCGACTAAAAGTAGCAACGACCTCAGTGGGTAAGCTCATGTGTAAATTCAATAAATCACAGGTATCGGCTACGTTTAAAGTAAAGATTGTTTTAAGCTCGTAACAGATGTTCGTTTGTGTAATACGAGACAAACTAAAACCCGACAATTTGCATTGCCGGTGGCGCATTCAAATTAGGTAAGGAAGAGCTGAACTACAGTGCAACAGACAGTCCCGTCGCCACGGGGGGCTTTGGTGGGCTTACCACCCCCAAACAAAGCTCCAAGCCCCCCAAATTGATTATGAAACACTATAAGTTAGTGGAATTTTCGTCAAATTTGAATGTCAATTCCCCTCGCACAAACGTAAAGCCCCCCTGTTGACGACTTTCTGGCGACGGTTTTGGCAACAGAAACCTGGTTACAAACTCATTCAGGTTAATAAAACATGTTTGCAACGTCTTACAGATCAGTGTAAACGTGAGAGGTTTTACTCTGCTACTAGTGAAATTGTCGATATTCTTTCCTTGTCCGTATGCATCAACCAAGCACTGCGTCGACATTGTTGTCATACTTAGTCAATTAATTCACGAGGTTGTGTTGTCATCTTTTACTTGATTTGTTTTGGTTGATTTCACTACAAATTGGCCGTATGTTTGCGTTTGACTGTTGCACAATGCACTGAAGTATATCTTTGATCTCCAATCGCACCGTGTACATTCCAATCCGCGTACAACAATATACGAATTTCCTTTCCCATGCGTGACTCATCAATTTCCTTTCCCATGCGTGACTCATCAATTTCCTTTCCCATGCGTGACTCATCAATTTCCTTTCCCATGCGTGACTCATCGCATTAATTGAAAATCCGTCCACCGTACGAGCGATTCTTGGCTTCGTTCTCAGTAACTGTGTTTTTTAAATATACTGTTTAGTGCAGGGGTCACCAAACTGCGGTCTGCGGGCCAAATCCGGCCCGCGAAGACATTTCATCCGGCCGCAGAGACATTTTGCGAATAACGAAAAAATAATATGTTTACGAAAAAAATGTTCATTTGATACAGCACATTGCAACATGTCTACAAACATGCGTAAGGTGTCCGGCCCTGGAACTATTGTGCAAGAGCTCATGTGGCCCTCGGACAAAAAAGTTTGGAGACCCCCGGTTTAGTGCCATGTTTTTGGGTGACTAATTCTGTACACTCCGTTAAATTTAAATGAAGCTCAAGGCGCGTTGCTTTTTAAGTGATATTTTCGTCAAAACACGATGTGTTTGCCGTTAAGTTTTTTTATTACATGGAATAGCGTATTTCGTTTGAACAGCTTAACACGGGTTTATCAGTTTCTGCTGTTCTGTTAATTGCACTCCCCTTTCGTGCAGCTCGGTGATGTCACAATCGACGTCGCGCCTCCGTCAAAGCGAAAAAAGACCGCGTCGGGTGACGTCGCCGCCGCTTCGAAAAGCGACCGTGTCGCGACGGTCGAGGAAGCGCTGCAGGAGGTCGTGACCGAGGGCAGCAACATTCAAGCCAACAAACAAGTCAAGAGTTTGATGAAGCTCCAGAAGAAACGCAGGAAACGAGCCAGTGAGTTGCTGCGGTGCTGTTTGAGCTTGTGCTGTTGTAAGATTTTGGTTCTTTCACTCTTTATCAACCTTCACATACTTCCGCCTCTTGACGTTTTTGCAGAACCATGTTTATTCCTGAGAATGCTTGCGCTACGACAAGTGGCGAGAACTCGCGCTTTTCGTCAACGTCTTTATTTCTTCATTATTTTTTCCAACGAAGATTACTTCGTGGGTCAGGAGCCATGAATGATTTTCTCATTTAATTGCTTTGGAAAAAGAGCAAGTTTTCGCAGAAGCCATGGGCGTTTGGAGGGGGAGGGCAGTAAGTCATGACCTCACCTGAATTTTAAAATTTGGTATTTTGCTATTAACTGTCTAGCAAAAAAGTGTTTTTCTCTTAATTTAGGAGTTGGTGGAATGAAATTCCACCATTACTTCCCTCCTCTGGAAAAAATCCTTTCGACGCCCATAACAGCAGTCCGTATCGTTGGGGCGTGTCGTACGTCCGCTATACATATTGTGTTGCAATTTTTTCCTTCGACAGCTGCTGCACTACCTCGTTCTTTCGCAGATAAGCTTTCGGACAAACTCGGCGAGAACTTGATGACGGCCATGAACTTCACGAAGCCCGTCGAGTCGACGCTCGAAGATTACGATTTTGACACGGACATGCAGTTGCCCGGCTGAACTGCTATGGCGTTGAACGGTGCAATTTAAACATGAGCCAAGTACTGGACATGTTGCTGTACTTGCGTGGAGACTGTAGAGAGTGAGGGGGAAGTTGAGTGGTGTTTCGCGCGTAAACGATCGACTTCGCACACGGTGTTCTTCGGGTTCCGAACTTTTGCGAAGAAGAGGTGCTTGTTGCGGCAAGACAGGTTTTGTTCTGAATAGTTAACTGCAGTTTTTTTCTTCCTCAACCACGAACATAAGGCCTCATTGCCACAAAAGCCCTGGCATTCTCCAGCGTGTGCTTCACACAGAACGATAATAAGCTGTGTTGGACAGTACACTGCTGTTGGAGGTTGAAGCAAATGAACCTTACCCTGAAACAAAATGATCCAAATTTACCTTTACACGAAAAAGCAAATAGCGAGGCAACCTGTTCACAACATCAATCTTTTCTTGCGGAACCAAACTGTGTCGGTTTCGCAAACTTCCGCTGCACCCGACGGAGTTTACATGAGATGGAAGAAAGTCAGCAGGCGCTCACTGAATATTCTTACCTTTGACATGCGGCAGATGAAGTAAAGCAAAGCTGTGAGGTTTATTCAGTGGCGTGGGAACGCCGTTACTACGCTTATGTTGGGTATGGGTACGCAGTTCCCACACTTTGTTTATGTTTGTTGTGTAATGCAAGTGAGTATTTAAAAATACACTAGTTTAAAAATAAGTTTGAAGTTGTGTTGAAAATGGCTAGATTTTTGGGCGCGTTACCTCGCTTGTTTTTTTACCACTACAACCCTGGGTTTACACTCAAGTACGCTTTGTTCAGAAGCAGGTCGGTAACTAGGGGAGCTTCTTTTTTCGCCCTCCCTGGAAAAATGTGTTGGACATAGTTTAAAAAATTTGGGCCCCTCAGAAAACTCTTCGCCCCTCCTGGTGGCACAAGGTGGTTACGGGCTTGTTCAGCAGAAACCATCGCTTGCAGTTATAAACTTCACTGCTAGCTGTGGGAATTTTTGTGCCATGTTGCCATGAGAACGGTAAATCCAAGTTCGTGATCGTTTGATTTTCAGATAAGGCACGTAACTGTTTTTTGCTTCAGAAACAAACCTGTTAACAGTGTGCAGACTTGCTTCGCGGTTAAAGTGAAACGAGGCGTGCTCTACTGTCCGCGGTAGAGATCTTCAATAGTTAAGTTGCTGTGCTAAGAGCTTCTTCAGCTCCTTTTATCGAAGGAATGGAAGGTTCGCTGGCGATGTAGCAAGCCGAGTAATTCGTAATGACTTGAACCTCGGCGAATGCGAACAAATGTATATGTTCTTGATTGCACCTGGGTCTTGGGATATCTTTAAATGCCGAAAAGCTGGAGGTAGAACAGTGACTCCCGCCACCTATTTCCATCCTTCCAGACGCCTGAGTGCTTGCGTCGTGGATCACGCTGCTGCTTGCTTTCAGGACCGTGGCCAGGTTTGGGGAGAAAAATCCAATTTAGGGGGGGGCATGATTTTTGTTTTTATTGTATGTTTAAAACAAAATTTTCTGGGCGCGACACTGGGGGAGAAATGCCCCCCATGGCTATGGACCTGCTTGCTTTCGCAGGAATGTTACACTGGCAGTGAATCAGCAATGATTGTAAAGCCACATCAGTGACCCACACCAAGCGAATCTATCGCAATTTATTGCGTAAGGAAACTAGTTTCGTGTGTTACACATCTTCAGTCCTGCGCAAAAGTCGACATATGAAACAAAAAGAAAAAATTACGCACTGTTGCCAAGATCAAAACTCAAAATTACTAAAACTGAAGATTACAAAAAATTTTTACAAAAATTTAAGATTACTAAAATTGAAGATTACAAAAATTTAGCGCAATTGCAACTCTTCCACTAAACACAGCTACAACACTGTTCAACGAATCCAGATCGCAACGATGAGAGCAGAACCAGGCAGGCGATCCCTCAAAATGCACGCTGAAAAGCTAGGGCCTGTAATTGTTGGCAGTGAATCAATTGCACCACGCGTGAACCTCTTGCTTGCACGCACCCGTTTATGTTGCGCGGGAGGCTGGACAGGCCGCCAGTACCGTTTTTCACGTCTTCGGTTTTACCCGACCGGGGAAATCGAACCCAGCCCACCAGATTTGGTGGCGCGCATGCTCAACCAACTGTACCACTTCGCCGCCAGTTGAGTTATGTCGTTCAAAATGTCAACTTTATTAGGACCGCGAAAGCCACTGGGGTGGCTTTGGGACCTTTTCAACCACAGGCTACTCGCCAACCGATCGAGGTAGAGAGCTAATCGAAGCATTCGTATTTCTTGTTTTTTCGATTAAAGAAGTGGATAAAATACCAATTGGAAATTTTTCGGGCGGTGTAACGTCACGAGATCTCAGAGCCCTTATTGGGACCTGTGAAAATATTCCAAGCGCCAATTTTCCCGTTTTTTTGAAAAAGTTGACCAAAATCCGTTTTTTATGAGGCCTTCATTGACTTTCTAGCGCGATCGCGCGTCGAGTTATGGGAGAAATTCGGTTCAAACTCCACTTCAGTTACTTTCGCGGTATCTAATGGTACACCAACCCAGCATCGTTTTCCGGTGTCAAGCGAAATTTCTGACCTATTATTGTTTGTTAGTTGTTTTTGCAAACTTTTTGGTTAGATGTCAGATACCCACAACAAGCTACAGTGCGGGAATAAGTATAACCACTGAAAAATATTGGACTTAGTCTTAGACCTAAATTATTTTTCTTTTTCTAACCCTAAGCTGACACACGTACCTAAACACCAAACCCTAAGCCCTAATCATCACTTTTCTCAGCGCATTTGATATGTAGAATATTGCTCTGTGCATGCGCACATGGCATGAGGTCAGAAATTTCGCTTGACACCCGGGTGGATTGTGTCTGTGAAAAGGAAACATTGTGCTGCCAGAAATGCTTATACTGTAGGCAGGGCTACCATCGATTTAGAACCAAAAATAAGGAGGCTGGGGAAATTTTGATTTTGTTACCCGAAAAGAAAAAAATTGTTTCTGTTTGCACGACCAACGTCAGATCATATGTTAGCCTATTTATCTCCAGGAACCATTTGCTTCAGCATGTCTTATTCTCGACATCCTTCTTGGAATCGTCACGGAAAACGATTTTTTCGCTTTGTTATTTCTTGAATCAAAACCTTCGTTCCAAAACCAGCTTTCATAAGAATCCTAACCAGAGTACACAGTTTACAGTGCTAGCAATGCCTGATAGTGCGTTACGTCTCTGTGCTGCAAGATTATACTACTTTTATGACATCAAAAAACTTTGATTACAAAAAGCTTACAATGAGATAGAAATGGCTTGTTTGTCTGTCAGATATTGCTTATTTAAAATTGTTATGCTACAGAAAATAAGAAAAAATGAGGAAGTCATAAATAAAGACATTTCTTAGAAATAAGGGCAATAAAATTGTCTGAGACGTAGTACTGCAAAATAAGTACAAATCTTAGAAATAAGGACGATATGGTAGCCCTGACTGTAGGAAAGACAATATTAAGTCACCAATTGGACTTCTGACAATATAAAGGAAAGGTTTAACAAAGTTTAGAAGCTTCGTTCACGAGAAAAGGGGTGAAGCATATCTTCATCACGGTCAATTGTACGGCGTGTATCTCTGTTTGAGCTGTTTTTGCATTCTGGTGCTGGTGCGATGTTTATCTGCAAAGACTTGTGGAATCGTCAGGGTCCACCAGAACACGGTCTTATTTTACATATTTACTACTGCAACCTAAGAGAAAATGTTTTACCATTTTAAAACTATAGACAGATATTCGAGTACAAGAAATTAATGAGAACCTACCTGCTTTTTCTAGATGACGCACACTCTACTTGAACGTTAGCAAAGCTTTTTAAGCAATCCTTTGGGGAGATGGAGAAGTTTAATCATTGCAATAATGGTGATTTTTCGATACTGAGCTTTAAAGAGCTAAGTTTTTAAAAAATGAAGTGCGCTTGTCAAACGACAGGTCTATGCCAGCTGACCAAAAGCTATATCGGAAAAATGACACTGATTCGTAGACAAACATTGAGAAGCAAAGTGATTTCCAAAACTCAGTATGGGTTTACAGAATGGTAAATCCAAGAAAGAAAGGTTGTTTATTTGACACAGTTCTTCAAGGTCAGCAAAAATCATTCGCTAGCTCCACATACTCCCGATTAAATCGTTTGGACTGCCTATTTACTTTCTAAACACTTTTTTTATTTCTTTAAAACAAATGCAAAAACGTTAAGTCACTAATGTCACTAGAAAAACGGATGGTAGCTAAGCGAACTGGAACACGTACCTAAAACCTCAAACGCTTATTTATGACTACAAAGCTTGTCCACGATTGTTTGCAAAGACGAAAAAGTGGACGTGTTTTTTACGAATAATCATCGAAATCTTCACAGGTGCGCCTGAGGAGCGTATATGAAAAACAGCATGAGATTGTAAATGTTGGAGAAGGCGGGAAATCATTTTGTTAAGTCGATCGCTAAAAAACAGACACTGGACACCTGAAAACTTTCTCAACAGCATCCATACTTGCATTCATATAAATGGCGTCGTAGCTGATTGCAGGGGTGCTTATTCCTTTTCGCGGCTCGAGAGCATGAACCCAGGATTTGAAAGATCACGCAGCATTCTTTAAAATCTTTGGAGTGTCAAGGCTCGAAGCAGACTCAGACATATGTGATTTTGATCTCAATAGACGATCGCTATTTCGATGGACGCTTAGGCCATGCCTAGCTGTAAAACAGGAAATAAAACAAACCCAGCTGCGTTGCTTTGGAAATCAGGAAACAATGCCTAGCCTACTTCTTTTACCTATAAACAAGGCTGCTATCAATCTGGACTTAAGATAATAGAGGACAGATAGCTAAACGCGATGCATTCAGTCATGAATTGTCTTTTGTACGAACGGTCTGCTTCCGCAATGCTTTGTTCTTAGGGACTACCCGGTGCGTCTCTCTCTCTTGCAGGACTGTCCTTTCGCTAAGGTTGTTTCTCTCTTTGGTCCACTGTGCCGAAACAAAGGATAGCACCGTCTCCACAAACGTCTTTAATAAAACAAAAGGATAAATATGCAAGTCAAAATAAGGACATTTCATAGAAACAAGGACAGAAAAAATTTATAAAACACAGATCTTAAAAATAAGGCAAATCCAAGGCTGGTTAAAATCAAAGACGGTGTGGCAGCCCTGTCAACAAACCTGTCCTTGACAACCCCGTTCAGTTTAAAAGACCCCCAAGATACCCAGAGTGGCGAATCGCCAGGGGATTTTATGTTCTTGTCTGGGTGTCATCAATTTTTGCGTTTTCTGTTGTGGAAAAAAAGAGAGAGATATAGATTTGGTGATTCTCGCTAATGTTTTTCCAGACTGGCTGTCAAAACTTTCTTAATTGCAAAGGAACGCACTTTTAAGTTGGTTATTCTACTCTAATGCGTAGGAATTGTTTTCAGGAAATGTTAACGAGCAGCCTTAAAAGCAAAACTTTTAAGGATGCCCTGCCCACTTGCTTTGAGGTCGTTGTTTTTCTCCTGGTGTTTTTCAGTGGTTGTATATACAGTATGTCGATGTATTCAGTGTGTATAAAGAACGTTATATACTTTGCAAGCATTTTGTTGTTAGGGCTCCGTAGGACCAGATGATAGCGTATTGTTGCCCTACGACAGACAAAAGGTTTTCATGCTTGACAGCCTCTCAAAATATGTCTGCGCTTCGTAGTAAGCAGCTTGTTAAAGTGTAATTTTTCATCTGACGGAATTCGTTTGTCCTGACACAGGAGTATTGTCTTTGTGTATATGCCGTAACAATGCGAGGATTATTCGTTTTCTGATGAATGAGAAATAGGCACATTACAGTGAATAAGAACTAGAAAAACGTAACGATGTGGGCGATTTATTTGAAATTTGTTTTGCTTTTCAGAAAAATGCGCTCGCTTCTGTAACAATACGTTTAAAGCCATGCATAAGCCAGTTGAACAATGCAGTCTCTGTGCGGAACAATAGCGCCACACCGGCCTGGTTCCATCGGCGCTCCCGAAAATGGTAAACAAAAGAAAGTGCCAGTGGGTAAGTACAAGAGCCAACAAAGCAGTGAAGTGTGCGTCCCTAGTAACGAAAGACGGCTTTGAAACCGATACGGCACCTAGCGAAGAGCACTGTAGGTATCTGCGGCGTGAAGTCTTTCAGCTGAAAGAGTCGCGGGACCTCTTGACTTTCGTCATGCCAGATAGGCGTGTAGTTGTCAGTATCCCTTTATTGCGTTATAGTTTGCTGGCAGGCAGTTTTCGCTTTGTGTGCGCAGCTGAACATAAGTAGACTTGATTTAAAGGCAGTTTAAAAACCCGCTTCACAAAGATGTTCGACAAGCGACACTACCAGGCTTCGTAACCGGGGAGGAAGTGCTTGAAATCTTGTCTCCCATGCTGATTAGGAAAACGTTTTTTAAACTTTTCAGCCAGTATCGGTATGCTCGGAGTGGACAACGAGGCCCTGCCGGTAAATACTCCATTGAACAAGCAGGCCGCGGTTCAACTGGAATCTATAATGCAAAGCGATGCAGAAACTGCGCTTCAGGTAGAACTTCGTTTGTGTCTTGGCAAGTTACTGGTATTATTGACTGGCATATTTGTTCGCTGCTATACTTTGCATTAAAACACAGTTCAGCAACTGTCAACTTGTGTTGTGCCATAACGGATGCTGTTGTGTTGAGCACTTGTAATAAGTGTTGTGGAATTGCCAGTATATTATCCACTTTGATGGACTGATCGCTTACGAAGGCAGTTCGTACAGCCGTAGGTACAAAATGACTACATAGAATCGAGGCAACAAACGATGAAGTGGCCCTTAGGTCTTATGTTGACGTTGCGTGACATTGTTGACATTGCAGTTACATTTTAACTGGCACAAGTTATTTGAGTAACTAGTTGGTCAGATCACTGTACAAATTTTGTAACATCAGCTGTTCACAAAACCAACGATTTTGAGAAATTCTTCAATAGGCTGTTCTAAGCCCTAGATAAGGTTTGTGAATGCTGTTATAGAAAACTAAGCTATTTAAGTAAGCTGGTCTTCTGCGGAGCTCCGAAGTCTGCAATTTGTTTATGCAGCTGCTTGCCTAAGTTTGCAGAACAAAGACATCGTTGGCTCCGGTGCTCGTCGTGGCGGAGAACGTGGCCAATTAGTGAGCTTATACTACAGTATGTAACAAACAATACAGCACTGTGAGAGAATATTGCTGAATTTGAGAACATAATCGCCCTACTTTCGCAATTGTTCTTTCACAAAAGCGCAGATCCTGCAATTGTAATACACATCACGTTCATGTCTTAATTTAGCTATTTTATCGCTGATATCAATTTTGTTTCAAGCAGCGCTTTTTATGCGTTGTGGTGCATGATGATTGTGATGGAGTTTTTCTCAATCTCCGAAACTGCTTTTCAAAATCTCTTTCCCAAACAAATTCTCAAATTTCCGAAGAACTTTTAATTTTGTCCAAAAATCTTGTCGCTTTTTTATTTGTTTGTGCTGGAACAGTATTGCCTCAAACATAAAGACAGCAAGTAATTCAAGTAACTAAACTGCAATTTGGAATCTTGAACTGCATTAGCTTGCACGAGATTAGAGTGCGTTAGAATGAGTGCTTCGATCTTTAAATTTTTGTCGTTCATGAACATCTTGCGATTAGCTCCTGCCTCCGCCCTTTTCTACTGGTTGGAGGCGTTTTAGGTGAAAGGTTGTGATTGAATATCAGTGTCAAAGAAGTTGTTTAGTGGCTTGCTTTAATTAACAACCACAAGCAAAATGATAATTTTTAAGTATTTTTGTTTCAACTGCAAAGAATTTCTTTTAATTTTCTGCAACTCATATCATTATCTGCATAATTTCTTATTAGCTGTCATACCTGAATGAAATCCACACTCTATAGCAGGGTCTCAAACACGCGGGCCGCATGTGGCCCGCGAATGCGTTCTGTGTGGCCCGCAATGCTTTATGGGAAACAATTAACATTTTACGGTATTTAGTTTATTAACCTATGTTTCAAAGTGCTCGATTAGCGAGTGAACAAGTTCATTTTAAACGAACGTAGAGATGGATAGAAATGATTTGCCTATAACTGATGATACCTTTCGCAAGAAATAAGATGTAAAAGCTATTTCTGGTAAGGTTCAGATACCGCCATTGTTGTGTCAGCGTCGTGATGCGGCTCTCTGGTTACTTAAGTCTTCATTTGGTTCCCGGAGTAATTTGAGTTTGAGATCCCTGCTCTATAATAATACATGCTTGTTTTTATGCAGACGTAAGTGCATCGCTTACTGTGGCGGCGAAAACGCAGAACGCTTAAAAGAATATTTTTGCATAATTGGTAATAAAAAACAAATGCAAAATCAGTCTTGACATAAAATGAGAACAAACTAAAGGGAAAAGAGAGAAATCAAAAATTGAAAAAAAGATTGAAAGCAGCAGTTTTTTGTTTTTTTTCCAAAGTTAAATCTTAGCATAAAAATATTGTATTGATTGTACATTCAGTTTCAGCCTAAAAGTCCTCTTTTCATGCGGCTAAATCTAAAGAAGTCTGTGGTGGTGTTACGTGAAAACCCGCTTTTCGACAGAAAAAGTTTACTGGCACTTTACGCAAATCATCAAGTAGTGGATTTTTGCGCGGACAAGACGTTTGATTTATGCCGTTCACTAAAGGGTTGCTTTTAGGATAAAACCGAAGAGCAGCTGTTAACAAGTAATCCAACATAAGGTAGCAAAGGTCGTGTGCCATTAAAAATGCTTGAGATGTGAAAGATTTGTCAACTTGTCATCTGATCTTTTGTGAGTTTACGCTGGTTTTACTTGAAAATCCGCTTGTGGAGTTTAAGCAATGATTTTGTCGGTTGTCTATTTAATGCGCAAAATGCAATTTATATCGGGAGTCAAGCAATCGCACTTACATATTTTTATAAAAGTAGTGCTGCGTGTAATTCCAAAATTTAGCAACACGCTTGTCGTCTCTGCTGCCAGAAACTTTTTGATGAACAGGGTAAATTCAAGTGTATCATGAAAATTGCGTCTATATTGTTATGTTAATCTTCAAGTTATGGTTTATATTTATTTATTTTTTCTTTATTTTTCCATGTTTACGCGAAAGATGAAATGGAAAGTTGGATGTAGGACAAATTCATTCCGAGAACAAAACCTTGTTCGCTGGCGCACAACGCTTGTAGATCTTTAAAATACTGAGTTTTTAAAAGTCCTGTTTCAAGAGTTAATCTTATCCTTCATCGAACAACAATGAGAACTCTTGAGCAAAATAGAACAAGACTTGGAAAAACAAGTTTTGCATGCTTGTTACATTCACTAATTTTCTTCAAAAATATTGCCAGGCCGACTAAAACTTTTGTGAATTTTGAAATATATATTTTGATAAGTACTCGAGTGCAGCAAAATATTTTTTCCTATGCAAGTAACTCTGACTATAACAGTGATATTTTTCGACGGAAAACCTCATTTGCCTGGTTTCTTTTCACAGCAAGCGAAAGAGATTGGGAAACATCATGCTCAGAAGTACACATCGGAATTCACTTTTCACCCGCGGGTGAGTAGCGCGAGTTCGCGGATAGTGGAAAACTCGGGAATGGACTTCTTGACAAGACAACAGCGGCACGTGGAAAAGCAAAAGAAATTGGTAACTTCTTGCCTATTGTCCAGCATGTAAATTGAAGCGTAAATGAATGCTGAATTACATAATATATCAATTATGTGAATGCGCTATGACCAGAGTAATGAAAGAACGTATCTTTGTTGCGGCAATTTCAGTTTCACTGACGAATTGCCATGGAAGTTTCGTTACATCACGAATCAGCTGACGTAATTTTGTGAGAAAAGTGGTTGTTGTAATTGACATGAAGAACAAACTTTCTGTTGCAATTCTACCTCAAATTTAGAGAAGCTACAGAAAACTGTTTAAATTGTTCACAAGCGATCAAAAAATTTTGTTTCAAATCAAATCTGTTTCTTGATCAGAGAAAGCATCTTTAAAAAATAATTTCAGAGGTTCTTTTGTTCGCAGACTTGGTTGACTGCGAAATGAATTATTGCAACGAAAGGCGTTGATATTGAAAAAATTGCAGGTTTCTTTTAGAAATCCTACCTTCATGAACACTTCTTGAAAAATATCTTCACCTTGTGTAATTTTCATCTGAATCAGACGTGTATACTATGTGTTTTGGTGTTGTATTACATTTTTGCGTTGTACCATATCGAAATCAAATTAACACATCAAATTAGTGAGGAAAAACTCACTGATATTTGATATCATTTTATTGTATCAGTTTTTATTACTGTATGTTGAAATAAAGAGCGCTCTGAATCATGTTATCATCGTGTAGTTGGTGCCCGAAAACGCGTGCTTTGAAAGTTCTGTTTTGCTGCTCTCTGCAGCAAAGTTTGCTATACCACAAATTCCACGCACAAAATCGCAAAATGAAGCTTTGGTTGCAGACTGACCTTTGCGTTGCAGTTGGAAGAGAACAGAGCTCTCCATCAAGACCTTGCTGGGATCCAAAGCGATTGTAAAAGACAAAAGGTGACCACGAGTTTTTGTAATGCTGCACATAGAGAAATAAGAGCGGTGGGTTGGCAAATGTGCACTCGAATTGCAGCAGCTTCTCTTAAAACCTTGAAAAGCAAGAATACTTACGTTTGCATTTCGTTGGTAATTTGCAAGCAGTTTAAGGACGTGGTCGGTCTACCAACAAGGCCGGGATGCGGAACCACTTCACCCATGATGGTTCGTTGCGATTTTTATTTTTTCAAAAGTAGAACTTGAGTCCAATGCCAAGTTTTTTCGTCGCCAGTTCCACATCCGTACGATCGTCCGAGTCATTTTCACCTTAATCCGTTCCGTTGTTCACGATTGCAACAATAATACGTTTACGAAACAGTAGACTTCAGACGGAATCTTAGTTTAATTGCCCAGGCAGGATTTATCGCGAAAAACAGCTCCTTTGACGGTAGTTGCACCCAATTATTTTCGTACTCTGCTCCATTTTGAAATTTGGAGCAGTTTTTGACACTTCTTGCTGGTGCACAACTTTGAAAAACGTTAGATTCCACTACGCCTCGTTGAAATCAACTGCACGCAGATTTGTTGCATCCTAGTTTGATATATTGAGCAAAGTTGCCTGCTATGCTGCTTTGACTGAATGAAAATTAAAAAAGGGAGTTCGGGACTCAAAAACACGTTTCCAATTTTTCACATTTTTTAAAAGGCGGGTTTTCAGCTTTTCTGCGATGTTTCAAGGTTTATCTATATTGCTATTTTGCTTTGTGGTTGATTGGGCAAATGTGATGCAAAAAAAACTAAAAACACTTTCACATCTTGAAAAATGATCAGTAGAAAAGAGAAAAATTAGATGTTCTGAGCGTCCGTGAAACTACTTCCAGCTACGAGCTGCGAAAATGCTGCTTCCGGGTGACTGAAACCACTACGAGCGCTTCTGTCTGAACTAACATACCTCGTGTTCAAAATGCATCAGAAACTGGGAGTTTGCATTCCATAACTGAAAAAGCAATAGTCAAAGTCACATGAAGAAAAGCGAGGGAGAGGCGTTTCAAACCTTTCGCTTCGTCCATTTTCATCTTCCGAGTTGGAGTGCATTAGCAATGACCTCGTCAAACACCACGACTGTTGAGAGCAGAGCTTATTTTGCGCTGCTTTGTTTTCCTTAGACTTGCGTCGAGACTACTACCATCAATCAACAGAAACCTGTTGATTGATGACGTAGGGGCGCTAAACAAACGCCGTGAATGAGTGCGCATTGAATAAGGTTGAGCTGCTCATTCCAGCAACTTTTTATTTGCTTGCAGATAGCTGCTGGTACCGTTCGCTCAGGAGTTTTGATGGACAGACCTGGTACAGGTAAAAAAGGCTGCTGTTGACATCATTTTCAAATTGTTTCCAACACACGTTCAATCAGTTGCGTTTGCACTTTTGCTTCGTGTTTGTTAATACAGTAATTTCTTTGAAATGTAGGTGACAGAAATCTTTTGAAAAAGAGAAACCGTTTACCCCGCAATAAACTCCGCCAAACATCAGTGGACGAGCGTATGGGTAAGTTCCAAAAAGTAACTATGTTGTTTGGTAAACAATGCACGGAGTTGCTGTATATTCTTATCGCAAACAAAACAGCCACAATAAACGAAAACACTATTTTATTCGACGTTTCGGCTTATGCGTAAGCCATCATCAGGAATAAGTGGAAACAGTTAGAAAGAAAAAATAAGGATGCAATTTTAAGGCATTCGTACTCTGTTACGTCATATACGCCATTATGTGTTGAAAAGCAGTAAGGGGAGATCAGGGGTTCCCAACCTTTCTCCGACAATGTACCCCTTCAGCATTCCGACAGGTGAGCATGTACCCCTTCAGCATTTCGAAAGATAAGCATGTACCCCTTCAGTATTTCGGCAGATGAACATGTACCCTTAATTTCATGTGACAAAACATTTTATCATGATTAATCACGGATATATTTAAAAATAAGCACATAACGGCTTTTTAAAATAATGTTTACTGGTATATGTATAAATTTTTAGAAATAAAAGGTGAGTAAATATATATTTCTCTCCTATTGCTAACCTTAAATGTACCCCTTCGGATAGGCAAATGTACCCCTAGGGGTACATGTACCCCAGGTTGGGAACCTCTGGGACAAATGAACCGTCGATGTTGAGATCTGGCTGGTGATGCTGTATCAGATGAGACTCGAGTGGTAATGGTAATGGTTTATTGTTTCATATGACTCAGCCAATAAGCAGAAGCACCATAAAAGCCATCGCATGCAGTAAACCAACCATTAGCGAACATTAGAGCAAATGAGAATACAATGGCACAATA
>Ga0210059_1001607_pt1 | contig 34360 bp, 21 predicted proteins | sample Ectturendosymbi2_FD_188042 | JGI IMG/M metagenome (GOLD analysis project Ga0210059, IMG submission 188042) | Ecteinascidia turbinata endosymbiont from Florida, USA - Sample 2 (SPAdes) (version 2) | ecosystem: Host-associated > Tunicates > Ascidians > Unclassified | place: Key West, Florida... | reverse complement strand
TAGCATAAGACACGAACGAATTATAACACAGAAACGAATTAACAAAGCTTTTCAATATGACAGGAAAGCTGCTCGCGTACCACCTGAAAAGCCCTCGCGTACCACTAGTGGTACGCGTACCACAGTTTGAGAACCACTGCCTTAAGCCTAAGACCTTAAACCTAAAACCCTAAGCCTCAAACCCGGAAACCTAAACTTGAAACCGTAAATCTAAAACTCTAACCACAACACCTTAACCTAAATCCCTAAACCCTAAACTTAAAAATAAAACCCTCAACCAGTCCCGTCACCATGGGATAGCTTTTTTGGGCTAAAACCCCTCAAAGAAAGCTCCAAGCCCCCTCAAACTGAAATATGAAACTATACTGTATAAATCAGTGGATTTGTTGCCAATTTGATAATGTCAAGACCCCGCACAAAAGTAAAGCTCCCCTATTGAATACTTTCTGGAGGCCGTTCTGCTCTCAACCTAAAACGCTCGTCCTGCAGTACAAGCCTAAACCTGAACCTTCACCCCAAAACGTACAACCATTAGCCTAAACCTAAATCCCTAAACCTGAAACTCTAAACGTAAAACCCCGCAACCTTACTTACTTACAAAGCGATTGAGATTTGGTACATATATCAAAAAGACCTATAGCACGCCATCAAAATGTTGCACAACACGTTTCCTCCAAGAAGCAACTCAGCACTAAAATCGCTGACCGCCACGCTCATGCAAGAAGTTATCACCATGCACGGAAAGTTTCTTAAAAATCTATCTGCTATTTGCTCCTGACGGAGTGCTCACATATGGGAAAAGCAAATTTGCCTTAAAATACAGCAACGTCAAGTGGTTTCAGTCACTTTTATTGCCACCGAGTGGTTCTTTCAACTCAAAAAAATTTTAAAGTTTTTTTCAACATAAGCGGGCGGCTCGTGTCAACCGCTAAAAATATTGTTAGCAGCCCGCTCGTTCAACCTCAGCGGCCCGCCCAAAATCCGGGCCATTAGCGGCCCGTGCCATCTCTAATTTGATAATCCCAAAATAAACCACGAAAATGTTTATGACATTTCCTTACCTTTGCTCAGGCGATTCCAGCAATGCTGAAATTTTCTTCATGGACAATTATCAACCCAGGAATAAATGTAATATTATAACCTTGGACCAGTTGAGTAACCTCGCGCGACCCTACCAACCCTGCAAAGCCCGATATTCACATAGGTCCAGATCACGGAGATCTCCAGCCTTGAAACAGTTTACAGTATAGCTACAGTAGTCTGGCTGGAAAAGGGTTTGGGAGAGGATTGGCAGCTTTCGCTTGATCGCTGCTAGTCACAAGGCAGCGAGTAAATAGCGCGAAGAATAATAACAAAGCTCACGAAGCTGACTGTTATTAGCGCAAGCTTCTTAACCCACCTGCTGGTTGTGCAGAGTGCGGGCAGCTTTACTGTGCACTCGCATTATGTCCTGTTCGCAGGACATGATCAGCTTCTCCCGTTCGATCGCATGTTGGACACGGAGCCGGACTCTCTGCTCTTCTTGAACGTTAAACATCGCAACCATCACGTCACAAAGATCAGGGGGAGGCCCTAACACGGGGACAGACAACTGGCTCTCCCTCCTCCCACTGAGCAGGTAGCCGCCGGTGAAAGTCATGTATTCCCAGTAGTATTGTGGCGCCTGGACACAGCGTGAACGTTTGTTACGCAACAGCATGATAAGAAAATGCTTTATTTCAACACAGTATGATTCAGGGGTGCAACCAACCCTCCATTCGGGGGGGCAATTTTCATGAAATTTCATTCGATGACGCCATCGTGCTTATTCAGCCGTGGTACAACTTTTTCGCAAACGGCCACACATAATAACAATGTATTTTTGCTCGCAGACACGAAGTCCATAATACAAACACATTCTACACAATGCTGGTTAATAAAAACCGAACGTTATACAACAGCGTCGGAGGCTGAATCAGCGGTCAAACGAAATTTCTGACTTACGCCATGTGCGCATGCACAGAGCAACATTCTACATATCAAATACGCTGAGAAAACTGATGATTAGGGTTCAGGGTTCGGTTTTTGGGTAAGTGTGTCTGGTTAGGATTCATGTTAGAGTTGGAAAAAGAAAAATAATTGTTGAAGTCTAAGATTAAGTTCAATATTTTTCACTAGTTTTACTTATTCCTGTAGGCTAGTCTAGCTTGTTGTAAAACCTTCCTAATTTTCGTCTTGTTTAGCAAATCCGTTCTAGCTCTATTCTTCTGGCATGTGTTTAAATTTCTGTCACAAATGAAGACCCCAGACTTGAGGGATAGCCTGTGTCAAGGGTGAGGGGATCTTTGAATGCTACCATTTCGGGCAAAACGAGTCAGGTGTCTTATGCCTTTGGCGCACAACGGATCAGGTGCGTTTGGGGCAAAACGGCTTTTTCTGGAATCCACAAGTTGTGTTAAAGTTTTCAGAAGCAAGTTTAAGGCTATGAGCTTTCAGGGCTTGCACTGGTTGCAAAAGTTAGGGTCTTGTAAAGCATCATTTGGAGCGAAAGTGGTCTAGTACAGGTAGGTGCGTTCAACACTTGACTAGCACTCATATGACACCTCACTAAACCGTTTTCCCAAACTGTGGTACTTGGATCAACCCAGAAAGACACTATCACGTGACACAGTGCTCAAACGAAATTTAAAAAGAAAAACTATCAGGTTTCGAACCGAAAATGCAGCTATACATTTTTTGAAGAAATGTACTACGTTAATAATGGTGGTCCGCTTTGCCCCTGACAAAAATAATAATCAAAAGGCCGTAGAAGAACAAGCGATTTGACGTGGCACTAACTGTTATGCCAAGATTTCTTATCAATTTGAAAGTTTCAGCAGTTTGCACGGTTCAACAGTATCCTAATGCTATAAAGTTTCATGAGGGCAAATCGAGACCTGTGTAAGAAAAAATAGTACACAAACAAGAAAACAAAATATGCCTTAGAAATACGAACATTTTAAACTACCTCCCATGTTTTGACACTTCTAGCATATTTGTGATTAAATACCAATCATTTACGAAATTTCCGATCAGATAACCTGTCTCAAGATACATCTTGTAAGGAGATAATTTACCAGTAGCACAAAGAAAAATTCCAATAAGACTTCTTAAAAATGATTAGAATATGCAATTTCATCTTTATTCTTTGAAAGTTGATGCAAATGTCAAAATTGCTATGCAATGTTTTGAAAATTTCGGGGGGTGGCCCCCCCGGTTGCGCGCCTGGTATGAGTAGATTGATATATCGCTGCGTTTTGCAAACGTCGTAATAAAAGTAGGAGAGGTCTTATGTTGGATGTCTACATCAGATGACAGCCTCAAAACAACAGGGGCTTCTTTCATTCACGTGACTAGCTCCCACAACGACGACGTAGCAAAAGGTTTTGATGATAAATAACTCCGCATCCTTCTCACTCCTGGAATCTCATTCACATTCACAGAAAATGCGATTTTGTAACATCGGCAACACTTTGGCTGAAAGATTCAAATGCTTTAAGGTTTATAACTTTTGTATGAACTTAACAATCACGTGCACACCAAAGTGAGTAACAGTGCTATTCAAATTGCGCTGAAACCAAGCTTATATTCTGGAAAAAAGAACTGATATAAAGTTATTATCAAACCTGATTGCAAAATCGGGTCACTTTTGCAAATGTTAAAACAATGAACGGCCCACACCTCATGACTCCTACGATATCTTCCATTCCCAACTGCCCAATGTGATAACTATTATGAAAACAATCAAATAAGCGCTTGTCAACATTGCTGGTTGTGGTCTGGCAAGCTATTTTCATTTTTTGAAACACCTGTGACTTCCGATGTGCTGTGTATGAGGTTCTAGACCAGCTGGTGAAGAAACAAGTGCTGCTACCTCTGCATCATATTGTGCTATTAATTTGTGCGTTATATACTAATCTCAAGTGCAAAATATACATTGTAATGTCTGAACTATGTTAAAGCAAAAATATTGGTATCGGTTATCGACAATAGGAAAAAAAGTATCGGTATCGGCCCAAAAATATCTCATCGGTCGAGCTCTAATATAAAGTAGTCATCCGGCCAAGAACAAAAGGCGTTGTGACGTCACACCTGAGGGACAACAGTTGACAATCTGCGGCGTCTCTCGTTGACCAACTTGTGGATGAAAGCTCGTTCCTCGTAGACGTTTGTCGGGTTCTTTGACGTTTGGAGCAAACGAGACATGGGGATGTAAACCGGGAGCTTCTGTCGCTTCGGATTATCAAAACATATTGTTGCTAATGACAACCTGTCAACAAAGAATATGTATCGCATGCGGTGTTATAAGAAAACATCTTTGTAAGTTTTCACTCGTTTCAGTCATTAACATTCATCCACATGCCACTTTCTTAACATGCTTCAACCGTGACGCTTACAATATTGGGCTGTGATTTCTTATTTCAAGCTCTATGCGTTTTGTGATGAAACAAACAAGCAAAACATCGCAGCCATTCAATGCAAACAAACAAGGGGGAGGAAATTATGGTCACCGTGTTCTAAACAAGTTTATTACGAAACACAGGTTGCCAGTAGCATTTGTTTTAACCTTTCTCGAACATATTCCTGCAGTATCCTCTGAGTCTCATCTTCCTGCACAGGAGGATGTTGATCTTCCTCAGCTGGATCTTCATCCTTTGTCTCTTCTGTTGAAGACTTTACTTCTTCAAGAGGACCAGCAAGATCAAGAGCAGGTTGAGAGTCAGGAGGGTTTTCTTTGCCATCAACTTGATCAGGCGCAACATCGTCTGGTTGATTCAATGGCTTCGCAGGATCAGATTGACTCACAGTGGATTGCGAAGGGTCCTCTGGAATGTTTAAGGATTCTTGTTGACCATCACTCGCTTCAGGAGGAGCAATAACATCCTGTGCAACATCCAACGAGTCCTTCTGTGAAGTGGAAGGACTCGCCAGCAATGATTCCTTGTCTGATGACGCAACAGCAGGGGGTGACGTCACCGATACGTCAGCATGTTTGAAAGCCTTCTTCTCATCGATTTTGGTGCCAGGATTAGATTTACTCCTTTTTTGCATCAACTTCTTCCTTTTGAGAATCATTTGCTTTTCCAAATGTCTTTGTCGAGACATGGACTCAATATCTCCCATAAAACCAGAAGTTGCGTCACTTAACAAAGACACTTTCTTCTGTTCCGTCTTCACCTCTTTCCTGGCTGGAGTTTTGGTTGCAGGCTTCTTCAAATCGGAATTAGGAGTCTTGAGTTTTGTTGCTGAACGTAAAGGCTCTGAAACTGTTTTGGCAGCCTTCTCTTTTGGCTCCGATCTGATGACTTTCTTCACCGCTCTGCTTTCTGACCAATCACTTTTCGTCTTATCCACTCTGGGAGGAGCCTCTTCTATGACGTCAAGCGACAGCGAACGAGCAGATGACTTCACTTTGTGTTGATCGACGTCACCAGCTTTCGTTTTTTTCTTCTTTGTCTCAGAAGTAACATTACCGGGCAGTTTCCCGGATGAACTTATCCTCACAGGTTTCAGGGCTGGCATCAATTCTTTAGTTGTTGATTTTGCATCAGCGGGAGTGAGAACAGTTTTGCTCAAGCCAGGCGTTCGAGGAAAAGGACATGTTTGCGTTGAGGGGGTGGAGGGAGCGGTTGAGGGGGTGGGAGAAGCGGTTGAGGGGGTGGAAGGAGCGGTTGATGATTGAGACGCAGTAGAAACAGCAGTGGAAAACGTGCATGACGACAAAGAGGAACTCGAAGTTGGTGCAGGTGTCGGGAGGCCAGGTGGGGGGGCAGGTTTGGTCAAAACTTCTGTCGTTTTGAAGGGTTTCAATTCCTGGTCTTCTTTTGATGGGGTTTTAAACAGTTGATCAAAGAGGATTTCGGAAGTTTGCAGTTTTGTCGGAGACGAGTGAGTCGGTCTGATCAGGACTACCTTCCTGTCCGGACTTTTCTTCCGAAACAAGCTTTGTCTGTTGCCCGCATCAGCATCTCTACTGTTTTTCCTCATCCTCGCTTCGTAGCTCTTGCTCTGAGACAACTTCTTTGTTGGACTCTTTAAACTTTCTAGTCTCGACCGGTTTTCAGGCTTCAAGCTGATCGTTTCACTGTCACTCGAGAAATCATCGGCGCTGGGCGAAAAGTCATACACATCAGCTGCTTTTTGTGAGATCACAGTTGATAACATTCGATCGCTGGATGGTTTGCGGGATTTAGCGACTTCAGAGAGAGGAAGCTCTTCTTCGCTACTCCCCAGGTCTTCTTGCATCAAAGAAGAAGTGGGTGGTTTGAGTGGTTTCGGTCTGCAACAAATGAACAGAATAGTCACGAGATGAGCGTAGTAGTCACGAGATGAGCGCAGCAGTCACGAGATGAGCGCAGCAGTTACGAGATGAGCGCAGCAGTTACGAGATGAGCGCAGCAGTCACGAGATGAGCGCAGCAGTCACGAGATAAGCGTAGTAGTCACGAGATGAGCGCAGTAGTCAAGAGATGAGCGCAGTAGTCACGAGATGAATTCAGACAAACTCACCTAAAATCTTAATGACATATAAGACAGCGAATCTAAACCAACCTTCATTACACCCATATTTATAGTAAAAAAATTTGCGAAGTTGGTGAAAACCAGTAATTGTGGGACAGGTAGGTTATGCCTAACTGTGGTTAGCTTGAGAGTATCGATACGTTGTGTGACAAACAAACAGTTTACTTACAATTCATGTCGTGCCATTTTGCATTTAGTTCGTGGTTACAGTTTGTCAATTTGAAATGCAGAATGTAAAATTATTTTTGTGCAAGGTTTGCACTCCCCACGATTCTTGATGCAAATCGCAAACCGGGTGAAATTCCAGCACTTTCCGCAGCCGAAGTTTTTTCGCAATTGCGTCTATTCACTTCTGATGAAGGAATCCAACCAAACTGGGGAGGGAGGGGTATCCCATCCCGTACTGAACGTGGACGGCCGAATTACGTGATATTCATCCGCGCAGTCATCTACTTAACTCTAACGATATTCATCCGCACACTTACCTGCTTAAACCCCACGACGGTTTCATCGAGCGACTCAGCGCACTTCCATCTACATCACAGTGACTTAAAAACCCAGACTTTTGTTTTGGCATTGTGACGTCACAGCTGGTGTGGAGAGGTTTCACATCAAGGTCAGAAGTTTTTTTTCGATTGACTAATGGAACGTTGTCAGCGTCGTCGGAGTCAGAAGACAAAAAATCTTTTTTGCGCTTTTTTCCACCAACTTCGTCATCTTTGAAAAGTTCCCGACTCGCGCTCGACAAGGAATATTTTGACTTCTTTTCCTGTTTTTCCGCCTGGTTTCTGTTGAATGGCACAAAACTGAACGATAGATTTCACCATCGCCTCATCGTTGACATCATTAGTTTCAGCAAACAAGAAATTTTGGTGACATGACTATTTAAGTCGATGCTAATCGCTATTACTTTAACAAGGTACAAGGGAAACATTTAACGGAATATAAACCTGGGATTGATGGATCGAATACACCACATTTTCATTCTCAGACCGAGCATTAAACTCCTGCCAGTAACAACAACAGATAATTAACTCTGCTGACCTGTCTTTCCAACTATTTTCCACCAGTCCAAGGAATCCTGTATCATCATCCACAGCAGCAGCAGCGACAGCGTTGTCGTCTTCACTGTCATCACTGACCAGTACCTCACTCTTCATCAGTTCTGTTATCGCTTCGTTCTCACTGAGGTCGAGAGGTCGCTCGCCGTGTTTGTTTGCTAACAAAGGGTTCGCCCCGTGCTTCAGAAGAAGCTGCACCAGCTGCCAAACAATAACTTTTACTTCGTTTGCAATCAAGACATGCATGAGTGAGCAGAAGTAAAAGTCTATCACCAGCCAATCATAGGCATGAAGGAACCCAGGCACTGACAATAACTTTGATTGAATCTTAGTGCCCGTTTCACGCACGACACTTATCTATTCTCAATGCAAGAGTCAAAGCAGGATGATCCAGAGTGGATGGTTTCGTTCACACAGGTCCGAGGGTGGTGGGTTCGATTCCGAATCAGTCGTGCAACTCACAAAGTTAGTTAAAGGTCAAAAACTGCTTAAATGTGACGTCAACAATCAATGTTCGCTAATAGAATTAAAATTCATTTCGAATCGATCTTTTCAGTAAAAAACATAGATACGTAACAAATGCGCAAACTTTACACTTATCCACACAGTATTGAAACAGTAAATGCGCCCCCCCGACCAATTGTGTTCACTTCACCAAATAACAGAGATTGGTTTACTGCATAGATTATAATGGACACGATTCAATTTGAAACACTAATCATTGGGGTAATGGTTTACATCAAAACGGTCATACACAAAATGCAGCTTTTGGGACAATGGCTAAGCCGAAAATCATTTGCGAATCACATACTATTTGATCCTGAATGGTTAATTCCCCGACACAAAAAGCTGTTAAATTCTAAGTGTGGACATTCTCAGACCACGATAATCACCAACTGAGGTCGTCATGTGTCGCAGTGAACCAATGTCATGGTCCCGTATTTTTAATACAATACGGTTATCATAAAAAATAGGGCAAGCACACATCACGGTGAGATGTCTGAGAACTCATCATGGTGATCATATATCACGAACAGTGAGAACTCATCACATTGATCATACATCATGAATGGTGAGAACGCATCATGGTGATCACACATCATGAACGGTGAGAACGCATCATGGTGATCATACATCATGATCGGTGAGAACGCATCATGGTGATCACACATCATGAACGGTGAGAACGCATGATTGTGATCATACATCATGAACGGTGAGAACACATAATGGTGATCATACACCATGGAAATATCACGAATGTGAGCACGATACTGCAATCTAAGGAATTTTACTTACATCGTGATGATTGCTGCTCACAGCATCATGCAATGGATAATCATTCTCGAAACCTTTCGAATTAACATTGGCTCCGCTCTCAAGAAGATATTTCGCAATGTTGTGGTAACCATGGTTGCAAGCTTCATGTAGAGGTGTCCATCCTGCAGTGCATCATCAACAACAGACGTTGTTAAAAAACAAACAAGGAAAACACGTTCAAGCGAATCATAACAATCATGCAACGGAGATATACCCCGCGATTTTTGCTTTAGGCTTTTCCTGGCAACAATCACAAACCTTACTGGAGTCAACAGCTTCGTTCATTTGAGACCTGTAGTGACGACTTGAATGTAGTGTTTATATCTAAACGGATAAGTGGAAGAAGGTACTGAAATTAAGTGGAAGGTCACTAGTTTAATCCGGCCACCTCCATATCAGGGACAATAGTGGATTTAAAACGTGGACTACTGTCATGAAAGAAGCATGACACAGCATGCGACCATCGACCTGCATAATCTTGCACATTTATGTCTGCTCCATGATTGACCAGGTCGATAATGGCAGGCATGTCTCCGCGAATCGTCGCAAGGTGCAGAGGAGTCTCGCCACGCTCGTTCCTTTTGTTAATCTTATCCTTCCTTCCACTGCTCCCTGGTGCTTTACGCACGGAAGGTGGTGGGGTGCATTCCTTTTCTGTAATAAATAGCCACAAACTACAACTTAAATTCCTTCACATCGCCAGAGCAACCCATTCGGCACACTTTCGTCAGGGTTACATACTACACCAAGTTTCACCATGACTGACAGGTACACAGCAGTTGCAATTTATATCCATTGTTGATAAATTCATGACAAGCAACGGTATACAACAGGGTCTCCAAACTTTTTTGATAGAGGGCCACAAAAACTATTGCACAACAGTTCCAGGGCAGGACATGTTACGTCAATGCGATTCTTTAGGGATATGTTGCAAATGTTTCATAAATATTTTATTTTTTCATTATTGACAAAATGGCTTCAAGGTCCGGATGCAGTGACTTCGTGGGCCGGATTTGGCCCGCAGGTCATATTTTGGAGACCCAGGTATACACAAATTAAATACAGCCACAGACTTGTACACATTTGTAAATTTCGTAATTCATATACATTTTCTGATACCTGGCAAAAGGTTAATTAACATGCATTGAGCTACATGCCCAACAAAATCACTCTTCCATGAACCACAACTTCGAAAAACCTTTCACAGAATTTGGACATATAGCATACCATTGTTTTCTTCTGCTGTCATCTGCATAAGAAGCGCGAGCTGTTGGCGTTCGGACAGTGGGAAGTGCTTTCTGGGAACATGCCCCGCATCTTTCTTCTTCCTCTTTCTTTCACCTGTGATGACACACACTTATGTCACATAATGGATCATGAATCAATTTCTTATTAGTAGATCTTGCCTGAAACAAATGTGCTCAGAGTTTCAGAGAGGTCGTTTTCTGTGGAATTTGGGGCAACATGGAAGTTTATGAATTCTAACCAAAATTTAACAACATGCTTCATTTTTCTTACATTGCAAATGCAGATACGTACCAGACATCGGGCGATCACATCACAAATGTAATCGATTACGGTTACTTGCCACCTGCTCGATTACGATTACAAATAAACAAAATCACAATGTAACTGATTACAAATCGATTACGATAACATTGAAAGTAATCACAATTACAATTGCAATTGTGATTACATTTGTCTTGATACATCTTCAGAACAAAAACAAAACCCATCTGCATGGTTTGATGTGAGCATATTTTCAGAAAACATACGACATGAATGAATGCAATTAACAAAATCACTAATCTGTGAGGATTAAGCACCAGAAAAAATCACATTAATGTTTTGTCTCAGTAGCAATTCTCATAACATGCAAAAACACAATGACCCAAAAGCAGGTTGCAATCATCTGACTCCAAGCTACAAACCCAATAAGGCCATCAAATCTACCAAACTAAAACAAATTATGCTCACCATTATCAATCCTTATTCATGATTCACTGTTTATTTTGTGCAAGTTATCAATCATATGGCTCATTACATGATATATAAAGGCACAAAATGCGCCTACAGTATATATGTCCTAAAAACTACCAAAATACTTGTATCTATTAAAAATAAAAACATGGCTAAAAATTAGAAATGCACCAATTTTCATTGATTCTTGATGCAACATTTCTCAATCATTTTGTGTCACTGTCACTAAAACAACTTCCCCTTGCACCATGCACAGAACAGAAACATAAATCACGTACTTTAAGTGGCACTGCAATACTATTTATCAACATACCAAGCATCATTGTGATTAATCTGTGATAACCCAATGTGCCATATGCAACATAAATAGTCAAACTGCTAAAACACGATTGGCACACAAACCTGAAACAGGAGGCTATCCAAAATGTGCAGGAGTTAATAAACGTTCTGTATGCTAGGACAGGGGTGGGCAAATAGTGGCCCGCGGGCCAAATGTGGCCCGCCACAGCATTTTCAGTGGCCCGCAGAAGCATTCAGTAAAATTTTCAAATCTGGAATTTCCTCAAACTTCTCATAGTAAATATTAGTGTTGAGGCTATAAATCAAGATTTGCTTCTACTCTCATAAGAAGGTACAGCCCTCCGCTAAACGCGGCCTTCTCAAAGTGGCCCCCAAGCAAAAATAATTGCCCCCCCCTGTGCTAGGATATATAGAGTCATTGTTCATATTTTGAATACTTATACACAAGAATTAATTGAAACTTGATAGTTTACCATAGATGCCTGACATGATGCAAAATTGTATCTGCAAACAGCTAGACAGCAGTTGCATTAAGTTAGAAGAGCTTTAATTAAAAATTGAAGATCAACTTTGGCAAGAAGTTTCATGCAAAACAGGGCTGCGCATAACATGGCTGAGCAAAACAAGGCTGAGCAAAACAAGGCTGAGAAAAACAAGGCTGAGAAAAACAAGGCTGAGCAAAACAAGGCTGAGAAAAACAAGGCTGAGCAAAACAAGGCTGAGCATTAACTATACAGAATCAGGAATGACTTGCATTTTATATGTCAAAGTAAAAAAGTCATTCCCTGAAACAATCACATTACAAAAAATGCTCGGCCCTCAAACTGTTGTGTATTAGCTTATGTGGACCTCAGATTTTAAAAAATTTGGAGACCCCTGCACTAGATGGAAATATTTTGCTCAAGTTTTCTTTGGAAATTAGGTTAGAATCCAAGCCTTTTGAGACTTTGACTGACTTTCTAAGAGTCTTGGTTCAAAAGTTATGGCCTAAAAACAACAAATTAATTGATCCACTAATTAGAAAATTAATGAATTTGTTATTTTTAGGCCATAACTCTGAACCAGAAATGCTAGAAAGTCGATCAAAGGCTCAAAAGACTCAGATTCGAGCTTAGTTTCCAATAACAGCAAAATACTTCCATATTGCGTGTGGGTCCAGGGCCAGGTAACCTGAGGCAAAATGGCCAAAAACCTACCACCCTTATGATGTAACTCACAAAAAATCCGACACCCAAAGCCAAAAAATGTTTTTCATTGCAGAATCGAAGACTTGCCAAGTCTTTTGAAGGTTTGAACCAACTCTCCAACACAATCAACTGGCGAGTTATGGAGTTGCAAAGTGGCACAAAAATAGCAGCTAATCTGGAATTTTTAGGCACAATATAATTAATGGTGTGACAGCTAGTTTCAGAAATTGTCAGCGCATTACCTGAGGAAAATACCAGTCAAGCATTGCTTTTCAAAAACAGCTTTGGAATGAGCAGTTACGACGTTGTCTGCTGTGCAAGAAGATTTGAACTTCTATCTCATAATTCACTTTAACATCACGATGCAAAATCATCAGAGCAACTACACTAAAAGTATTCTCCTATACAGTGATTTTGCAATATATTTTTAACAATCACTATAGAAAATACTCAACATACGTAAGTTGTGTGGCTAACTGTCAGCATGAATTTTACAAGTGTATGTATGTTTGCATGAACAGAGATCTTGTTGCTGTATGGCTGACATTTGCTGATTTTTCGACAGGCTATGTATAATTTCAGCAACACGTCTGCAGGAATAAAAAATGATTGTGATAAACAAGTAATAACCTGTATTTCCTTGTGTGTTTTGACGATGCAACCAGTACCACTTTTCCAAAGAGTTTTATTGCTAGCCTAGTGTGACTGTCTCTTATCAAGAGACACTTTTCCATGAGTCCATGACACAACTGCTTTTGCGAGTCTGGATGTGGCACTGCAGCAATGAACATTATTTCCTACAGCACCAGGAGCGCATCCAGGAGGTCTGTTTAGCTGTCATGACAGTCTCCTATGTATCACAGGTACGCTACTCAGCATTAAAGTCGATGATAAAATAGCAAATGCTGTCACTGCAGGTCTCTAATGCGTGTTGTTTCGAACAGGCAACAGCCTACATTTCCCTTCTAACGTTGCATAGTTCAAGTACTAGTATGCAGACATGGGGCGATTACATGACAAATGTAATTGATTACGATTATATGCCACCTGCTCAACTACGATTACGAATAAACAAAATCACAATGTAATCGATTATGATTACTTTGAAAGTAATAACGAATCCAATCATGATTTCATTTGTCTTGAAACATCTTCAGAACGAAAGAAAAACCCATTTGCATTGTTTGATGTAAGTATATTTCAGACAGCATATGATATGAATGAATGCAACAAATGAATTTACTATTCTGTAAGGATCGAGCGCCAGAAACAGAAAAAAACAGAGAGATGTTCATGCAGTCAACAAACCAGTGGCATAGCTAGAGCTTTCAGCTAGAGGAGAAATGTAGCTGAAGGAGGACCACTAGCCTCTATAATGGACCTATACTAGTCAACATTGAGAAAAAAACTTGAGAAATCATGGTGAATCCGTGTGTAGATGGCTATACTAAAACCCCAAATTAAGGAAAAAATTCTGAAAAATGCAAAAAGACAACACCCTACTAAACACCTAGATCAAAAGGATACCAAAACCAAAAAAAGTAAGCTAAGTGGGGGCTTGTTTTTTACATTTAGCTGGGGAGTCAAATCGCCCCTCTTTCCTCCCGTCAGATACTCCACAGCAACAAACACTTTAACATATTGACTAAACAAAAATAATCACTGTTTAAAAGTCGTTGTTACAGTTGATAAACATCAACGCTTTAAATCTTTTATTAGGCAAATGACATCTACCAGGCTTGAACATTTGTCCAGTAAACCTGAAAAATCGTTTGTTAGTAATTTCAAAATTGCTGACTATTTCTTCTGACTACAGGTTACGTTCATCTGTAAGATGTTGCGATCGGAAATCCTGAGCGGCATATGCGCAAAGCTTCACACTGTGGCAGCAAGCAACAATAGAGTTCACATGCCATGATCACTCTCCACGTACACCGGTTGTCATGTTCAATCGTTCACAAGTTAATATCGGCAGAGCTTCCACGCCACGATCACTCTTTTATTGCTTGTTCGCGCCACATATATGTATGGTGTTGTTCTTCACACACATCCCATTCGTGGTGAATCACACAATCAACGCAACACCACCAGAGAGGTTGCAACACCAACATAACAGTGTGCAGCTTTTAATCTGAAATGAACAGTGATGCCAATATAGCTGCGCATCTGTCTATTGGACCAATCAAGTCAATGGTCTAAAAACCTCACTGGTTTCGCTGAGTTTTTTTTTCTTCCTGTAACTGGTGAATCACGGTTGACATGCTAGTTATCAGTGTTGTGGAAAGGGATTTTCGACTTGGATTTAAGTACCTTATTCCTCTGAAAAAACTTTATTCACTGGATATAAATTACTGCACTAATTATTAACATAGCTCACTCAAACACTTTAAGTTCACCCTGAATATATATAATTAAAATGAACACCTATCCTCGTAATGTCCTGCTATTCTGTTGCCGAAGTGTCAACGCGTTCTTACGAGAAGCAATTTTTGTTGCTATGTCTCACTAGAATGACTCACTACTAGAGCTCAACCGTTAAGTTTTTTTTGGGCCGATATCAATGTTTTTCAATTTGCATTGCCGATATCTGATATTTTTGTATTGCTCAAGCAATATCTATTTTGCCTCATGAGGAAAAATAACCACTCCTGGAGCTTTTTTGCCTTCAGCCAAACATTTTCAAACTACAGCTGAAAGACATTACCAGTGCACATTTTTCTTCAGGCCACAGAAACAAATAAAATAATTTCACAAGTTACAATTATTTTATGAGGCAAGATATACACTCTTGTTTTGCCTTGTGAGGCAAAATATACACTCCTGGAGCTATTTTGTCACCAGCCGAACATGATTGGCTGAACTGGTCACATGACAAGTTTGGACAGCTTGACTGTCTCAGTTGACTGTGACATCTGTAAATGGGTCAGTCTGATAGACAAGACAAGTAATGTTATGCTTTCAGTGCTGGCAAGTTGTTATCAGCTTCTTCCTTGCATTGTGTGAACTGTAAGCTAAACCTAAACCCTTGTTTCTTTACGCATGGTACTCATCACGTGACCATTTCAACCAGCTGTGTTTGACTAAAAGGATGGTTTAATCCGTTGTCCCTACAACCATTTCTACGACTCAAGTAGTCTAACTCAAAAAATGCACAAACAGCAAACATGTGTTGCGTTTAAGTGGGTTTACTCCTTGTGTAGATATCTGTGCCTACGCTGAGATGTCGTAAGTAAAAAAATGCACGACGCATTAAAACCATCACTTCACTGCGATGAAGAACCGTGCAACATCCAATTCTGCACAAACATGTGCCCTGCTTGCTGTGACGTAGGCACTTTTTTGATGCACGATAAACGCAAGACTGTCTAGCGTAGAGAGACCTTGGTAGAACAACCAACCAACACAAAAGCACGTAACCTAGTTTGATCGCAGGCAATCTTCTGCTTATCGCGTCAAAACCTATGAGCGAATGTTACGTCATACAGCGTTTTGTCGGGACTGTTGCACAACGGTAGTATGCGTTAAGGCTCTGTGCACTAGGAACAGGACAGAGCATTTGCATTAATCAATCAGGGTCAGAGACGAAGTAGCAACTTGGGCTTCCGAACGCTCCATTCAGAGCAACAGCGCAACACTTTCATGAGCAAATGGTGCTGATACGATACATCGGCAACATCATCATATCGGCTGATAGATATCGGTGTGCCGATACATCGGTTGAGCTCTACTCACTACATTACTTCTGGCGGTCAGCAGAGAGGGTAGCTGGAACAAAGCCGGAATTAACTTTAAACACTGCACTTTCCCTGGACTATCTGGATTTAAACCACATAGATGGGTAAATAGCCTCCCCTGAAACATAACCGTAGCAAAGTATGACGAAGGAGGAAACCCAGCCACCACAACCGCAGTTCATCGCACAGTGATGTTGGGTGAAGATTTCCAAGTTTAATCGTGAAAGCAATCGTCGATTACAATTGAATTGGTAATGTAATCGATTACGATTACTCAAAAAACTGACGATTATAATCAATTACAATTGACGATCACCCTATGTCTGCTATTACGAAACAACAACGTCCCTGTCTTTGTGCCTTGTGTCAATGGTGCCTGTGCAATGAAATGAAATAATTCACATTTTCAACACTTTAAATTGATATTGCGTCGAAAGCGCATGTTTCGGAATTTCCTCGTCTGGCAGTGCCAACTCTAATGCAAGCAACGTTGTCAGAAACTCGTACACTGCCATGCACACGCAGAGCTGTTTCGTAATGTTTCGCTTCATGGCAAGAGGACACAATGTGCAATTGTGATCGTTTTGTTTTGTGGTTTCGGCCTAAATTTTATTTACTGTTGACACCTGCTAGGTTACCAGTAAATCAAATTAAGTTTAGGCCATCCTCAGCATCATGCTGAGTAATGCGGGTTCGTTTCAACTTTAGCTATATTTTTAACACGTTCCATTCTGGGTTGGTGAATTGGTTTTGCTGATTTGCAAACGTTCCCTACCGGTATCCTTTTTCGGCAATTGTCTTCAGAAGTTTTGCAACTTCACAGGACACCTTTGAAAAGTCACCTAAGCGCAAAAATTCGCACCACCGTTGTCTGAGGCACGTGTGAGCGCAAGAGTCAGTCTTGCGCTTGTCGCAGATCAAATGTTGGCTTACGCTGTATTCATTGCGATTCATGATACATGCAAAAACCAAACCTAACAATGGGCTCAGTGGAGTTGCGTTTTCGTGAGCTGTTTTCTTTCTGTTTGTGGCCTCCCAACCACATTAATTTTGCCAGATTTCATGTGCAAATAATCAACAAGTTCAAAATCTAAAGTAATTGGTGCATTGTTCTTTGCTTGGAAAGTTTCCAACCCATCAACACCTTGGTTTATGCTGTATTCACTGCGTTTTTTGTTCCTTTCAGAATTCAAACCTACCAATGTTCTCGATGGAGGTGCCTTTTCACGAGATATTTTTTCTTTCAAGTTTGTAGCCTATCAATCACTTTAACGTTGCCAAATTTCGTGCGCAAACAAGCAACAATTTGAAAAATTACAAACATTCATGTACTCTTTATTTCTTGGAAAGATATAAACACATCAATGCCTTGGCTGATGCTGTGGTTACTGCAAAAGTTTGTTCCTTGCGTAAACCAAACCTACCAATGTTGTAAATGAAGCTGCCTTTTTGCATGATGCTTTTTCTTTCCTATTTGTATCCTACCAACCACTTCAACGTTTCCAAATTTCATCTGCAAATAAGTACAACGTTGAAAAACAAAGACACTGGTTCAATGTTCATAGCTTGAAAAGTTTTAAAACCATGAGGGCCATTCCGTGTCAATTCTCAGGAAGTGGTCAAGGCACCCTCTCCAATTTTCCTGAAATTTTACTCAAATTGTCATTGCCCCATATGATGAACGTCTGCAAAATTTGAAAGAAATCTGTCAAGAAATGGCAGGATTAGAAAGTTTGTTGGTTGGGGGGCATAGCTGGGGGAACGCAAATTATTCATATTTGGCCGTGTTTAAAGCCTTATTACTGCCAAACTACATTAGTGAACAACCACAATATTTCAGGGATGCTAGTAACTTTGCAAAATATTAACAAAATAACATCATCTATATTGTGACTTTCAAAGGTCATGGTCCGCCAAAGTTGACTGTTTCTAGCTCTTGCTGCAAATTTTCGAGAATTTTCAAACTTCGCTACGGTTTTATTTCTTGATAGTTTTCGCTCATATTTGGAAGAATTGTTGCTGATAATGATAAAATTATCTTTAATCTTAGAAAATTTCGTTGCTCAAAATATGCTCGGTGAAAAAACTTTTCTTGCAATACCTTCCTGGTGGACGTATAGCAGTTTGCGAGTTATCGCAAAAATGGTGCAGTAATATCAATATATCGGCATCTGCGGTCCCTAAAGGGTTTCTTGCGAAAGTAAAAATGCCAATGATCTCAGTGGAGCCGCCCCTTTGCAAGATGTTCGTTCCATGGCCAAATTTCTTGCGTACACAAGCAACAAGTTGAAGCAAGTAAAAACATTCGTGCAATATTCACTGCTTGAAAAGTTACCCTGGAATGCTAATGTTGTTGGTATGTCACACGAACACTGACCCCATGCGAATTTCACTCATTTTCAAAAAAACAATCTTGGTTATTTTTGGCCAAGGTTACTAAAGGTGAAAGTTTTTTATTTTTAGCCTTTTCAGTGAAGGATACCAACGGTGAAAGTTTTTGTGTTTTCTTGATCATTTTTGGCCAAGGTTATCAAAGGTGAAAGTTTTTTATTTTGAGCATTTTTGGCCAAGGATACCAATGGTAAACGTTTTTGTTTTTCTTGGTCATTTTTGGCCAAGGTTACCAACGATAAAAGTTTTTATTTTTGAGCATTTTTGGCCAAGGATGCCAATGGTGAAAGTTTTGTTTTTTCTTTGTCATTTTTGGCCAAGGATACAAACGGTAAAAGTTTTTGTTTTTTCTTGGTCATTTTTGGTCAAGGTTACCAAAGGTAAAAGTTTTTTATTTTGAGCATTTTTGGCCAAGGACACCAATGGTGACAGTTTTGTTTTTTCTTGGTCATTTTTGGCCCCAAGGTTGCCAACGGTGAAAGCTTTTGATTTATGAGCCTTTTTGGCCAAGGACGCAAATGGTGAAAGTTTTTGTATTTTTGGCCAAGGATACCAACGGTGAAAGTTTTTGTTTTTTCATGGACATTTTTGGCCAAGGTTACTTTTATTGGCCACTTCGGCTATGAATACCAATGATGAAAGTTATGTTTGTGATTTGAGATTTTGACCAACCTCTGTCATCCAGCTTTGCCAAACACGAGTTCGCATTTTCTGGAGGCAATCTCTGGCACCCCACTGTGCAAGCAGGAGTTCGCGCACCGGGAGGCAACTGTTGGCATGGGATTGCAAGTACGAATATACTCGTACACTGGTAGGCAAGCGTTGGCATGCAAGTACGAGTATCTTGTACCCCAGAATGGAACGCATTAACACTTTAGATTGCGATTTAATTCCAGAGTTCAGTTGTCGGCTGAAACCGGACTATTTTTCAAAGCTGGTGGACTCTGAAATGTCAGTCAGGATTAATTCGGATTAACACAGAATGACGTCCGCGCGAACAAGGTCGCAACACCTCCATCACACGCGCGAGAGTTTTCGCTCTTGCACCGGCCACATCCATGTGTGCATTACTGGTGCGCTTGGCTGCGTGCCTTCTAGACTAACATCCAGCAAAGTGTGCAGTAATGCTTCTATTACAAAGCGATCAGTAACATTCATAATTGTTCCAAAAAATTTAAGGTTGTGGGATACAAGGTAACTTCACAAAAATGTAACACGAATGCCATTCAACTCAGAATCAAAGTAAATGTTGCTCAGTACTGGTGGTGCTCCATGCGCTGTTGTCACAAATTTAGCAACCACGGACCTTATTGGTCATATAACTGGCACAATAGTCAGTAAGAATTATTGTGAAGTGTGCTCTTGCTCAGCCATAGCTTAGCCTACGCATTGCACCTTTTTTGACATGAAACATGCACAGTCGAAACATTTCAGAAGATCTACCCACAATTGCAAACATATGAAAATCTTCCAATACAGCGTTTGCAACCAAAAACGATTACTTATTTTTACAATTCTTGCCGGTGAAATTGAAATCCAATGCACTTTAGGCAACAAGCATTAGTAAGAAAAGTGAAATCTGCTTTGCTTTTGGGTTAGCCTACGTGTTGCACTCTCGTATATGAAATGTGCAAAGTCGAAATACAATGTTTGAAAAGAACCACTCAGAATCGCAAGAAGAATTATATGAATGTAAAACATATTTTCTTGTGTGATTTCCGGTAGTTTGCACATCAAATCCAGTTGGTTTTTAGCAGACAAGGATCAGTAGGAAATATCGAAGAATTTGCCATGTCAGCACACACCCCACACAACGTTCACGAGCATAGAAATATCTGCAAAATAGTCAATGTAATGTGCACAATGGATAAATATTGCTTCTTTTTGTATTTCTTGGTCCTTGCTCTTGAATTACAACACATATTGGCGTTATCAGTAAGGAAAATGGTCACACGAGCACTGCTATAGGTTAGCCTGCGCATATTCACACGAAGCATGCAAAGTCAAAATTCAGTAGCCCATTTCAAATAGCCCACTAGACTTGGACAAAAAATGCGTGAAGATAAAAGCATTTATTTAAATTTTCGAATATCATGTGTTTTAAACTCTAATTCCAACATGTTTCGAAGACTGGAAACGCGAAGTTTGCTTTGCAGTAGAGTAACCTGCATTGACTGAAACCAGAGCTGTTGCTTCTGCGTTGTCTCACGACTAGGATTTTTTTATTCAGAACCTTATTTTTTTACTGTGGGCCCTTTCTGAAAAGCTAAGGTGTGTGATCAACATATGATGTTGTTACGTGTTCGGTGCAACCAAGTAGGTTTATACGTTTTGACGACTCAAAAGTATTGTGAAAAAACTTCACTAAAATGATTTGTTCTGCATAAAAATAAATCAGAGCACCAAGCAAATGCAATTTGATGCAACCACAACAGACCAACATGAACCAGATCAACTATAAGAAAGATCACTTCGACGAAATAAACAAAACTCAATGCCGAAAAATATGAATGTCCTTCGATTGCACTAACTGCAACTGCACTGATTTGAAAATGAAAAACACATGTTTCGTTTTTATAACTTGTATTTATTTGCAGTTCAACTTCATGCATTGCTTGCACATGAAAAAGTCCATTCAAATCCAAAGAGATCTTGGTAAAATACACATACAGAAAAGCAAATGGAAACAAACTGTGCAGTTCATCAAAAAAGAGTAGGATAACATTATTTGGAGTTCAATTTGGTCTTCCCAACTCGGGAAAACTTTCAGAAATATTGCAAGAAAAACAAAAATGACATACAGTTTGTTGAATGTCTACTAACGCTTTATGAAAATTTTCACTGGATATTTATTGGGTGATTAGCGAGCTATCTAATTTGAGTTTCAACTTGTAGTAAGCAGTGCGTAGCTGCCATTTGAACTATGCTTTGGCGTATTAGTATGCAAAAAGTTAGGCGAACAGTAACATTTCGCGTTACTGTTCTTCATCAGCATGGCAAAACATAGATGCAAAATTCTTCATTGAGTAGCAAGATCTAATTTGTCAAACACGATTCTCAAACAAGTAAATCACTACATTTTCAGCCCAGGTATACACCACCAAGGCAAACGCTTGCATGTAAATTATGGTCTTGCCCTCGATAGGAATGAAAACAGGGAAATTTCTATATTTGTTCTGCATATTCAATATGCATTACAAATTTACTTCAGTGTAACCAGCAACATTTTGTGTTCATAATCTGTGCTTTGAAACTTGCACTTCGATTTCAAAGGGTTTGATATGACAAGCATAAACGCAAAGCATATTCTATGTGTTGGCCTTGAGACATGCCACAGTATCTGCATACAGGTAGCTGTTAGGCAATATGATGATGTAGGCTTGACAGGCGTGCATGAGACTAACTTTCTAAAAGTATCACTTATCAAAAATAGGAAAATTTCAATACCGAAAATGTATGAATGTACTGTGTAGTGTGATTGCAATGAATGGTGACGAGCAGAGAAACAAGTTTGGCCACATGACTTTTTGCTGGATTTTCGCTGTGTGGTTATCTGTAGACACTTTTTTGTGCAGTCCCAATTGTTCCTTAGGATGAACAAAGCACGACGTCCTTGCAACAAAGGTTGACCCTAATTTCGCACCAGGGACAACTTTAGAAGCCGCCGCTGTCTCGTTTTCTGCACTGGTGCTGTTAGCCCCATCAGTAAGAAGCATTCGATCTGCGCCTATACCCTACAAAACGTTTACAAACATCATGAAAAGTAGAAAAATTCTTATAGATGCACCTGAAATTGCAAACGTGTGTTTGAACATATGCTTTCTTGCGACTTCTGCTTGTTGCACGTCAATTTCAACTAGTTTTAGTAGAAAAGCATCAGTACGAAATATCGACAAGCTTGTTGTCTGCACGCACATCTTGTGAACTTTCAGAAGTATTTTGAAAAGTGCAAACATTTGAAAAACAATCAAAGGAAAAGTTTGCATGTAAAAGTGTTTATTGTTTTTACAACTCTTGCCTTTGCGCTTGAATTCCAATGCACTTTAAGCGACAAGCATCAGCAACAAAAATTGGCATGTATGCTTTGCTAGGCTAGCTTACATATTGCACTCTTTTTCACATGAACCATGCAAAGTCGAAATGTAGTATTCGAAAATAATCCCCAAGAATTGTGAAAATCTGTGTGAATATAAAACATATTTTACTTGTGTAAGTAACTGTTGCTTGTTTGCACACCAACTCCAGCTAGTTTTATTAGACAAGCATTAGTAGGAAATATTGATATGCTTGCTGTGTGCGTATTTGACGATTGAAAACTGGCATCTGGCTTTTGTATAACTATGATTTATGAATCGACTGGAAACCAGCATCTGTATATCGATGATTTGTGAATCGTTTTTTTCCCGTGGATAGTCATTCATTTATAGAAGAAAATTTTGAAAAGAAACTACTCAATATTTTTAGGTTGGGTACTTTGCTGGAAGACTGTCTGAACAAAAATAAACTCACTGCACCAGTAGAGAAAGGCAGACAGGCTGGCAGGTGCGAAAGCTGGGAGGCTGCCACGACCTTGGTCGCAGGGATGTCCCGCTGAGTTAATCCAGCTTTAATCCTGATTGATGCCCTTGTAGAAAAAACGTCCCAGGACGCCTCCGTACTGGTGGGATCGATTTCTGCTTACGTCCCTGGACGTCATCGGAATCAAAAGTGTTAAGAGGAATTTCTCATAATGAAAGGCGTGACAGCTAGCCTCTGAAATTGTGGTCACATTATCTGAATAAAATATACCAGTCAAGTGCTGTATTTCGAAAAGAGCTTTTTTAGAATTGAGCAGTTGATGATGTTGTTTTCTGTGCAAAATGTCCTATATTGATTTCAAGTCACTTTTACATTATGATGTCAAATCATCAGAGCAATTGCAACTCAATCGTTCTTCTCCGCCATGATTTCGCAAGAATATTTATAACACCGCCATCTTTGATAGATAGCTCTCCACAGAGGCGGTTGTGCAGCTGATTGTCAGCTTCGATTTTATAAGTGTATGTACGCACTGATAAACAGCTCTTATTGCTGTATGGCTCACATTTGCTGAATGTTCGACAAGCTAAGCATCTTTTTGACACCATGTTTGTTGGAACAAATATCGATTGTGATGAAATAAATTTGCTGTGGCCAACCGGAAATCTTTCCTTGTGTTTTGACAATAAGGTCAATAACACTATCTACTCTGAATAGTTAGTTGCACTAGGCTACTAGCCCTACCAATCAATTTTGATTGATTGGATTTTAGGTAGAACTCGATCGATGAGGCTTTTTTGGGCCGATACTGATGTTGATACTTGTTATTGCCGATAACCGATATTTTGCAACAGTCAAACCACAGTTGAAAGACAATACTTCAGTGCGATGAAGAAGCATATAACATGGAATTCTGCGTAAACCTGCATCACTAAGATAATCAAAAAGAACAGATTTGTCCGCAGGCAACCATCTGCTAAACCATGCAAAACCTGGGAGCGAATGCTACGTCATAGACCGGTTTATTGGCACAATTGCGGAGTGGTCTGAATATTGCACACTACCTGATGTAGTTGGAGGGCTGCACGTCGTAAAAACAGTACAGATAATTTGCTTTAATTAATCACAGACAAAGTAGCAACTTGGGTTTCCAAACACTCCATGCAGAAAATTAGCATAACTGGTTTTATGAGCAAATGTTGCCGATATACTGTATATCGGAAGAATTTTGCTGATATAATACTTTGGCGATATCGCGAAATTCATCGGTCGACTTCTAGTCTTGAGAAAGTGTAGTTTTATGCTGAAAAGTGATATCAAAAGCTGTCCTTCCGCAACAGACCCCTTTTTTTTCCAGGCTAGATACACCACTGTACAGTGCTGCTGTGTTATCTAACTTTTTATGCTTTTTGAAGATTGCAAGTAATAATACACACAAAGCAAGTCATATGCATAATGATCACTGGTTTGCAAATGTTGCACCATGGCCAGCCCAGCACCAGGGTCACATGCAGTGCATATGGCTACTATTGGTACAATTCACTGTGAAGCTCAATTGTCTTCAATTTCAATCCACTATTATCCTACAAATGTAAAGAACACAACATGCTTTGGAAGCTGAAACTGGTATGTCCATCACAAAATTAAAAAAACACGCCATGATGGTGCTGATGAAAAAATAAGTGCATCGAGGTAGACTGATGATGAAAGGTAAAAATAAAATTGCACTTTCAGCAGAGTAGAAGGAACAAGGAAATTAAAAAGAAAATTATCTTCTGTGGAAAGGTGGAAAAATGTTTGTTTGCGATTGTGTTTTCCTCAGAATTGTTGTCCATATCAAATGGCATTAGTAAAATTTACCAATTTTAAAACTGTGGGCCATGGTAGTGAGCCACAGAGCTATTTTGAATAGAAAGGTGCAAATGTGGCTTTCTGAATACCAGTACAAACCTTTTTGTACTTTTTCATATTACATTCCATTGAAATGTGTGAAATACAATATATTAGTTGTATTATCTTCCTGTATGCTATAAACTTGATAAAGCTCAATTTTATCATGTGTCCTATCTTTAATCTAGCTATATACAAAATTTAGTAATTAAGTCCAAACACTAAGCAACATAATATAACTAACTCAATAATTGAGGTTAAGCATGACATTTTCTGATACAAACATAGCCAAATGGAGTTGAGCATCCATCTCATTGAAGCATGAACACTACTATACAATAATTTGGTTGAAAGAAGTTGATAGCATTAGCAGCCTCTTTATCTTCTGTTTACAAAGCTGAAACAATCCATTACGCCTATACAGTCATTTTTAAATTTGACCTAACCCTATAACACACAGTAAGCAAACAGTTTGATCAAACACATGTCACAAACTAAAGAACATTAAAAAACACTTATCAAAGTGGTTAATCTTGTTAGTGCAGGTCTAACTAATTCTTTCAGATGATAAAGCTATATAGCATGATGATATATGAATGAAGTTTATTAACTTGTATTCCATTTCAGTACCGATTCTGATATAATCGGTGCATAAATTAAGGAACCTATTCAAAATGCTTTAAAGTATCTCAACTTACACCTGTTTGCACATTAGGCAATCAAACCAGGTGTACCAATTATAAACCACAACACTCTCTAAACCTGAACCCTGTACTGTCCACACTTCGTGGAACACTTATTTAAATAGAGTGAGTGTATTTTTGTATGCATAGTGTATTTATTTTACAATAGTTTTATAGTGGACACATTAGTGCTTTAATGTTTTGTGCATTCTTACTGCGTAATTCCCAGTAATATTCCAGTCATGATTCAATAGGATGTACTTGTTTGCGAACAGTTCGACTGTCGACATGATAGCCTGCAAACCGACATAACCGCAGTTGGTTGCTGTTTCCTGTGGCGCATTCCAACACCCACCGCTTCTGTTCGTCGTGATTCTAATTCTGACTACATACCGAACAGTTGCGTTACGTGTTTCTGACTTCACTCTCAAGCGTATTGGCGTTTTTGTTGTATATCTGAATATAATCAAAAGAAGCAATCAACTTAGAGTACTACTGGAGAGTTATCAGCGAACAAAGTGGTGAGAGCCTTTTCATTCGCCTTGGCAACGTCAAGATGTCAGGTTGCTTAGTTGGGAGACCGGACCTGTGCTCCTGAAACAACTAGGTTGACCCCTCAACTAGTAGGGACCTCTGCAATAACCCCCAACAACAGACCCTACAGTTTCATTCGCTGTCAAAATATTAATAATGATGATGATACAGACCAAGACCTAGAACTGTTTTTGCAGTTGAAGCTAATCATTCCACTTTTTTAACACCTTTGCTGCTTGTGTGTAAATATATCATACCTAAAAAATCCTGCATGAGCCACTATTTTCATGGCACTTTGCAACCCCATAACTCACCAGTCGATTTTACTATAGAGCTGTTCAATTCCTCAAAAGACTCGGCAAGTCCTAGAGTCTGTAATGAAAAACAATTTTTTGGTTTTGGGTTTTGCGTTTTTTGTGAATGTCATCATAAGTGGGGTAGGTTTTTGACCATTTTGGCTCAGGTTACCTGGCCCTGTGCCCAACTGCTAGATCAGTGGTTCCCAACCGGGTGTCCATGGGCCCCCAGGGTTCACAGAGGGTTTTTGGAGGTCCATGGCCTTTACAATGAAAGCAAAATAGCGAAATGCTAAACTACGTGCTGTGGTGGTCTAGCTGGCAGAAAACAAACTGAGCGCAAATCTAGAAGCAGAATCCAGGCTGTAGGGTGACACAAGACCTTGTCATTCAATCAAATGCAGTGGGAAGTCCGATACTGCTTGTTCTTGAGTAGCTTATCCATACAGGATAAGTTTCTGACAGGGCGCATCTTACATCATCCTGTAGCCCAAATCTGTGGGTTCTTGTCACATTTTGGGAGGCATTGTTGTTTTCCCACATTGATGTTACTGCTATCATGCCAAGCTATATCTGTCACCCACCTGCTAACTTAAAAGAAAAAGGCTTAAATACAAAGGCAGTACTTATCTACAAGACCTGCCACAATTATACAAAAGCTAAGAAACTACATGTACCGTGCTGTAAGCAAGACTGAAAAGCAACTGTAAGGTTGAAGGCTTTGCAAGCACTGTGCATTTTGTGGTTACCATGATAAACATAGCAAATCAGTGGTCATGTGTGTTTCACAAATAATGACAAAAAGCAAAACCTACCCACTGAAGCAAAACCTGACATGCACAAATTATCGTGTTTATGTAGCGACTTGTAACATTGTAAGATATGCCATCAACAATGTTGACAATACAGTTAAACATGTTTTTCGGCTGCCAACACAATAAAAGCAATCCAGCTTACACATTTTACCAATGCTCTGTTTTGAGTCATAGTGGAGAGATACAGTCAGTGTGAGCTTGGTGCATTGCTCGATGGGTCACGTCAGACAGTCTTTCAGTTTCAGTGAATTCAATTCAGGAACAATGTATTTACCAGTGTTGTAATGGCTGCAGCTTGTGCTTGGATGTATTGATTTCAATTTTATTATTGGATTTGCTTGCATTCTCTGCTCTTGTTTCAGCCTTTCAACACTTTGCCCATAAGCATCGCTTGCAGTTTTTAGGACTGAGTATGTGTAGTGTTACACTTACATGAAATGAATTTCTTATAAAAAAAATTGTGGCTAGTTTCACTTGTCACTTTTGTGGAGACTGCTCAAATAAAGATAGGTGCAAATTTGAATCATTGCCAAGTGAAGAAAGCAAAGTCAGTGACGGAGCCAACTCAAAATTTTGGAGGTGCCAAATATTTTGACTTTAATCGAGGAACAGTATTTGGTTTGATACACTGATACACAACCTGTTAAAGCATAAAATAACAAGACATGCTATAAATTTGGGGTAAGTATTGGCCCCTTTTCCCCAGCTGTTTACGCCTATGAACAGCACCCAGTCAGCAGATTCCTCAAAAGCTTGGAGCAATTTAGCAAACCCAGAGCTTTTGATTGTTATGTGATAAGCTTCATGAAGCATTCATGATTTTTGACCTGCAAATCAAATGATTGATAACTCTTTCTAGCAAAGACCCTTGTACATAGGAAACCCTGCTCAGGTCCATGAAAACGAACACTGTTAGAACCATAAGCGAAACTGGCAAGAATTTCGTCTCATCATCCCGAGGCTTACTGAAACATTTTGGGAAGCACAGGCGAGTTTTTCAACAACTCAGCAATTACTGACCAATTCACAAGCTTATCCTTCCTGAAAAAACACACTTGATAGATTTTGAAAATTTTCCCAAAAAATGTGAAGTACTCATAGTAGAGACCCCAAAACCCAGGAAATACAAATATTGGCAGTTAATTGAAGATTAAAATGATGCTCTCTGCTTGAGCTTGCAGTTCTACATGCAACAAAAGTAAATTAAGTTGAGACATCAACATAGGTTACTTTCAAGGATACTTTTGCACTTTTTAGTCACATAAGGTCCTCAAGGCCAAAATGTCCATATAACTTAGCTCACAAACAAGTTAAAATGTTCTGATATAATAGTGTTATTGCATGAGCAATTGTTACACATGATGTACCCATGCCTAAACTGGTCATATATATTGTTGTTACTCGACAAGTAGCCTATCCATGGGCCAAGATGGGCAGTGCCCACAAACCAGAGCAATGGTTTGTCTAGTTTTGTTTGCATGGCTACACATGCAGGAGTTTGGCATCCAGTGTTGCTGCTTGTTGTGTCAAACACCATTCCTACCACAGAATCTCTGCAGTTCCATGCCTGTACAAGCTCCCAACATGCTGTAGCAATAAGCTGGCCAGCACTTTCAGAGGATCACAAAACCATCTATGACTGAAGTACATACACACTACACAACAGCATCTTTGTTTTCAAACGAAGTGGAAAACTGCTGTTGCCAACTGCTCCTGAATTTACAGTTGCAAACTGTTCTGATACAAAAATATCTCAAAAGTATAACACCCTTGGTGGCTTTCTGCAGCAACCTCATCCTCTGCATCAAAAAATGATATTTTGCTTGTAAATTCATTTATAACATATACAGACATTGACTCTGTCATTGCTAAAGCAGCAGCAACGAGCTCCAACCTCTTGCTACTTGTCACCAAAACAAAGGAACCTGGAGTCTTCATGCATCTTGGTTTCTTGCTCTAAGCTAACAATCTGAACAAATGGAAATAATGCAAAAACTTGGCACAAACCAACTGGCTACCAACTTCTTGTCCAAAAACTTGGAGAGGGTCAGAATAGTATCTAATTGTTTATAGTGCCTTCTAGTGGTAAAAGTTTGAACTAGTAACAGCAAAAACGAATTCCTCATCCCTGAAAATGGGGGGAGACACCAGTTTCATTTGATTTGCATCAGTACTTATTGAGATATTCCATGTTTTGTTATCACCACTAGTGGTGCTCTTGAGCAAAACAAACATGCAAAACTTTTAATAATTTGGCTTTCTCTCAACATATTTCAAATTTTTTTTTTCAAATTATGCGAAAGTACGGGCACCTGTTGAAAGCAATATTTTCTTTGTTTATTGAACACAGCGCTCTCTAGTGGCAAAAAACATGAAAAAATGTTGTCGGACCCCTTCAAAAATAGGCCGTGTGGGGGTATCAAATTTGGTCCGATCAATCTCAAACTTTGCAGAAGTTGTTTTTTAAGCTAACCTCACCAGTAGAAAAAAGGTAGGCTTGAAACTAGAAAGTAAAGGGGAGCTGATGCACCCTAATGGGCACTTTTTTATTTTGTTGCACTACAGTTGCCCAAGGCCAAATTACACAAATCCTTTTGTTACATGTTACGAAAGAAGGGCCAGATTGAGTATTTACCCCACGTAGCTCGAAAAATACACAACTTATGCAGATTTCGATATGGCTGCTCGACAAAGCACATAAAAATACAGCTACTGAATGAATTGGCTATAAAGGTTAGTTCTAAATACAGCACTGAAATTACAAAATTAAGTTAAAAACTGCTCTTGGCCAATAAACCACAGGTCCCTGAGTGGGGTTTTATTAACACTTTGGCGTCCGGCCACTTTTGGGGATTTCCGATAAAAAAAACACTGAAACGCACGTGGCTTTCAGCAGGAATTTCTCCGCTTCTGTACGGGTTACGGACCTGGTTGAAGTGTCAAAAGCCTAGAAGACTGGCCAATCCGTTTGAGCCATTGAACAGCTCTCTAACGCAGTCGGCGGAGGAGCTATGGCGTTGGTAAGGCAACCGAAAACTGCTGGTTTTAGGCTGAAATCTAGGTACAAATATATCGTACACTGGCTTTCAAAGTATGAAGGGGGTCTTCAGCTTTCAGCCAAATCATCAAAGTGGTCCGCGATGCTAAAAAGGTTGCGAACAACTGCACTAGATAGAAGTATTTTGCTCAAGATTTTATTGGAAACTAGGCTAGAATTCAAGTGTTTTGAACCTTTAATCGGCTTTCTCACGTTTCTGGATCAAACATTTTGGCCTAAAAGCAACAAATTAATTATCCAATCAGAGGATTAATTATTTTCCGTTAATTTTAGGCCATAACATTTGAACTCGGACTCTTAAAAAGTCAATCACAGGCTCAAAAAACTTAGATTCTAGCCTAGTTTCCAATACAAACTTAAGCAAAACACTTCCATCTAACAGTTTGGGCCCCGGGCCAGGCGACCTGAGGCAAAATGACCAAACACCTACCCTATTTATGATGTAACTCATGAAAAAAAAGAAATCCAAAACTAAAAAAATTTGTTGTAGTGATGACTCAATGACTTGCGGAGTCTTTTGAGGGATTGAACAGCCGTCTAGCAAAATCATCTGGTGTGTTATGGAGTTGTTAAGACATGCTGATGCTGAAAACTGGGGATTTTGCCCAGCACTACCAGGAGCAAAGATGTTAAACAATACTGATTATGATATTCATATTTGTTCTGTATACATACATTCACTTATCACAAGCTTTCGCTGCAGAGTTAAACTCCCTAATTTTACTGAAAAATTGTAATAGCTTTGGCATAAGAGGGATCCCACAGCAACTAGCTATCTTTCAAACTATAAGCTCACACTATGCTAATTTCTTATGGGGTACCAGTACCACAAGGGTCAGTTTGGACCCACTTTTGTTTATAATGTATGTGAATGATTTTCTAAATTGCTCTGATTTGAAACTGTACTTTCTGTAGATGATAGTATAATTGTTTGTTTTAAAAAAAATCGCAAATTGTGCAAGATTTGGCAATTCACAGCTGGGTAATGTAGATAGGTAGACAGGGAAATATGTTCTTCAAAATTTATTTACATGTTGACAAGAGGCTCTACTGAACTGACATCTTTCAATGATTGTATTAACATGTCATTACAGGGAACGATGTTTGAAGCATTTGGGTGCATTGATAGTTAGCAGATTAGACCACTCTTCTCACATTAATTCAATTAAAAAATAATTTCTTCATGCATCTTTCATGTTGTTTCAAATTCGTAAATTTCAGGTTTTGGTGTTGTTGCCCAGGTTCTGGTGGCCCTGCTAAAAATGCATAAACTGACACAAGTGGCTCACGCATGATTTCAAAGTACAAGTATATCATACACTGGCTCCCAATGTGCTAATTAAGCATTTTACCCTGTCATAATGTTGGCCTAGGTTTGAATTTTATTTAGACCCTATCCTCAACACCAATTAAAAGTGTGTGCTACTATTAGATTTCTGAAAGCATGATTTCTTCCGTAAGATTAGTCTCCTAGAAACTACACAACAATAACAACTGTTACATAACACTCACTCTTATTACATACAACAAAGACTTGGTGGGAAATACCTGGCTTTTCTTCAGAAAGGTCTTGACTGTATTTCCTTTTATTTTTGTTTTCACTATCTTCGTTCATCCCTTCTTACTTCCCAATCACATACATATCTTGTTATGAAATTTACTCAACTGCAATTACAAGAACTTTTTCACTTTCATAAACACGATGACTCTAATAAGAATTTGTAATAAAAGACTAAATTATGATAAAAACAGGTTGAAACTACTTTCTGTGGAAGTTGCAACCACAAACAATATAATCTTCAATCATCTGCAAAACAGGTTACTGTACTAAGGCCAAAAAGAAACTATCAGGGTTTTACACAAGCTTTATCACAAAATAAGAATTTTGCAAAGATCAGCGATGTTTTAATGGCCTGACTTGTTCAGGTTTGAGACAGGAATTTATGCTCATCACCCTATCAGGCAGGATTTGAAAGCATGAGCTGTTGAATGTGTGTCATGCCAAATTCTTACATCTTCAATGCAGACAGAATGTGCGTGGTGCCAAATTCTTGCATCTACAATGCAGACACTCCCTACTATGGGGTCTGTCATGACAGCCAAACAGACCCCTGGATGCGCCCCTGCAACTATCCAAGATCACCACTGCCTCAGGTGCTGAAACTCATGACCCAACTATGAACTTTAGCAACATGTCATTTGTCCAACAAACTACTGTGAATTCTAGTATTCTGTAACTCTGTTTTATTTTTTGTGTGTAGGCCTATTTACTTTTTCGTATTTTCTGTGTGCACATTCTACACTTTTCGGCATGAAGTAAACTTCTTGTTTTTTTCTGTTAAATTACTTTGTTTTCTTTTGTACCTCATTAATAAGGTCTAGTAACTTTTTACTTTTTATATTACTACTATTTTTTAACTTCTTTGTATTGCTAAAAATACTCTAACCACACCAATTTCCTTCACTTAAATTCGATCCACTCATCTATGTAGGCATGCGCTTTCACCTGTATATTTTCTTCACCATGTTCTGCGTTCATTCATTTTCTGTTTTCTTTTCATTTATGCTTATTTGATCTACAACTGTTGTTTCTCAACACTTGTCAAAAAGTGATAAACGGGGATTGGTTGACCAGATGACCGCCACGGTCTTTCACCAATCCTATATCGACACAGCGCCCATCTTTATTTACACCGATCAGCTATTAATCATTATGCCATTGTGTTTTCATTTGTTCTAATTTTCGCTAATGGTTGGTTTATTGCATGCGATGGCTTTTATGGTGCTTCTGCTTATTAGCTGAAGTGAGTCATATGAAACAATAAACCATTATCATTACCCTGTTGAAATTGCAAATGAATTTAATTCATTTTTTCAGTGATGTTGCATTGTATTGTTGGTGAACGAATGGCAGCAAATATCCTCCAGTCCTCTGGTTCCTTAAAATTTACCAGGCACAAAATCTTCATTTTCTCTACACAAAATAAGTGAACAAGAAGTACAAACCCTTATTAGCAAATTAGATGAGAAAAAAGTGAATCCAGTTCACCAAAGGTTGTAGGCTTGTTATAAAAATCGAAACTCTGTGTGCTCTGATGCTGTTAAGAAGCAAGATGGCAACACCTGCTACAAAGAATGATGTAAAGAACATTTCGGATAAGCTTGACAAGATATCTAAGTCTCTTGTTGATAACAGCACCTTGCTGCTTCAGTTAATTGAAGAAATCAAAGAGCTTAGGAGTTAACAATTCTTGTCTGAACAATATGAGGACATGAAGCAGAGGCTACATTCCAAAGATGAAGAAGTCAAGGTTTTGCAGTCTGAAAACCAGGACCTCAAACTGCTTGTTCGCAAACTTGAGGCTGTGACGAGCCAGACTCACGAGGAAGTCAATGACCATGAACAATATGGCCGACGCGAATGCTTTGAGTTTCAAGGACTGGCCTGGAATAAGAATGAGAACATTGATGATCTAATTCTCTGTGTCTCAAAAATGGTTGGGGTGGACTTGAAAGCAGAAGAGATCAGTGTCTCCCACAGACTGTCTCCTGCCTCAGATAAAAACCAGCAACCTGCCATCATTGCAAGGTTCTGCTCCAGGAAGACCAGAGACACTGTATTCAGCCAAAGACATCGGCTGCGCTCTCACAACAAGGCCCACCCTAAAGAACGCATATTCATCAATGAAAGCCTGACCAAGATCAACCGACGACGCTTCAACCTCCCTGCAATTCAAGAAAAAGAAGAATATCAAGTTCATATGGACCAATCACGGAGTGACCTATCTACGCGATTCTGAAGGAGCTAAAGCAATGGCAATAAAAACTGAAGATGACTTGGTAAAGTATGGCATTGTTAAGTCTTGATTTTTTTTTCTAATAGATACATGTTTTTAACCAACTTAGAAAATAACCTAAATAAAAATGAATGTCTGTCCTAAATGCCAAAAAGCATTAAATTGTAGTTCAAAAGCTATTTATTGTGATATCTGTAATAACTGGCTTCATCTTAAATGCTCCAATGTAAGTAACATCCAATTTGCTGAGCTGGCTT